>Ga0209396_1003992_pt1 | contig 14526 bp, 12 predicted proteins | sample GOMGulsemesocosm_6_FD_184638 | JGI IMG/M metagenome (GOLD analysis project Ga0209396, IMG submission 184638) | Methane-oxidizing microbial communities from mesocosms in the Gulf of Mexico - GOM8C Gulf of Mexico (SPAdes) (version 2) | ecosystem: Environmental > Aquatic > Marine > Cold seeps...
GTAGCTAAATAGTTAAATCTGTGTCCATCTAATTCGGTATTACCATAAAAATAACGCATAGTGCGCACTTTAGCCCACGCAGAATATATACCTAGAGTTATGATACTCAGCAGAACATTAACGATCCATATTCGCCAAAATTCAGCTGCCTTACCGTGAAAATTAAATGAAACTAATGTGAATGGTTTAGATTGTTCATTATTCGATATTTTCTCTTCCATAAAAATATATTCCTTTTTTATATGATTAATTAACAAGTTAACTGATGACACTCCTATTTACAATATTTTACTTACTCAAATTTTACGAGTATGTTGCTTATATTTCAGCAGCTATTATAGATATTTCGACCAATAAAACGTCTCGTGCCATAGCAGCCTCAACACAAGCACGTGCAGGTGCATAACCAGCGGGTACCCAAGCATCCCAAACTTCATTCATTTGCGGAAAATCATTCATATCTTTGACATATATGGTTGCAGAGAGAATATGCTCTTTATCGCTACCTGCTTGGATAAGAAGTTCATCAACTTTTTCTAACATAGAACTCGTTTGTTCAGTAATACCTTGAGTGGCATCTTTACAGACTTGCCCACACAAATAGATAACACCATTGTGTTTTACAATACGGCTCATGCGGGGTTTAGTTTCTAATCGGGTTATTGTCATTTCGACTCAGTATTTATTGATTTTGTTAAAGTATATACCTTAGCCATATAAGTATGTAACCACTTTATTGAAGCAATGAATAAACTTTCATCGTTTAGCCGTTAATAATCGAATAATATATAAATGTTGCAATTAATCATTCACAAACAGGTCAATAAACGATACAGTCTTTATTAGATGCAATACTTATCAAGAGGATAACTGATGGAAATTAATCAGTGGGTAGACGAATTATTTGAAGTGTTTGATGTAGACAAAGATGGCGTAATTAATCGTGGCGAGTTTGTCGAATTAATAGATTGTCTTTTACAAGATAAAGGTATTCGTATGTGCGAAACCATTTTTAATAAATTCGATACTAATCATGATAATTCTATCTCAAAAGATGAACTTAAAGCTATGGTGATCGAATTAGCGCTTTAGTTGGTTAAGGTTTTTGTCCCCTTTATGCCAAAATATTTATTCTAGAAAATAAATATTCATTTAATGCCAAATCAAGAGCTTAGTTAAGCTCTTTTTTTATGCCTTAAATTCATTGGTCAGACTTCTTGTTTCTATTCTTTTTTCTGTTATTATTTCAGCGTACAAGTGTTCACTGAAATAACGAATTAGGATAATGAATGTCAAGCCAGACCAGTTATAGCAAAAATGAAGAAATAGCCAATACGCTAAGTCATGCGATTGGGGCTGTATTGGCCATTATTGCATGTTATATCCTAGTATCAAGCGCGATAAGCGAAGAGCATTTTGGTAAAATAATTAGTTATTCAATTTATGGTGTGAGTCTATTTTTATTATTCACAGCTTCCACTTTTTATCATGCCGTCCAGAATACGGATAAAAAAAGACTCTTTAAACTCCTGGATCATTGTGCCATTTATTTATTGATAGCAGGAACTTATACTCCATTAATGGTTGTAGCATTAAATGATCAATTGGGTATGATCATGTTATCAATTATCTGGGGATTAGCTATTCTCGGTATTTTTTTCAAAATGAAATTTGGCCATCGCTATAAAAAAACATCGTTAATAACTTATTTAGGTATGGGTCTAATATCGATAACTATTATTGAACAATTACATGAAAAATTAGCAAGCCAAGCACTCACCTTACTCGCGGTTGGCGGTGCTATTTATTGCTTGGGTGTGATATTTTATGTACAAAAACGTATTATGTTTAATCATGCTATTTGGCACCTATTCGTTTTAGGCGGTGCTAGCTGTCATTTTTTTATGATCTATTATTATTTATAAAACTAAAGTAAGGATTTAAGTCAGCATAGCTACGGGCATAATTTTCTAATTAGTTGTAAAGACTAAAATAGCTTTTAGCATCAAGAAGTAATTGTTTATCATGCTATTGCATTGCTGCTTGTACAATAAAATATTCTAAACCAACTATCCCCTGTAAGAAGCATAGAACGATTAACATCAAGCCTCTTAGACATCCCTGTAATATTCACGGCGCGGAAGAAAACATAATAATTATATTGATTAAGAGGTTTTTATCGGTACAGTTTACAGAGATTTAATCTCTTTTATTTAATGACATAACACCTGATATTTCATTGTACTGAACATTACCGCTGCATGGTTTTTAAAGGGATACCGTTTTTAATCAGGCTTATACACAGCGAATAGTCGTTATAGCTTTCACTGTGTATAAAATATAGATTGTTACGGATTTATTTTTACATGATCAAAGTTTTTCTGAGTTTACAGCTGCCAAGCATAGCTAAACTTAGTAAAAACAGTTCGCTGATCGCGCTCTAATGAATCTAAGTCGTCATCTTGATAACCGCCATCAGAATAACCAACAAAAAATAAGGTTTGTGGATTGATTTTATAAGAATAAATAAGCTGCGTTGAAAATCGACGGTTTGTTTCATTAGGGCGGTCTTCAATACTATCATAGCTATACATGTCAGCATCTCTATCAATATCTGTATATTGCACAACTAACTTTAAAATACTACGCATATCAAACTGATAACCTAATCTAACATCGTATTGATTAGCTGTGAATAATCGTTTACTTTCAACTTCAAGTTGACGATAGTTATGGCTAAAATCAATATTAATATGTTTATTAGCATCCCACGTTGCCGTTGTTTCAAAATTGAAAACATCACCTAATTGGGTATTAGCATAATCAACCTGTTTACCCATTCGAGTAAAGAACTTGAGTTTCAACTCCGCGACAGGCGTAAACTTCATAAAACTACGTACCTGATTTTCATTGAAGTATTCACCATTATGATACTTCTCTCGGTGAGTAAAACCAAAGTTAGCATATAACTGCATAGGTCCTTCAACTTCACCAATGAGTTCATATTCTTGCTCTAACATTTTACCATTTTGATCGTAGGTCTTATCCCAATCCCCAAAATATCCCCATTGAGTTAAGGTATCATCGCTTTTTCCGTACCAAGTCTGGCTTCCACCCAGCAGTACTTTTTCGTAATTTGCTTGTGATTGAAACCCTAAATCAGCACGAAAGTTTTCTGTTACATTAGTGTAATCAGCTTTTAATTTGTAATCACGAGTTTCATGCTTATACCTTAAACTATATGCATTACCCTGCTGCTCTTTTGCTACCTCAAAATCCTCTTGTACTGCTGTTGGATTATCTGATTCTGAGCGAGCTAATTGATACTGCAAACTATCTGCTTGACTAAACCAGTAATTACCGTCAACCGACACAAGTGTATTATTATAATCACTTGATTCTCTGTTCGTCACTAACACACCAATATCATTGCGTTCGCCAACATCCATTTTATATCGGGCAACCGCAATATCTGACTCATCATTTAAAGTAGCAATGCCTGAACCACTATTACCTGGCATTAAAAACTGTGTCTTTTTGTCGTTTGCTACCATTACGCCATAACTGTGCTGATCTGTTTTTCCGGTAAGTTTTACACCCGCATCAGGTTCAGCTATGTTGCGAGTATGTACAAAGTTAAAACTACTCGTATTAAAATAAGAAGCGCCATCTAAAAAGAAAGGACGCTTTTCAGGCTGAAATAATGAATAGGTATTATTCACGTCAAGCTGGCCTGAATCGGCTTCCACTTGTGAAAAATCAGGGTTAACAGTGACATTCAATACCATGTCTTGCGTAATTCCCCAACGAATGTCTAAACCTGGCTCTACATCGGTATCTCCAGTATCCCACTCTCCTGGCACATTCAACTTTTTATCATGACGAGAAACAGTTAACGTTGGTGTTAATTGAAAGTTATTACTCGGCTTAATATTTTCAAAGCCCACTATTTGATCAAACTGACATAAATTACACTTAATGTTACGGTCTTCTTGATAAGTTGACATTTGTTTGCGTACATCTCGTGGATAATTACGCATGCCCGCTACATTCCAAGTTAATTTACCATCAGTTTGAGGAAAGCGAAGTGCGGTAAAAGGAATACTCATTTCGACAATATAACCCTTGTCATTAATTTGTCCTGCACTGTCCCATATCGCATCCCATGATGAATCTTCGTCCCAACCACTGGAGTCATCCATACGCATATCAGCTTGTGCACCTAAAGGATTAACAAAGAACTCATAAGCATTACGTTGATCATTAAATGTGTCTATAACAATACCAACATTATCATCATCCCAAAGCGCATCTCTGTCTCTTAGTGAAGCACGAATTAATTCTGGATTTGGATCATAAGCAACGATAGCAACATTAAAAGATTCACCATTTTCATAAAAGTACACTTCTGTTTTCACCGATGCGGGAATCCCCTCTCCAGGTTTGTTTTCATATTTAAGCACCATTTTAGTTGCTTCTTTCCAGACAGGTTCATCCATAACTCCATCAACGATAATTTTTTCGTCATGGTGAGTTAATGCGTAATTTTGTTGAATTGGGTCAGCAGCGAGCATGGTACTAGAAAAACCAAATAGAACTAAGAAAACAGCAATGATTTTATTGGTGATGGGGCCTTGATTATTTTTAGGTTCATTACTTTTTAAGTATGATTTATTAGTATTACAAGCAAGCATTCAATTTCTCTAATTACATTTTATTACACCTATTGTCGTAGCTAAACATTAAAAGGTTTATTTCCAAATGTAACCAAACATGTCCAACTATCAAAGAGAGAAAATAAATAGCTGATATTAAAGGTAAATAATGCATGCTTTTTCTTAATACAAAGCAGTAAACAACATACTTTATTAGCTATACAGAGTTCGGTCTATAAAGTTTTGTAACTGTTCAAGTATCGATGAAAAATCTTTACTTCCCAAGCCTAAACGAAAATACTGGCCCTTTTGTCCAAACAAGCCAGCGGGGTAAACAAATATTCCAGCTTGCTCTGCAAGTTGCTCTGCCCATGTGTTCATTGGTACTTGAGTATGACACTTCACTAAAGCTAGCAATCCGGCTTGGGGTGGCTGCCAAGAAAAACATGACGAGTTATTATCAACAAACGTCTGAAATAAAATGATATTATTAGAGATAATATTGTTGTTGCAGTTAATAATTTTTTCATGATTTGTTAAAGCCAACTCTGCTAGTTTTTCATCAACTGCCGAGGTGCAAATCGAAGATTGTGCTTTAACTGCTAACAATTGCTTAAGTAAGGCTTTATTTTTTGATACCGCCCAACCGATACGCAAACCAGCTAAGCCAAAGCTCTTTGATAAAACAGAAACAACAATCGATTTATTATAATCAAGATAACCATGTGCTAAAGGTAATTGATTATAATTGCTCATTTGTGAAACATCATCGGCTAACAAGTAACAATTAAACTTTTTAGCTAGCATTAAAATTTCGCTAGAAAATTCACTGTTTATGACACTGCCACTTGGATTATGGGGTGAGTTAACTACAATTAAACGCGTTTTGTCATTTACCAAACAACTTAATTCTTGAAATGTAACTTGCCACATAGTATCAGGATCAAGCACTAAACAATTTACTTTGATACCCAATTGTTCAGCCATTGTAACGAGTGAGGGGTAACTAGGAGTGACCACTACAATCTCACTTTCGGCCAACTCGCTACATGTAAAGCATGCACCGGTTGAAAATAGACATTGATAAATGGCAGAAAGTGCTTCTTGTGCACCACAAAAAGTAAGCACGTCTTCAGCAGCTAATTGAGTTTTATGATTATTAGAATATTGATGGAAATCGGCAATTAATTGTCTAAGGATCTCCCCTCCCCATAATGGAGCATAAGATAACTCTTGTTTCCCTAAAACGTTTTCAATTGTGGTATTAGCAAGTTTGCATAGAGCATCTACCGACAAACTTTGCGCGCATGAATCACTTAAATTAAAGTTTATTTTAACCTTAGGATTTTGTGCAAGGCGTTGACCAAAAGCGATATGAGCCGGTAACTGTTTATTCATTATTCTAGTAGCCCTTTTATTCGCTTAGTCTCTGCCAAACACTCATTTTAATTTCCGTTACGATATAGGTGCACTGGTTTTGTTTAACGACTCTAGTTAGGGGAACTTCATTGAGTAACTCAAAATTATTAGATAATCTCTGACAGAGTTCATCAAAGCCACTGACATTTTCGCCATTCACTTTTAACCCGCCAAGCCAATTACTCTTCTCTGTATACTTTGTTGAGTGTTGAAAATCGCTGATCACAAAGAGTAAACCACCAATCTTTAAGCGCTTTGAAACCGTCGTTAATAATACTTTCGGTTGATAACTTTTTTCTAAGGCGTGCTCAATAACAACCGCGTCGTATTGATCGAAAGTTACTTTTAAATTACAACCATCCCCCTGACTAAATAAAATATTATTGCTCTTAATGCATAAAGGTAATTGAGCCAAAGACACTTCATTAAAATCGACTATATCTCCAGAAATAACAGAGGTATATCTTACCGATTGTTGCTGCTGAAGCTGTACACCATATTGAATAAATCGGGCAGAAAAATCGATGGCATCAATATGTTGAAAAAACGAAGATAACTCAAATGCGGTTCTACCCACACTACAACCTACATTCAGACATTTTTCAGCGTTCACTTTATACTTAGTCATATTATCGAGCACAGATGAACTTATCTGTTGCTGATAATTAATCTGGTTTAGCTGTGTTTTACCGTAATGACTGTCGAGTTGTTGGCAAACTTCAGTATCAGTTTCATAACGATTCACTGGTGTTGTTGGTATTTTCCCATCAAAATTTTCTACGTAACGAAAACCTGCATGCTGAGTAAAATGACGACGAAAAGCATAACGTGCAGACTTTATTGCTTCATTTCCGGTAGAAAGCCATGAGCCTCCTTTAATTAGATTGTGTTTACCGTCAAAGGTTGGTGTAGAAAAGTCATCATAAATAGGATGAACTTTGAAGCCATCATAACCATCTATTGCTGACTCGCTCCACTGCCATACATTACCAATAACATCAAAAAACTCACCCGCTGAAAACTTATCTACCGGGCAAGAAGATGCATAGTGCGCTAAATTTATATTCGCAGGAGCTTGCAGCCAATCACAAGTATCACCGACTAAATTTTCTCTTACACATGCCCACTGTGCTTCTGTAGGTAAAGCGATATTTAATTGTGTCTGTTCACTTTTCCACTGACAAAAGGCTTTAGCTTCTAAATAATTGACCTCTGTTGGCCAATTCATTGGCAAAGGAATTTCATTAAGTAGGTTACGCTGATAATATTCACCAGAATTTTTTCGCCAAAAACGTGGCATTTCGGCTTTACTGAATATTAACCACTGTTGTCCTTCACTCGTCCAATAAGTTGCATTTTGATAACCACCCGCTTCAATAAAGCCTAGGTACTCTTGGTTTGACACTAAATATTTTGACGCATTAAACTGTGTCACCTTTACTGATAACTCACCATATTCGTTATCCCAACCAAAGGTTTTATCTGCTGATTTTTTTCCTAATATCATTACTTGTTCTGGAACGCTAAGTAATTCGTTATTTGGCGAGGATGAAAAGTCAGGACAGCTTTGCCATTGTTTGTTTTCATTGCATGGTTCGGTTAAAGAGGATATTGGTAGCATGCGCATAATCACCGACGAGGTTTCGATATGTATACGCTCATGCTCACAGCCCATTAAAATTAACCAGGCTAACGAGTTTTGCTGTATAGGTAATGATAATGCCATAGTGTCGATAAGTTGGTTTATTAGCGTAAAAACCTGCATACGATACTCACGTACTTCATCAATGCTTGGCCAGTCGTAATGCTCACTATTGAGATCATCCCAACTCATTTCATCGACGCCAACAGCGCAACACGCTTCAATCTTGTTATTTACCCGTTGCGTTATATGCTTACCCAAAATGAGCTTATTAATATAAAACGTAGCTGTATGTCCAAAATAGAAAATTAACGGATGACGCAGTGGCTCAGGCCGTAAATAATAAGCTTCATCATGGTTAATCAGCGAAAATAATGATTCATACGTCGCCCATGTATTTCGAAAATAGTCTTTGAGTTCTGCTCTTTTTTCTTCAATAGAACTGCCAGAAAGTTGTGGGGTCGTTTTTTGATTATTAATAATATTCATATTTTAAGCACTGAGAATAAGTTTTTGTTTATATGGCGTTAAAACCATTTGTTTGATTTTATCACCGAGTGGTTGTTGAGCCGATAATTGATTATTTTTTACATCTAACATTCGACCGGATATTCTATTTAAACTTTCACTGAACCAAGAGTCACTTTCAAATAATGAGATTGCCCCAATTTTTTTTCCTAGGGCATTATCATATAATGAACAAGGTAAATTTTTCTGATGAGTTTCTTTCCGAAGCAACTGAAAACATTTACCTTCTTTATATACTTCAAGTGCATCAATTAAGTTCAATAAAGCATAAATGATATTAAAGTAAGCATTATACTGTAAGCTTGATGCACCTAATCTATGCTCTATACGAGCCGTTTTTTGCCAGTTTTGTTGGCTTACTAAGACCTTGTTATTATGGTCGTAAAGTATCGGCTCTTCACCCATGGCTTGGTTATGTTTTCCGACCTCTTTATACAAAGCAATACTGCCTTGATGCCCTCCAGAAATATCGATAGGTGAGCATAATTCAGCAGCTAATCCATATTTACTTTTTAATGCCAAACGCTCAAAGGCTTCTTCTTCTGGCAAATATATTAAGCAACAATTTAAGCTGGTATCAATAAAACATTGCTGTAAATATTCTCCGAAACCTTGATCATAAATAATATTATTACCTAGGCTGTCAGTTGCACTAACATTTAGTTGCACTGCATTAGGAATGTGTACTGCGCGTGTTTCGTTAGTAAAAATATCACTGCTACCATTCGCTAACTTTCCTTTATCGCCAGCCCAAACAACAGGTTTAATCAAGGTTTTATCAACTCCTTGTTTAGCGAGTATATAAGGGATTATTTTTAAAGCCTGAGTTAGGTTCTCAGCTTCTTTTAATGGCGACTGACCATTAAATAAAGAAACATATTCCCACTGATTATGCCAATACTCGGCAACCAGTTCGCCATCAACACCAGCTCGAACGAATTGTTGATTAATAAGAGAGTAATTTAAAGAGAAGTTATTATTGTCTGCTTTTAGTTGAAAGCAACCTTCAAGCTCAAAGTGGATGTTTGGGTTATAACCCAATTGCTGAATATATTGCTGTAAAAGCGAAATTGTTTGTGCTTCCAGTGACATGTGAGCCTTCATAAAATACAACACATAACTAATAAATAACGACAGTATTTTTGCCATTACGCTTTGCTTCATAAAGTGCTTCATCTGCGTGCAAATATAGCGTGTCTCGATCAGGACATCGTTTAGATAAACTTGATATACCAATACTCACTGTGATGCGTAAGCCAGGAGTAGCTATAAAAATTTGATTATTTATTTTCTTCAACAAACGTTTGGCGATAATTTCACTTTGCTGGCTATCAGTACGGGGTAATATACATAAAAATTCTTCTCCACCTATACGGCCAATAACATCTTCAGCACGAAAAATAGTATGAGTAATTTCTGCAATTTTTTTGATAACATCATCGCCTACGGGATGACCATATTTATCATTCACTTCTTTAAAATCATCTATATCAAGTAAAATAACCGATAACTCTGTCTTTTCTATAGAAGCACCTTTCAGATAATTTGCCAAATAATCAAAAACATAGCGTCGATTGTATAAAGCAGATAAGGGATCTTTAATAGATAAAGCATACATTATTTTATTATTACGATATTGCACAATGATAACGGTGATAACAATAATACTGATAAAGCTCATTATTAAAACTAAATACAAACTATTGAGGTCTTGTTGCTCTGCTGATTCGCTTTCTAGCAGAGAAACTTTTTCCAGCTGCTTAATTAAAGTTTGCTCTATATTTTCTCGGTCAGTTTCCATCTTAACTCGTGCATCTGCTAATTGAGAGTTATAATTCTTGACCAATAGTTTGGTCTTTTTTTCAGAATAATCTTTCAATAATTGAAACGCTTTACTGCTGTTATTATTGGCATAAGCAAGTTCAGAAGCTAATTCAATAACTTCTAATTGCCATACAGTTCCCATCAGTTCAGGTAAACTAATGAAGATCTCTTCTGCTTTAGAGAGAGATTCCTTAGCCTGTTCAAGCTTGCCTAAGACAATAGAGCAATGTGCTTTTTGTTTATATAACTCAGCGTCATAGTCAATCATTCCATGTAAAGAAAGTGCTTTATCAATCACTTCAATAGCGCGTATACACTCTCCTTTTTTCGCTAATGTCATCCCTAATCCATAAGACGAATAAAAAGAAATATCAGTATTGGGTGTATAGCTAATTTTTTCTTGATAAAGCTCAAAATTCTTTATCGCTAAGTCATACTTCTCCCAGTCACGATAAGTAATTGCGATACCATAAACCGCTTCAGCAACATGGCCAGGATACTCCAAACGTTCGTAGGTATTTAAGGCTTTTTGATAATATTCTATGGATTTTTCATAATCTTTCATATAGCCATAAATAGCACCATAGGTTTCATTAATAATTGCGATAAGGAAATTGTTTTTTAACGAATAGGCTTCGAGATAAGCTTCTTGCATATCTTGCAGTGAAGTTTCAAACATTTCAGTTAGGCTTTGGGTATAGGCAAGTTCTTGTTTAGCTAAAACATATAAAGAGGTTAGTTGTCCTTGTTCAGCTTGTTGCATAGCTTGACGAAAGTTGAGTGTCGCATCAGCGTATTTAGCATCACGAAGATAACCCAGCGCTTCGAAAAAACTTAACATACTCTTAATTTTTAATGGTGCATCTGAGGTAATAAGCGCATTAGCCTGCGCAACAGTTCGGTTAAAATCTTGATAAAAATAAAGTAAATTTTCCGATTGGGCTTTACGTAATAACCACCACAATTGTTGCTCTTTGGGCATATCAATAAATTGGTTTTGTATTGCTAGTAACTGCTTATATGATTGCAAGGGCTCACGACGAATTTCATCATCCATATGCAATAGCCGAATCGACACTTCGACTTTACTGGCTTTTAGTTGTGTTCGTTGGTTGGCATGTAGTTGACTACTAACCAATATAAACAAAACAACAATAATCGAGATAACTCTATAAAAATCAAACTTCATTACACATCCGTGATCAATGATTCTGTTACTTAATTTTATCGATTTTTTACATTATTCAACTTTACCATAGACTTTTTTTTAAAACGAGTACCCGAGTAAAATTGTACTTAATTCCAATTTAATAACTTGTCGCTACCTAGCCTAAAAGTACCCAGCTAATTAGCTTAAAATCATTCATTATACATTTTAGTGAACTCACTTACTTTGAAACCTTGTAGGTAATCATTACCAATCTTGATTACCGGTACCGACCTAAAGTTTGCTCGTCGAAATTCTTTCTGACCAGCAGGCGTTTTTACATTACATAAGCGGTAAGTTATTTGCTGCTGTTCAAAGTATTTTTTCACTGTATCGCAATGTGGACAGTTATTCATAGTGTATAACACAACTTTTTTCATTTTCTTTCTCAACGCCTCTTAACTATACAAGATAAATTATCATAGATATCAATTAAGTATTTTATCTGATTTGTTCCCATTCACCTAAACTTTACGCTTTTATTCGATGATCAATACCTTAGACAAATATAGTGATATGGCTCACATTTCAGCAAATACCAATAATTAAAATAACAGTAATAGCACACTAATAAAAACATTTGTCTGGGGCCGAAAAATCCCTTATTTCATTGGCTGAATGCCTTAACTGTGCTTTTACTCATTATCATAGGTAGCATCATTTATTATAGCAAAAGCATTGGGGTTTCAACTGAAGGTAAAGGGGTTGAACGCTGGGGAGAAATCCCACCTTTCACCAAGATATGTAAACAAGAATTATCTGTCTTAAAGAAAGATAAAAGCAAAGTATTTAAAGGGCATAATCCATAACATATATTAGCTGTATTTTTAGCAGAGCAACGAGAAAACGTTCAATTGCTTCAGCGATGGTTCATGGCTATAAATAGACCTAAAGATAAACGTTAAGCTATTTCAAGTATGAGTACAGACCTATCACTCTTACTTGCCGCTATACGCCAGCAACTTAAATTTACGTAATATCTACCGATTCATTCTCTAACTGAGTAATTTTTAATGAGCAATGGTAATACCCTTTACAAGTCTTCAGCATTATCATAAAAAACAACGAAAATTCAATTAACAGCAGAAGAGAAAACAACCAATAAAATTGTGGACTTAATACAGTCAATAGCAATGTACTTCCTGTAAAAATATGACAATAAAATAAAGTTTTCGCACTTCTTTTACTTAATAGTTCATGCATATTAGGTAGAAAATTCATTGCTTCGAAGTTTATCAAACAACGTTGTTGTAAATGGGTATACGACAAAAATGGTAATATTTTTAATAACATGCCTAGAATAATACTTATTAAGTAAAAATAAATAAATACAGCAGTTAATAACATGCTCTTTTTAGCGCGTATATCCGCAGATAGCCAATGTTCAGGCGTAATATAAAATAAGGTGATGAGTACTATAGCAACCGCAGCTAAACGCCAGCAGTTGATTGTGGTATCAGGAATTTTTCGCTTACGCTGCCAAATAACCTTTAATAACGTAACATTGAACAATACAAACAACATCATTAAAAAACTTAACAATACTTCGATACCTTGTGGGAAAACGAGTACGAGTGAAAGAGTAAAAAACAAAATAAAAGGGATTAATTTAGCCGAATATTTCGGAAAAGTTGGCGCGACATGAAACATAGGAATTACTTGCAAGCTAACCGCAAGTATTAATAATGCCATCCAACCTAGGCCTCCCCATAATGCATGAGTATTCGTTAACGACTTATCGTAATTAGCCGCCTGTAGAATTGAAAACCCAAGACTTTGACTTTGTAAAACAATGCCTAAGGTAAGAGTAATAAATAATGCTAATAAACTATAGGATATGGCGATAATAGTCGAATTTTGGCTGATGATATTTTTACTAAACCGCTGATTAAAATATTGCCAAAGCACTTGAGAAATGGAAAAAATATAATAAGAGAAACTTAACGTTAAACAAGTTATCGCTAGTATTTTAATTATCGGTTGCAAGGAGCTTTCACAAACAAATCCCCACATTAATAACCCAGTACCTATGAAATGTAATGGATGACAAATACGACCAAGCAGACCGACATTTTTTACGCCTATTCCTCCCACTACCGGCAACATTTGTAATAACGCCCCCATCATCACAGGGGTGATAAATCCTAAAGTAAAACCATGGGTTAACGCTAACATCGATGGATACCAACGTGACAACCACAAACTTTCACCTGAAAAAAACACGAAAAAGGCTAAACAAACAACAAAGGTAATTGCACTCGCGAAAAATCTAAAGGGGATATCTATGGGTGGCAAACCGCTAAACGACATGCCTGACATATTCATAAATTAGTGGTCATCCCTTAATAAAGATAACTGTGTCACGTACTGATGCTGCCGCGCTTTAAAAATATATATTTGGTAGCGGTCTGGTGTTTGTTGCTGGCAGTTATATAACCAACCAGCGCTTGTTAATTTTTCGAATATGGGGAAAGGTTCACGACGATGATGCACCAGTAAAAATTGCTGCCTTGTTAATTTCATTAGTGCTTGGATAATTCTCGTCATCGGCTCAGGTGCAGCTAAATCACTTACATTAAGTATTACTTGTTCAAACACAATACCGACATCATTCATTTCTTAACCTTATCTCTGTAATTTAAAACTCTGTAACTTGTATTAGCAGGAAATAGGATGCCTCACGAGTTAACATAAACTATTCTTCACAAAATACGGCAAGTTGCTCTTGTAGAACCTCACTTTGGGGGATTTGCTGGTGACACATAGGATAAAGCATCATTTCTTCCTTCATATTATGCTGCTGCATTAAGACCATTAAGGTTTCCGATAAACCAAGAAACTTATCTTTATTCTCAATGTTCAGTGCTTCATTGAGATCATTAACCAGCGCACGCATTTGTTGATGCTCTCCACGCATCACTTGAGTGGGCCCTGCGGTCATGCCTGTTGCTTGCTCAAACTGTGGAAATAGAATATTTTCTTCAGCTTGTAAATGTAACTCAAGTTCATTGGTAAAAATTGACCATTGCTCGCTTGCTGATAACCAATTCTTTTTCGCAACTGCAGATTCAGCCTGCGTAAATATTTCATCGCAGTGACGGTGTTTTTTGGTCATGTAATCAGGAATAGTACTCATAGTTGCCTCTCGGTTATGATAGTCTTTTATTTAACAGGTAACCTATTCTAACGAGGGTGTTTTTTCAGTTATTGACTTGCATTAAGAAAGGAAAAGTTAATCAGATTTTTATCAA
>Ga0209396_1003993_pt1 | contig 14521 bp, 14 predicted proteins | sample GOMGulsemesocosm_6_FD_184638 | JGI IMG/M metagenome (GOLD analysis project Ga0209396, IMG submission 184638) | Methane-oxidizing microbial communities from mesocosms in the Gulf of Mexico - GOM8C Gulf of Mexico (SPAdes) (version 2) | ecosystem: Environmental > Aquatic > Marine > Cold seeps...
AAAGTGGCTTACTTAAACCCCTATACAGGTAAAGAAATGGCAGTGCCGGGGCAAGGCACTAAAACTTTTCTTCGTAAGTTACGTGCATTTCATCGTTGGTTAACATTTGATGGTAAATTTAGTGAAAATGGTCGCTGGGTAAATGGCATATCTAATGTGATATTTATCGCTTTGATCTTGTCTGGTCTATATTTATGGTTACCTAAAAAATTAAAGTCTCGTGCGTTAAAACAAAAACTCACTTTAACTGGAAATTATAAAACTAAAAGTGCAAGAGATTATCAATGGCATAATGTGTTTGGTTTTTATATGGCACCTGTGCTTTTTATTTTAGCTTTTTCGGCGATATTCTTTTCATTTAAATGGCCAGGTCAAACGCTTAAACAATATGTATCAACACAATCAACCGAGTTGACTAAACCTGTCGTGATAGCCATTGAACAAAAGTCATCTTTATTGCCGATAGATAAACAGTTGGCCACGGTAAAAACGCATTACCCACAATGGCAAAATATTCAATTTTCGTTAGATAATATGCCAACGAGTAGCAAAATTTATAATGTTGATAACGGCAATGGTGGCGAGCCACAAAAGCGTGTTTCAGTATTAATAGATAGCTTAAACGGTGAACTAATTGAAGAAATGAAGTTTGAACAAAAATCAACTTATAGCAAACTACGTAGCTATATTAGATTTGGTCATACAGGTGAAGTTTTTGGCATTGTAGGACAAACGATCGCAGGTATCGCCTCATTACTAGCCTGTTTACTGGTATATACTGGCGCTATGTTATCTTGGCGACGTTGGAAGAACAGCCGAAAAGTAAAACAAGCAGAAGCAGAATTGGTAAATTAAATAACTTTTTAAGTAAAATAAAAAACCCGCTAATGAGCGGGTTTTACAAAATTAAAATATTCAAGTTAGAATTATTTCAAATAATCCAATTGTTAAATTAGATGGTCTTTGTTTATAACAGTTGTTTACCTCACTTGCTGTACTGTTACTTTACTTGAACTTATACCGTTACCTCCAGAGTAATTTAACATAGTTTGAATTTGCCCATTTGCAACTTGAATTTTAACTCTGCTTTCACCTGCCACTGAGTTGATTTTATATAAACCATTTGAAAACTTATATATCAAATACTCTTCTAATACTGGTGAATACCCGTCCCTAATTCCTGAAATTGTTAACCTGTAAACATGACCCGGCGATAGCTCGTTGAATGAACATAAATCCTTCCATGTTCTATTTGCTGGTAAGCCATTTATATTATAAGTATTAAATTTTAAAGAAGGGAAGTGGCGAGAAAGAGTATCGTCTGGAGCTATGTAAACTGAACCACCTATAGCAGGTACATCACCAACTAGCTTAGAATTATCAAGTTTAGCTGAGTAATGCCACCAGTCTTGGCCTGTGGCACCTTTAATATCTATAAGAGATACATTTTTTGCATCAATTACTGCGTTATACTTATTGTTTGATGCACCACCTTGTGTAAACAGACCATCTATACCTACATATCGCGCATTTTCAAATTTAAAAACAGTATCAACACCCTCGGAATAAAAGTTATTGATAGAATTATTCCATGTTGGTTTATCTTTAGCAGGGCCGTATAACCATATGCCTATATCAGCACCACCTTGCACTGTTGAGTTTTCAATATTGACACCCATTCCAGCAATTTTAAAACCAATGTTAGTACCTTGATCTATTACAATATTGTCAAATGAAAGTACATTATTAAACCATCCTGTTGTCCAATTGTTCCAACCACCAGTAAGTTCATTTCCATTCTGCAATTCTTCAGTGAATTCAATTCCGACATTACTATCATGAATAATAATGTCTTGAAATCTGTCCCAGACCATATAGCGACCATAAATACCTTTATCAAACCCACTGATAGTTAAGGTTGAAAAATTTGAATAGGAAGCACCATTAGGGATCTCTATTGCTTTACCTATTCTATTACTACTGGTCTGTTTAATTGTTAAGTTGGAAATATCAATGACTTTATTAAAATTAAAAACAGAAATATCAGAAGAGGTTGTTAAAGTTGTTAGCTCTCGCTTTTCACCATAAATCTTAATATTATTTGGTATCGGCCAGCTATTAACGCTCGTTGTTAAAGTGTTATTAATTATATATTCACCACTTGGAATATATAGGTTTTTATGGTTTTTTATAGCTGCATTTATTGCATTTTGAAATGCAACATGGTCAGGCAAAGAGTCAGAACCATTGGCTCCAAAATCTGTAACAGAAATTACATCTGTGTTGGCTAATAAACTAGTAGGTAATAACAGTAATGAAGTAACTATATGCTTTATCATGATAAATCCTTTTTAATTAAATAAATATTGGAAAAGAGTTTAACATGTTGATGGTCCCAATTTGGGTTTTTAATAGATGTTAATTTGAAAAGTTGGTTCATATTAGGAGTGTTATTTAAGCATTGTGTATACAAAGTGATCTAAAAGAAGTTTTATTAATATTTTATGTTGAGTATCAAAGTTAAATAGGTACAATGCTCCCCCCTTTAATTGAAAGTGATTATCATTACTGTTGTTTATTGAATGATGAACAAGCGAATATATGTATAAAATTACCTTTATGAACTGGGATGTGCTTACTGAGTGGCCAGTTAATAAGCTTATGCTGGCATTATCGATAACTCTTCCTGACAAAATTACACATTATATTTTATCGGCCTACATTTTATTGAATAATAAATTGGTATGTAAACATTTTTAAAACGATTTAGTATTTGGAAGATATTAAAGTCCTTTTATTGTAAATTTCATATAAAAATCACTTTAAACTTATAATTTTTAAAGAAAAATTATATACATTATATTTCGTTTCCATTATCATACAGTGAAGTTTCTATATTATTACGTTTCTAAAAAGACCATATAAAGCCCTTCAATATGACAATAGCTTATTAGTAAAGTAACAACAAAACGTTGTTACAATTTAGTGAAATTATAAACTTAAGACTCAATTTTTCGTGAAATCCATAACTTATATAAAGTTTCAAATAAAAAGAATAACTTTAATGATAAAAAGATTAACAATACCATTATTTTTTGCTTGCTTTCATATATCAGCGGCATCAAAAGTGGATTACATAAGTGTTGATGGAAATATTGTTTATTTTACAACAACAGAAGGTAAAACGACTGCAAGCCCTACTTGCGTTGTAAATGAAAAACAGGATTTATGGACGATTTCTTTACTAACAAGCAATGGTAGAGCATTGTATTCATTGTTGGCTACAGCGTTAGCGGGTGACTTAGCTGTTACAGTTAGAAGCGCTCAAAATTGTGGAGATACACCTGGAATTGAGCGAGCCAAAAGCATTGCTGCTTCACCAAGAAACACTACTTCAGTGGGTGATAAATATTTTTATTTATATAAAGGAGATGGAACTACGCAACTAGGGAGAATTATTTCAGTTGAAAATGCTTCAGTAGCCTATTTATCACTAGGTGATAATACTCAATTTCAATATTATAGAAAGAATGCGGGTGTTCCAGCTTTAAGTTACTCACAGCTTGATTGTCAAGGAACTGCATATGTTAGATCTCCAAACAGTCTATTTGCTCATTCATTGATGAATAATGGCCACTACATGAAATCCGCAAATATTTCTAACTCGAGAAGAATATTATCCAGTAGATATATTTCCCCTGAAAAAGATTCATGCTGGAACATGGATAACTATTTAGATGTGTATGATCTGGATTTAAATTATGAAGATAAAGTATGCGGTACAAAACCTTGTGTAATAAAAGGTTAATAACCTTTTGTTATTAGGTCTTTATTTTTATTTTAGCTCGTTTGTACAAGTAAGAGACCCTTAGAACGGTATAAAAATAATACTTTCATATTCATATAAATTTAAAGGACTTTAAAGTGAAAAATTTCATCGCTATATTTTTATTTTGCTTTGTGGCGACCTCTCAAACTCTTATGGCAGTCAGCCAATTAACTGAAATTAAAATAGAAGAAGATATTGTGTATTTTACAATCCACGAAACATTAGCCACCACGACACCGTGTGTGCAAACTGAAAATAAAGGTCGATGGGCTTTTTCTCTACGTTCAACTAATGGTGAAGGTATGCATTTAGCATTAATGAATGCAGCGACTTCAGGGCAAAAAATATCAGTTACATCCGCTAATGATTGTCGTGACAAAAGTGGTTTTGAACGACCTATTTCTGTCAGTGTTTTTAATCAATAACTTTAAGTTAATTCAAATTAATAAAAAGGAAAATAAATGAAGTTGTTCGTTAAGCTTAATTTAATCTTAATCAGTGTTTGTATGTTTTTCATACCTTCGGTTCACTCTGTAGAAATACATGGGCTTATTGAATTTATAAAGCTTGAAAATAATATAGTCACTTTTAAAACTGATTCAACTGAAAACTATACTAAGCCAGATTGTGTTTTAGCTGAAAATAAAGGGCTATTTACCCTTCCATTAAGCACAACGATGGGGCGTGCTATGTATGCAGCCTTAATGGGGGCATCAACTATGAAAAAACCAATTAATATAAATTTAAGCGGTAGTTGTATTGAGCTACAAGGGTATGAAACTGTTACTGGGCTCACTGTTACTGAATTGAATTCAAAAGATACTTCAAACAAATCAACAGCGGCAAAGAGTTTAAAATTAGTTGGAAAGGGGCTTCGTTATTATTCTAATGGCTCTCAGTGCCGAATAATTATTAGTGCTAACAATTCATCTGGTCAGCCTTATATCTTTAATGAAAACAATAATTGCCATTGTCGTGATAGTAAGGCGGCTTATATTGGGCTAGTTAACCCAGATCGAAACTCAAACCCAGGTCCCGCAGGTACAGGTACAGAGTTAAGTTGTTACATTGAAGAGTAAATCAAAGGATTTAAAATGAAAAAAATAATGTTATTTATCATAGGTATGTTTAGTGCAATATCAAGTGATGTATTCGCTGGTGAGAAGTTATGCAAAGGTGTGTATATAGATACAGTGGCAGTTGAAGCCCGTCGAGTTGATGGCGCAAGTCAAATAGGACAAAGTTTAGTTGTGAGTTTTAAAGATTCATCAGGTAATTTTTATAATTGTGGTGGCGCAATGGATAGATATGTATATTTAAAAGCAGGTGCTAATGAAGCTGTTTTTAATGCCATGGTCTCAATGGCATTTATGGCTAAAGCTAACAATTATAAGGTTAACTTTACTATAAATGAAGGTTCAAGGATCTATAGTGCTGATGAGCTGGCATATATTCAAATTGTTGAAAATTCAGCGTTACCAATCGTAAATTAATATTTTTATACTTTAATCCCACACACGGATGTGTAGGCGCCTTTTACAAACAACTGGTTTATTTATGCTTAGCACTTTTATTTCTCGTTACCTTTTTGCTTTTTTTATTACTTTTTACAGTGCAACACTCTTTGCAACTAACTCAACTCTGCCTTCATTAATTCACTATATATTAGAAGAGGTAGAAGCAGAATCAATTGGTAATATTTATGTACCAAAAAGTAGTGAAAGCGGTAAATACCGAATTTCCTGGTATTTTGAAGAGAAAAACGGTGAATATTTAGTAGAAGAATTGATTTTAGGATCATCACAATCCACTTGGCAATCAATTTATACTGGTAAAGAAACTGAGTTAGAATTAAATAAAGTTACTAGTGGCTATTATAGGTATAGAGTTAAACATTGTATTGGGGATGTATGTAGCCGATTTTTAGTTTCTGATCATATTGAAATAAGTACGCTTCTTATAGGTCCTAAAAACGTGACAGCAACACAAGTTGATAAAGTAAATACAATTGTTTGGGATGCCGTTTCATTGGAACAAGCTACATCACCACTGTCAATAAATGAGCAACATAATATAACTCAAAAAAACAATGTCACTCAAGAAAATACGACATATTATATTGATATGAGTATTAACGGGAGTCGTTTTGTTAGTTTAGGTCAAGCTCACGGAACACAATACATTCATAATGTGAGTGATGAAAAAGCGCGTAGTTATCGTATAAAAGCGTGTGATTTAGAAAGTTGTACTGAACCATCATTACCTACGGTGCCAATTGGTGGTATTAAAGGCCCTAATGACTTTTATGGTGAATTAGATAATCAGGGGAATATTTTATTTAATTGGGATAAAGTTATTTTGGCAGCTCAATATAAAATAGAAATTAGGATCAATGGAGGGCAATGGCTTACATTAACAAAAACGAATTTAAATACGTATTTATTTGAAAATCCGCCTGAAGGTGAGTTAAATTTTCGTATCAGTAGCTGCTCACCTGCAAGTTGCGATTCATCTTCAGCAGTGAGTTACCTATCATTTAATGTACCTATTTCATTGCAATGTAATAATTTAACAAAAAACCTGAATGTTTATCATAATGAAAAATATTATTTTTTTGGAAATACAAGTTATGAAATCAACATCATTCCTGGAATTTCTCTAGCCCCTATTAGCCCCAAACGGACTTCGGTAGAACAATATTGGAAATTAATACCCGAACAAAGACACCTAGAAAATTCAGCCGTACTAGATTTTAAGCTTGCAAATACGTTAAGTGGTGGGTTATTCGGCTATTGCAATAAAAGTAAAACAGACAACTCTGTATATTTAACTTATCGTAATATAGATAACAGCTTTTCTTTTATTATAAATGTAAAACCAGAAAGTGATAATAAACTAAAATTAAGTTTATTGGAGCAGCAAACATTAATTTACCAGGATGGACAAAATAACTTATATGTTCAAATAAATGACCACTTTTTACAGCTACAAAATACATATAAAAGTGAATGGGTCGTTACTCAACTAACAGCTTCTCAATGGAATGCAGCGCAATTAAGTTTAATTGATTTTAAATTTGAAAATTCACCTACTGGGTTTACTTTAATTAGCCCAAATAATAATGTAAAAATAATAATTACGAAAACAGGATCTGGTTTTCAAGCTACAGGCTCCATAAAAATAAATTTATTAAAAACAGAGCTTTTAGGTTATTAAATTGTTAGTAATATGAACATTATAAATAATAATTTAATTATGCGAGGCCAGTTTAATTGATAAAACAAATGTTGATAGCCTTTAATTTAGCCAAGTAAAAGCATAGTAATAGATATTGAGATATCTGATAAAAAATCACAAAAGGCCTGAGTTAATGATTTTTGGGTAGCCCCTTAATGGAAACGCATTAAGCAAACTAACCATTTTATTGTCTAGCATTTATGCATAAATTAAATGCTAAATAATAAAGTGTTCAATAGATGGCCTTAATCATTTTTATATACCACATAAAAAATGATGAATGCTTTTAATTAATTTAATCCCTATTTTATAAACTTTAATTCATTGAGCTTTAATGTTATCGAATATCTATAAGTTATTTTTTTGTAATAATTAACTTTAAATATTTGACTCAATTGAATTTAAAAGGAGTAATCAAATGAAGTGTAATATTTTAACAGCCGGTCTTATCATGGCTTGTTATAACAATGCATCAATAGCAAGTAGTACTCTAACGTCATTGAAAGTAGATGGCGATATTGTATATTTCTCTACCAAGCAAGCAAAAGGTGAAGTTTCACCAAGTTGTATGCTTGATGAATTTAAGAATGACTGGTCTGTATCACTTAAAAATACAACAGGTAAAGCAATTTATTCGATGCTAGTTGCTGCAACAGCTACACAGAAAAGCATTATAGTTAAAACAGCTAACGATTGTGCTATTAAAAGTGGTTATGAACGTGCTCGCAGTGTTGAAATAAGTTCAGAGCCTGGCACATTAAATAATGGGCAATTTTACTTATATTCAGGTGATGGTCAGAGAATAGGTGTTATTGCTGAATTAAAAGATCTCTCTGAAGGTTATGTATCATATATCAGTGATGAAGATTTGGATAATGATGAAGTTAGGCAATTATATTCAGTAAAAATGCCTAGATATAGTAAGTATTGGAGATATTTCACACAAAGTAATTGTCAAGGTGATGTGATGTTTGAGTCAGCTATAGGTGAAATAGGTACTCAATTCGCAATAAAAAATTTTAATGATGGAAAATTTATTAGCTTAAATTCAACTAGACGAAGTTATTCTGCATCTTTATCTAGAAATGGAGATGATTGTGAAAACTACTCACAAAGCAATAGTTTTAACGGATTTACCCCTAGCTTACATCCCGTATGCGGTGATAGCCCATGTAAAATAAGAGTTGAATAAACACTTTTTTATTAAGTTCCTATATTGATTCTAATTTATACCCTAACTTGGGTGTGAGACAAGTTTGCCACTTTATTATTTAAATAAGAGATATATTTAATGGGTTTATTCCTAAAACTCGCACTTTATTTTTTATTAATCGTAATTTGTAATATTGCATATGCAAAACCGATTTTACATAAAAGCATTTTTGAATTTAATTCCAGACTCAGGGTACAAGAAGAGTTTAATATTTTCACTCAGGATACAGTTTCTGATAAAGACTATTCTTTAAATGAATTAAGGATTTTATTAAATGATGGTAAGACATATGAAGCGATTGCTTTTAAAGACAGAGTGATATCGCCGTTTGGTCAAGCAGTAGCATACAATACCCTTGACAGGCGATGGATCGAATTTAAAGGTAAGTTGCTTTACCATACACCGCACAGTAATGGGTTAATAAAATGGAAGTCGTACGATTTCGTATTGTTAATCCTAAAGGTGAAATGTCTGAATGGGGTGAGATAAGAATTAGCTTAGTTGGTAAATTTGATCAGGATTATGATTATTACCCTACTGATGACAATGTAACTATGATGGAAGGCAGTAGTATTGAACTAAAGGTTTTGGAAAATGACCAAGCTGTTCAATGGCATTACAACGTTGAAACGTATCAACATCCTCAAAACGGTAACCTGAGTATAGGTACAGATAAGCAAAGTTTTATTTATACACCTAATTTAGGATTTTCAGGCACAGATATATTTCAGTATCGGGTGGTCGTAATAATTTATATGAAGTGGATAGCGCACCTGCAACTGTAACAATCAATGTTGTAGCTGAGAACAAATCGCCTGTCGCAATAGACGATGTATTAAATATAAACATGAGAAATGGCTTAGTGACTTTAGATGTAATAGAAAATGACATCGATCCTGATGGTGATTTTTTATCTCTTTTAACAGTTGGAACAGCATCATTTGGCAATGTTGTAAGAGCTACTAATAGAACAATAGAGTATAGGTATAATGCGTGTCGCAATGATAGTTTTACTTATGTTGTAACTGACGCAGCAACAGGTGGTAAAACTGATACCGGCATTGTTAAAGTTACTTGTATTAATCATGCACCAAAAATTTCAGGTATACCGCAAACTATAATTTCAGTTGGTGAGCATTATAACTTTACACCAATAGCAACTGATGAGGATTGTAATACTTTAATTTTTAGCATAACTAATAAACCAGTTTGGGCCAATTTTAACAATCAAACTGGTCAATTATCAGGTATACCGTCAATAGCCAATATTGGTACCCATAGTAATATTGTTATTTCGGTAACTGATGGTATTGAAAGTGATTATTTACATCCATTCGAAATAGTAGTTATTGGACCTAAAATACTATCTCTCAAGGTAGATTTAATTAGTGCTCCACTAAATAAAACCAATATAATTAATTGATTTTATATTATTAGTTCGCATAATAAATTGACATTATGCGAACTATTTTATCACTTTGCTATTCAATATATGAAAAGTATTATCACTAAATTTTCTAAAGGTTAGTTTCAGTAACTGGAGAACCTAAAAGATCAGTATGTATGAACTTTATTATTTTGTTTCTTACATAAGTATAACCATTTTGGCTTCCTTGTAATATTATTTCAATCGTACCTTCTATATTGATTATTTGGATATCTTCATAGCTATCTCCTGAAAATAAACCAAATTCTAATTTGTACTTATCCACCGGATCCAAATTTATGGTTCTGTTTATCCATTCTTGTTCAGTCAAAGTACTAAATTTCCACTGACTGCCTTGCTTGGATAATAAAATGTAAGATATTCCACCAGGGGAGTTCCCAATGGTTTTGAAGAGTAGATTACCAGAATTATCTTCAAATAGTGTTGGAAAGGGTGTTAATTCTAAATTTGTTCTTTTGTAATCACCACATATATTATCTGCATTACAAGATGATACTCTAAATATAACTTTACCTAACTCTGGTATTACATTTTTCTCTTTTAATGAAAGCGTGCAGCCTCTTAAAAGTTTTCCATCTAACTGGATATCCTTTTTGTTACATATCACTTCTTCCCAATTACCATAAGTTGTTTGAATTTCTAAAAGATATGAGTCTGCATTATTATTTGAGCTCCAAGCTAGTTGATATTGGTTAAAATAATTAGGATTCATAATTGATAAAAATACTTCAGGAGCTTTAAACGCTAACTTGCCAACTAAAGTACACTTTTTTTCGCTGTAACTGCTTGCGCTTCCATCTTTAAATACAGTTCTAACTTTATAGCAATAATGTTTCCCTTCGGGAAGAGGTGGTCTTTTGAGTGTGAATAAGCCTTGTTCTGTGCGGGTTAAAGAGTTAGGTAAACCAGAATTTATTATACCTGCTAGTTCACCTAATAACTCGTATTTATAAACATTATTGGCTTGGCTTGCACACCAATTAATAGTAATACTACTTCCTTTATTAACTGTGTTAGGTACATCTATACATGAAGGAGCCTTATGTTCACTTGGAACCGGAACTATATAGTTGTTTTCGACTATATTTGAGTAATAAACCCTCATATGATCACCGCAAATGCCTTGAGTATTACAAGCAGAAACTCTATAACCAATGCTCCCTAGCTCTTGATATATTTGTTTGTGGAATTCACTATACTTTTGGTTTACAACTGTTTCAGAACCGTAATATATTGCTTGCCATTTTATAGACTCAATAGTTGTAGATGCAGATGTGACTTGCTCTAATAAATATTTTTTTGCATTAGGAATGCTATTCCAACTAACTTGAAAATCTTGAGAGTTTAGTTGTGTTACTTTAAAGTTACTTACAGCATCAAATGCTTTTGTACCAATAAGAATGCATTGTGTTGGCGTATAATCCCCTATAATTCCATCATTAAACCAAGCTCTGACTTTATAGCAATATTCACGACCTTCTGCTAGAGCAGATCTAGTTAGAGTGAAGTGAGTATCGTTGGCATTTAAGTCAAATTGGCGTTTTGCTAAAATCCCTTTTAATTCACCAACTACTTCATATTTTGATACGCCTTGCTTTACAGGTGCAAGCCATTTTATTTGATACTGACTATTTGATTCAGCATAGGATGGAACTATAAACTCTGAAGGCACTGAACTTGGAGTGCCTGGTGCTACAAAGGTTAAAGTTTCAGGCAGTTGTACAGTTTTCCCACAAAAACCAGCATCAATACAGGCTTCTACTGAAAAATGATAGCTACCTGATAACCTTAGAGTGATATCCGTAGTAAGCTTTGTTATGCCACTGTATATTCTTTCCCATGCCGAGCCTTCTCTGTACATTCTTACAATATAAGAATCCGCTTTTGGCACTGCATTCCAAGAAATTGTCGCTATATTATTAGTATTTTTAATCGCATAAGCGTTAGTTGGTACGCCATTTACAATTTTTTCAACAGGAACATGGTAACTAAGATGCTTAGGTTGAGTGCACTTATCATTTATATCACATGCTGCAATACGGTAATTTTGTAAACCATTTAAATCAAAAGTATCAATTGTATGTACCTGAGAAATTGATGTAGTAAGGTCTTTAGTAATTTGTTTCCAATGAGCAGTGGAGGAAACATTTGTGTTTTTCATTAATTTACTAGAACGTTTTTTTCTTGACGATATATCATACAAGGGGTTGGCCGTTTTAATATGACTTTCCCTTTCTAATTTATAGGATGCAGCGTGAGGAGAAGACTCCCAATTTAATTGATAAATACCTGATTGAGTCTCTATTGCAGTAAATAGTGAAGGACTTTGCAGTTCTCTATTTCCTATTTTGATACAAACAGGGCTGCTATAACTACTTGAAGTACTATCTATATTAGCTTTAATTCGATAGCAATATGAGCCGTTTCCCAATGGTGATTGATCAAATGAATAGTTTGATGAACCATATAAAGGCATGCCTTGGAATACTGTTTCGTATTCATTACTTTGAGTATTACGTTGCAAGGTATAAGAGTGAGCTTGTTCTACAGCACTCCATGAAATTCTGAAGCCTTCTTCAGGGGTAATAAGCTTAGGTATAGATATATAACTTGGAATAGTTGAATTTGAACGGCTGATTATAGACGAAATTTCATTTGAGTAGTCTAAGCAGATAGTGCTAGATTTGCATCCAATAATGCGAAACTCTAATGCACCAATTAAATTTTCATCAATAATAAAAGTGTTAGCTTGAACTGTTTTTTCAATCCAATCACCATTGTTAATACGATAAGTCACTTTGTAATGAGTTGCTTCATCTTGCATTTGCCATTGCAGTGTATTTTTGCCATTAACTAATTGAATGTTTGTATTGTATTTATCCCATTTAGCACGGTTATCTGGTTGTTTAACCGGAACCTCTTGAGTTTCGTCTAATAAATCATAAACTACAATAGATAACCATGAATTGTTAGCTGATACGATAAGGGGGTAAAATAAAAAACTTAACCATAAAATAAATATGATTATAGGATGTTTGAAATACATAAGAAAATTCCATGTTTTTTTATAAGAAATACTCAATTGTTACTCAGCCAACATCATACATTTGAAATATAACCGGTTATAGTTTGTTGCGCTTGAACCTCCAATCTCAACCTTTACAGAGCCATTAGTGCATGAACAATTGCTATTTAAATATGGTGAGCCATTCTCATCATTACTATTTATTGTACTTCCGCAGTAATAATTTCCACGATGATTTTGTGAGAAACCATAAGCAACTTCTTTAAAAACGGGAATCAAAACTTTTGTATTATTTGCAGTTATATCTAATTCGATACTTTGTGCGCGTTCAAAAGCAGTTTTATCTGCACAGTCGTTTGCAGATAAAACTAAAATAGCTTTGTTATCTGATGCTGCAATTACTAATAAAGCATAAGATGCTTTTCCAGTTGCAGTGTTCAGTGAAAGGGTCCATTTATCCTTGTTTTGTGATGACATACAAGCTGGGGAGTTTTGTTTTTTTGCTGAGTTAGTTGAGAAATAAACAATGTCACCGTCAACTTTTAAACTAGTTAATTTATTTTGAGCCAGCGTTGAAAACGCGATCAATACAGAGATAAAAATAATTGTTTTTTGTAATAGATTCATAGTAATTCACATTTATTTTAATAAAATGATGTTATAAAGTGCTTGTTTTTATTGCTTTTGGACGTTCATAACCGGCTACATCGTTGCAGTCGTTAGCTGATATTATATCAACTTTTTTATTTGAAGACTGGGCCATTAAAACAGCTCTAAAAAGATGGCGGCCATTGATAGAATTGAGTGAAAAAGCCCATTTCAAGACATTATCGCTATTAACACATGAGGGAGTTAATGTTGGGTTTTTATTTGGAGTAGTAAAGTAAACTATTTCATTTTCTACTTTTAATTTTTCAACTCCTGCATGAACTTGTGTACAAAAAAGTAAAAATATTAATAATATTATTTTATGCATTAAGTAAATCCTTTTAATTGATAAAAAAGCCATAGTGGTTGTAGCGCTAATTATTATTTAAAGCTAAGCCATCCTATTGAGATAAATATTGTATTTAAAATAATTCAATCAATAACAAATAGTTATACTTTAAGTTGGGCGTGGGATGATAAACAACAATTTTCTTTCTGTAAACAGGAACTTAAATAAGTTTAACTATACAGATAAATTAAAATGAAAAATTGAAGTAAGTTTTTAGAGTGCGAAATCAAAATTTTTAAATAAATATAATTAATTTGTTAATTATAAATATTTAAATTTGTAATCTCTTGTAACTTAATGTATTTTTCCGCTCTATTGTTTTTAGTACCGTTTATAGAGTGTTATAATGTTAAATACTTCAAGGATGATGATTAAGGTTTTATTATTTTTTATCGCCCAACAATTTTCTAGTTTTGCTTTCGCAGAGGCTCCAGGAAGAGTCAGCTATTTCTCAGCTTCTTCTTACAATATCTATGCTGGCGGGAGTACGTTCTTAAGCTGGGGAAAACCATCAGGAGTAAGTTGGGCTCGGTATTATAATTTTTCTGTAAAAAAGGCTGATGGCTCTCCAAAGTTTGTAAAGTTAAGAAATACAATGTCGCAATCGTTTAACCACACAATAAACATGCTGGGTACACATATATTTGATATACAAGCATGTAATAGCAGTGGTCAGTGTGGCGCTGAATCTTCATTGAATGTTAGAGTCAGCAACCCACCTCCGGTTGTTGGTTCGGCTAGTTCTCCTATTATTTCTAACAGCCAGCAGCCTA
>Ga0209396_1003995_pt1 | contig 14513 bp, 13 predicted proteins | sample GOMGulsemesocosm_6_FD_184638 | JGI IMG/M metagenome (GOLD analysis project Ga0209396, IMG submission 184638) | Methane-oxidizing microbial communities from mesocosms in the Gulf of Mexico - GOM8C Gulf of Mexico (SPAdes) (version 2) | ecosystem: Environmental > Aquatic > Marine > Cold seeps...
CTATATTCTTCTTTGTTGGACGCCGAATGAGCTACGAAGTCGATAGAAAAATCCGCGGTGTAGGTGAACTTCATCTGATATTAAACAACGCATATTCTGCTTCAGTTACTGACTATGCTCCAGTTACAGACTATGCTTCGGTACAGCAGATCTACCACCGAGACTTGGGTCGACGTGGTCTCATCGAAGGGTATAGGTAAAATGAACCGTCTAGCTTATTGTGCTGTAGTTCTGGTTAGCGCTTAACAGAGCCGCCTCCTCAACTGGTCACTATGGTCACACAAGAGCCAGTCAGGTTATTTGTTAATTAGTGAAATATCGTGCCGAACAATACATATTTATATCAGTGGTAAACCTCTGCAATGTGGAACTGTTAACATTATGTGCTTGTTCAACCCTATTTATCTAGATCAAAACATACAAACGTTTTAAGACTATATTCTCAAATGCTAACTTCCGCCCAGTGCATGAATTAACGTTAAGGTGTGAAATACCAACGCCAAAAATTAGCATACAGAAGGCATAGATTCCCAACCCTGAATGAAAATATCCTCAACTGGTGAGTTACCTACCATAACAGTAGCTCACGAATTGTATTGATATGGTTTAAAGTGCGGATTGTGGAAAGGATAATGGCAATTTCTTTCTATTTGCTTACGCCTTAGGGCCACATAAACAAGTTAAATATACCCTCTCAAGTTATAGACAGTATGTATTTCCTTTATTTGACATATTTTGTTACCGCTTTCTCACATAATAGTTGAAATAAATTGCTGACAATTCGGTCTATAATTATTCGTATGTCAGTTGAAAACAACAATATTAAATAAATTACACAAGGATTAAGTTAGCATGAGAAAATTATTACTACCGTTACTTATTGGCTGCAGTTTAGCTTCGAGTTTAGCTTCGAGTTTAGTACAAGCCGATACATTTACAGATAATATTAAAGCGGCAATGAAAGCTGAAACCCGTTCAGAAAAAGATAAAGATCGTGATAGAAATCGTCGCCCTGTACAGACTCTTGAGTTTCTTGGTATCCAAGAAGATATGAAGGTATTAGAGCTAATTCCCGGTGGTGGTTGGTATACAGCTCTACTTGCACCTGCTTTGAAAGATAAAGGCCAACTTTATTTAGGTATGGCAGGCGATCGCATCAAAGGTGGTTTATTAAAACAAAAAGGTTTTAATAAAGTTAAAACGGTAAGTAATGATTCACAATGGGTGCGTAATAAAGAAGAAGAACGTTACGACTTATCAAACATCAACTTTGACGTAAAAGATTTAGATGCCGTTTTAACCTTTCGTAATTATCACAACTTATCGTTTGCAACACGTACTGCCGTAAATGTAGAAGCGTTAAAATCACTTAAACCCGGTGGTATTTACGGTATTGTTGATCATACTCGTCGCCATATGCAAAGTGAAAATGATGAAAATGGTCGTCGTGTAGACCCAGTATTAGTGATTAAAGAAGTTGAAGCTGCGGGTTTTGAATTTGTCGATTACTCAAGTATTCATTACAAAGCAGATGATGAATTACGTTATGAAGTAGGTCGTAAATCAGTAACAGGTAATTCTGACAGGTTTACGTTGTTATTCAAAAAGCCGATGAAGTAAATTAAAGAACTATACTAAAGACCCAGTAACAAAAGTCGGTTACTGGGTCTAAGTTAACAACAATACGGCATTAGTTCCAAGTATCAAAAGCAATACGTGTTACCAGCTTGTTTGTACCAAAAACGAGCACTTATTTTTTATCAATTTATCTATTCATTCCCTCGTACTAAATACCCCATAGTGGTCAAATATATATAATATTACAGCGACGGCACTTCCCCGGCTAAAAGCTAAACCGCTCGCACGGTAATGGTGTTATTTCTCTTTCTGTTAACGGCTTGTAGTAGAGGTTAATTTCTTCAATATCTAGCAATACCTAGCAATAAAACTTATGTCTTTGCCGAACTGATGAATTAGCGACCATAGTCACATCTTGTGTGCGATGTCCGATAGCTGATAACATCAATAGTTAACGTCTATTTAATTTAAAAGAATTGTCATGAAAATATCTATTTTATCGAGCCTTATTGTTGGGGCTGCTATTTTAAGCTGTAGTCTAGTGGTTAATGCTGCCACAAAATCCACTGGCGGCAAGGCAGTTATTTTGCCAGCTCCGCAAGTGTCTATTGCTACTCATGATGCTTATTTTGAACACTTTAAACAGCACTGTGGTAAAGCGTATCAGGGGAAAGTTACAGTCGACAATGCCGGCGGTGGCAGCTTTGCCAATAAAAAATTAGTGATGCATGTGCGCAGATGTACTGATCGTCAGCTGCAAATTCCATTTCATGTTGGAAGCGATGCATCACGCACGTGGATTTTAACTAAGACGAACTCTGGAATTTCTCTAAAGCACGATCATCGTCAAGCCGACGGTAGTTATGATAAATCTACTATGTATGGCGGCCATACCTTGGATGCAGGCTGGGACCGAGTGCAATCTTTTCCAGTTGACCAGTATTCAAAAGAACTGTTTGTCAAACACGGCATTCCACAATCAACTGGTAATACGTGGCAAATGTTTATTTACCCTGAAAAATTTACCTACCGCATGATCAGAGAAGGACGTGAATTTAGAGTGGACTTTGACTTAACCAAACCTATTACACCACCTGCCCCACCTTGGGGATACAGTGATGAATAGTCTCGTTTGAAAATAGAAATGATTATTTAGACCACTACCCCTGAATAAACGGATGTAAGCTTATGGAAGCCATAGTGTAGTTCGTTATTATATAAATGAAAGCTCTCATCAATACAGAAAAGAGCTTTTGTATAAGTAATTGTGTGAAAATTCCAACGGTCGCTTTTGTAATATTGTTAATTCGGTTTATGGTTAATATAGAATTACTCGCCGACAGCATTATTCAGTCTACCCTTGTTAACAACTATTTCATTGTCAAATGTTAGTGTTGTTCCCGATAAATTAAAAGAAAGCCCCGCATCAGACTCTACAGCGCAGCCTGCCCAGTTATTGTTGCCCATTGATAGGCTAACAACACCAGCCATTTCCCAAGAATAATAATCAGATTTTTTCATTGCTTGACTGTTCCTGTTTAAACCAATGTCAATTAACGCTAACACGCCATAATCACCGTTGGACAAAGCGAAATAATCTTTCAACAGCTTTTCATTTTTCTTTGCGCTAAAACTTACCAAGCGCCCCTTTTTAAATTTCATTATTAGATTTTCAATGGTAACTCCACGAAATGGCATACTAGGTACAACAAGTGTTCCTGTAGCGCTTGTGGGATTGGTACAAGCATAAACTTCACCCGCAGGAAGCCAAACTTGTGCAGGGCCAGATAATGCACTAGTTGCATCTGTAGCCCCTGCATTGATTCTAGGATCTACATTATTAGCTAATTCAAATTTAAGATCTGTGCCGTTTTGGGAGGTTAATTTCACTTTGGTATTCGATTTCATTAACTTGATTAGCTTTCTAGCTGAAGAGTCTAAATCGTCGTAGTCAGTATCTACAGCTTTCCAAAAGTTAGACAACATTGCTGAATAATTTGCGTTGCGAAATTTTGCATACTCTTTAGTGGGAATACCACCCGTTTGCCCTAGCGATACACTCCTAAAACTGGCAGTCTTAAATGCTTCGTTAAAAGGTTTTGATGACTGTCTTATCGCCGCTAGTTTTTCTTCTGGAACATCACTAAAAAGAGATGGGTCTTGAATTGAACCAACATTGATAAAACCGTCGACGTGTTCCATTTGTGCAATGTTATAGGTTGATGGCATTTCTAAATATTTAAGAGGTGTTTCCATTATTGAACGTTTATTGGCTTGAGGCATATTCAATTGAATTATAGGCTTCCCCCCTGCTTTGGATGTTGCCACCGATAAAGCTGCTAACAATTCTAGTTCGGCTGGGGTACCGGAAATAATAATACTTTCTCCCGGTTGCACCCTCAAAGAGTGATTGACCATTTTATCGGCAATTGAATCATAGTTAGGTTTGGTTTCTGCAAATGCGGATGAAATAAAGGTAACAGCAAGTGCACATAGGAGTGAGGTGAAAAAATTTACTTTCATTTTATTCTCCATTTAAAATAATTAGGTTCTCCCAAAACAACATTACTACTGGGGCAAATGAGGTATAGTATAATATTTTCCATTATTCCATTCTGAAAAAGTAGAATGGCAAAAGATGATTAATTTTATGTATCCTGGTTCATAAAACTAGTCATAGTATGGTTTATCTTATAGTTATTTTATTTTGTCTAGAGTCATTGTGTGGGTCAAAGATTGGTTTAGAGCAAACCCAATATCGGACTCACACAATAAGAGGAACCAAACCTGCATTGACTTACAATAAAACTAAACACCTTGGGCTAGTTAACAGTTACTGGGCCATTAAAAATTTGAAAGCACGGAGCTATTTAGGAATATAAGTGGATGATGCGCTTGAAATTTCAGAAAGTATGGATTAAGAAATAAAATGCCAGAGTCATTCATGGTCGTAGGCATTTACACCACTACTGCGATTATTGCGACCTAAAATTTATATAACAATTATTCCTATAAAACACTTATAAATAATCAGTAATCACTCACTGTTTTTGCTTCTAAACAAATTTCGCCAAGCATTAGGCGTTGTATCAAATCGCTGTTTAAAGTGTTTACGAAATATTTGTTCTGAACTAAATCCTGCTTGTTCTGATATATGGGTAATAGACAAGGCTGTTGACTCAAGTAACTCTTGACTACGATTTAGTCGTAAATTATTCAGCCATAGTTTGAAGCTGACTCCTTGGTTAGCTTTAAAGTAACGACTAAAGCTTCGAATACTCATAGCACAATATGAAGCCACCCATGCTATTGAGTAATCATCAGTTAAGTTAGTCTGGATGTATTCGATTAATTTAGCCAAACGTTCATCACTCACTCGTTCAATGGTTGGCTGCTCGATGAACTGGTTTTGACCACCGTTCCTTTCGGGTGGTGAAACCATCATCCTCGCTATGCGGTTTGCTTTCTTTGTACCATAGAAATATTTAACGATATATAAACAACAGTCTATCGCAGCTGCGCTTCCTGCAGAGGTAATAATATTTTCTTGTACGATAAATAATGGGTTACTTTCAAAATAGACTTGAGGAAATTTTAATGGAAAGTCTTCGCTCATTTTCCAGTGAGTTGTTGCACGCTTTTTATTTAATAAACCTGAATAGCCAAGCGCATAAGCCCCCAAACACAAGCCAACTATCATTTTATTACTTTTAGATAGGTTAGTTATGAGTTTGATGAGCCTTGCATTAGGTGGAATTTCAGGTTCCCAACTGGGGAAGATAACAATATCAGCATGCTGGATAATTGAAATATCCTCTTCAACAATGAAACTCAGACCATTAGCGAAACTTAATGGCCCTTTCTGTTCAGCACATACTTTTACGTCAAATAATTTATCATTGCTTAATGAGGCATCGTTGAAGATAGCTGTAGGAACAGATAAATGAAACATGCTAATTCCATTGTAAACCACTATTACTACGTTGATCATACTCGACTGGCCTAAAAGTAATGTTATATGTCATTTTAACCATTATAACCCTAATTTAAAGTCTTTAAGCTTACTTCATTGAAATAATAGAGGTATGAACATGAATGTTGTAATGAGCTATTCACTTGTAGATGAAATTTTAGAAACGTATAAACATATAATAAAAAGAGACTTTACTGGCTATCGTAACCATGTCACCCGAATGCTAAATTTTTGCCATTATTTAATGCCAGATATCACAGCGGAAGATAGTAAAAAAATACAAATTGCTGCTGCCTTTCATGATATAGCATTATGGACCCATAATAGAGTGGACTATTTAGTTCCATCATATCAAGATTGTCATCAATATCTTGAACATGAAGGATTAGAGGGCTGGAAAGAAGAAATTCAAATCATCATTGATATGCATCATTTACTCTTTGCTTATAAAGGACCGTATGAAAAGTTAGCAGAGGTATTTAGAAACGCTGATTTAATTGATTTTTCATTGGGTCTAGTTAAAAATCGTATCGACAAAGCTTTTATCAAGGAGGTACGAAATGCAATACCCAATGCAGGATTTCATAAAACGTTAATCCGGTTTACTATGGTTCAACTTGGTCGTAACCCGCTCAACCCAATGCCTATGATGCGGGTTAAAAACATCTATAAAAATTAATGCCAATGAAAGGTGTACGTTTAAAAATCCAATTTAAACGGCATAATGAGTTTGCAGGATATATGGCATGTGTTACTCCCCTAACGAGCTCCTGCGCCAGCCTAGGTGTCATTCACCATTAAATTCCTAATGCAAACTTAGTTCGCATTGGAGACGTTAGTAACTGAATAATTCTAACGTCCGCTTCAAGGCTTGACGTGGTCTAATAGAATCGTCATAGGTTTTCTATAAAATAAACGGCCATAAGTGATATTAATAAGTTGCTTAAGTTCACTCTATTCGTTAATTGCTCCTTAGCAAGGCGTTATTGATACACAAACAGATCCTAGCCAGCCACCTCTAAAGATAGGGCTTATGTATATTTATTACATCATAAATGATGATGGTCATACCCTTGTTAAATATTGGCTAAAGTCTGAAGAAACAGTACTGTTTCAAACTAGCAAATATTTAGATTAATAACTGAATGATATGCTGTGTAAGTATCGCCGTGCAGTAACATTTGAATTACTAACTCCATGTCATTATATTGGCTTATCTGGATAAAGAATTAACTTGTTGTTGATGAGTATCTCATATAAAAATATATTGAAATAACCATAAATACTCTGTAGGTTTATTAATCTATTATTAGGCTGAGACAAAGGAGGAATATGGTTGACTATTATTAAAAAAATTGCAGGGTATTCTGAAAAATCCCGTGTTAAGCATCTTAAATGAAACGCTGATTTGCAGAGCTAAAGATATAATGAACATCACTACGTTAGTTGAGTTAATAAATGTATGAGCCATTGCCTTAATTGTCAAACATTACTAAAGCCAGAAAACAAGTACTGTCCAAATTGTAGTCAGTCTAAGCTAAGTCTTACTCAGCCATTTACGCAAACTGCCTCTCAGGTCTTACATGAGATCCTTGATGTAGATGGCCGATTAGCTAATACTATTAAAAAGTTAATATTTTCTCCAGGTCTATTGTCGAAAGAATTTATTAAGGGTCGTCGAGTATCTTATACACCACCTTTACGTATGTATTTGGTGATCAATTTGATTTTCTTTGTCATGATCGCTCTGATCCATTCATCAATAAACGAACAAAGTAGCATTCGAATTGCATTTTTCTTATTTCCTACGGGCACGTTAGGTAAATTGCCCAAGTTGATGTTTTTTATGCTTCCTGTTTATGCTGCCTTGATTCAAGTGTTTTATAAAAACAGTTTTTATGTTGGTAATTTGATATTTTCTTTACATTTACATTCTTTTATCTATTTGATGTTTATAATTATTTTTCCAATGGAGCAATATGAGAATAAGTACGAATTTTTGTCATGGTTACAATATCCTTTTTGGGCTTATTTTATTTGTTATCCACTCATTGCGCTAAAAGTGATGTACGAGAAATCATGGATTTACACTATTTTTGTCTACATGCTCTCTTTTGCTCTTTATATGGGAATATTGGTATTGGGCTTAGAAGTTATTTTTGCTATTTTAAAAGGTCGCGCAGATTGATAATCAATGACAGTGCTCATTTGTTTTTGTTAGCGATTGTATGTATCACTTTTTTATCATAACCCCTGACTAATCCATCACATGGATTAATACCTTGATGACCCGAAACTATGGTGATGAGTTTCAAATCTCAACTTTTAGAATCATTAGATCATGAAGATGATTTAGGCATGGTAATTAAAGTTCGTATTGTTATTGAACAATATTTAAATGCTATTATTAAATTGTGCATCACAGATGTTGAAATTTATAAGCAAATTAATTTAACTTATGATCAAACTTATTTATTAGTTATTTCATTGGGGTTTGATTCAAGGTTTAAACACCTTTAAAAGCAATTGGTACAAATAGAAATGCTTTTTCTCATAGATTAAAGTTGCCAGCTATCTCAAAGAAGATACTAACTCTATTTATAAAAACCTTGGGCAAGATGACGGTAGAGTGAATAACTCACCCACTGTAATTGGTACGTTTTTAGCCGTATTAGCAAATGCAATTGATTGAAAAGATAATACCAATAACATTACTGTTAGAGCGGTTTGTTTTAATATTTGTATTTATTCCCTTTATTATTGTTCTATAGGTGTTAATTGTTTTACAAACAACCTGACCTTGATGAACATAAGTTAGACCTGAGTAAATTCAGTCGATTATTTATTTAATCCTGCTAAATCAACCTTGTAATCCGACAAATTCAATCAGAGTTCACGGTTTCAAACGCCACGTTTTAAATAAAGTTTTCTTTCGTCAGTTGAATAGAAGCACTAGGATCAAACGCTTTCGCATATTCATCAATTTATTCTTCAGATGTTTTTAAGATAGTTATCACAGCATGTTTCAATTAAAGATCGCTCTCTAAAAAATAGATAAGCACAATGTAAATGAATCGAAATTAAAATACCTGATAATGTACTGATTTTTACCTAACCTTTAGCTTAACGACAAAATATTAAACATTATCAATACAATAAGTAATCTCCTTCAGTTTGGTTTAGCTAAAAACTTACCTATGGTAAGATGTTTAAACTCATTTTTAACACAATATTTCATCCTCAGTTGTATGACCGTTTTAAGCCTTAGCTGCTATTGCTATTTAAGTTTTAAACGGACCATTATGCTGAAATAAAATTAATGAGACCCCTCTAAGAATAACTTAGTGCTCAGCAAATGATTATTGATGATTATCTTTGATGATGATTGCAATTTGTTTTCTGATCCGATGTAAGTAACTCTTTATCGTTCCTTGTGTAATTAATAAATGTTTCGATACTTCCATCGTTGTTTTTCCTTGCCAGTAATGCATATAAATGACCGTTCGATATTGAAGTGGGAGTTGCTCTACAAATTCATTAATTGACCTATTAACTGACTCGCTAACTCCTTCATTGGAAGTCGTCCAATCAATCATTTCCTCATCTTCGTAGGCATGGGTTGCAAGATGACGTGAATGTTTACGCTGGTAATCAATCGCACTATTTTTTACCAACCGATATAACCAAGTACTAAACTTACTTTTTCCAGTATAGCTATTAGCCCTTTCGTAAAGTTTTATATAGATTTCTTGGCAAGCATCATCAACTTCACTTCTAAAATGAATACCTAGAGTAGCAATCACAATATTTCTTATCGACGACTGATGACGGCTTAGCAGTCGTGAGAAAGTATCATCATTACTTGATTCAATAAACTCGACGATCAATAGTGCATCAGTGTCTTGTACGACTTTATCAGACATAATTACTTTAAGTATTTCTTACTGAAATAGTTAGTAACCAGCAGTGGAATACCAAGCAATAAAGGAACTAAGGACATGGGAACCATTCCATGTCTGATCTCAACCTGCGTTATAAGTGCAATCAATATAAAAGTTAACCCAACCGCACTGAGTGCAATAAAAAATACGCCTAACCTAAAACTTACTTGGTGCCAAATTCTCATAAAGGTTGTAGAGGTTGTTACGGAATGACTCATCATCTGAGCCATTGTTTCTAGTTCAAAGTTAATATCAATGGGCTCTGCGTCAGTTTCAAGACTCTTTACTCGCTCTGTATGTAACATCTGCCTGACTTTGATCAGCTTCTGCTGTTTTAGGTGAATATTGATACTTCTAATGACCAGCCATAAAGCGATTAACGAAATAAGATAAATTAAAACAGTGTTCATTTTATTACTCCAATTGTGTTTAATAAGTTTTAGTAAATTAGACGTGCTAAATGATAAATCGGTTGCCTAATAAGATATAAATTAAATTGAGCCTATGAGGCGCATATTTGAAAACCTGTGGTGCTACAAAAGTTTTGCTATTTGCAGCACTCACGAATTATATTATTGCTTTAATCGCAAAACAGCCTGCTTAGCGGATTCAAAACCAGAATCTAAGGAAAGTGCTTTTTGATAGTTCAATAAAGCTTGGGGGTTGTTTCCTGCTTTTTCATATGCATCTGCCAAGCTATCAAAAGTATTCGGATCTTGTGGGAATATTTTATTATTGACAATAAAAATACTAATCGCTTGGTCGAGTTGATTTTTATTAATTAGCGCATAACCTAATTTGTTTAATGGTCTTGTGGTTAACTTTAAAGGCCTAGCTGTAAAATCATCATATCCTGCTTGAGAGAACTCACGTTTAGCATTTTCTACAAAGTAAGCATCCCCTTTTTTCTCTAATAATTTTATTGCAAATAATCCTAGCGGTAACATCACCTTTTTATATTGTTTGCCTTGATGAACTTCAATTACTCTTTGGGTAATACGCTCTGCTACCACACCATCAGTATTGGCTAAAGCGATCACCATAAACTTATCTTTTATTAATACCTCTACAGCGGCACTTACTCCGGGTCCTCCACCATAGTAGGCCACTTTAGTCTTATCACTGCCCAAGAATTCAGTCCATGGTTTGATAGACTCTTTATAATTACTTTTCATAATTGCTTTGGATTGATCACTAAGCAACTGATTACTATAAAACAATTTTGAATAGAAAAGTGCTAGGTCGTACGGCGTTGAGTACATTCCACCATCGGGCGTTAAATTTTCCAGTCGACTTGTTCTATCTATTTTTTCCCCCATTGGAGTGAATTGATAGCTCTTCGCTTTATTTTTAACGTTTTCAGTCAATGCGTACTGAGTATTATTAGCTTTAATCACATTTAAAATATTTTCATTAATTATTTGTTGAAAGCTCTTTTGTTCAAGTTTTTCTAATACTGCACCTAAAACAATATAACCATAATTTGAATAGTTGAATTTTTCGCCGGGCTCAGAAATTAAAGGCTTGTCTATTAATAACGGTAGTTTGTCATTAATAGTTTTTAGTGATTTGTATGTTCTAAAATAATCATTATTAAATATGTCAGCAAAACCTGAAGTATGTTTCAATAAATGACGTACCGTTATTTTTTTCGCAATGTCATTCGGAAAACCCAATTCGAATTTTGCTAAACTATCATCTAACGATATTTTTCCAGACTGAACTTTCTGCATGATTAACGTTTCAGTAAAATGTTTGTTGATCGAACCAATTCTAGTTTTGGTTGCAGAAGTATTTTTTACTTTATTCTTAATATCCGCCAAACCAAAGCTCTTATCATAAATAACCTTGTCATCTTTAAATATCACCACGCTGCCAGAAAACCAGTTGGGGTCGGTATACTGTTTAATTATTTCGTCTGTCTTGCTAATCAATAATTCATTCGATGCTTTTGGTGTTGTTATTTTTTTGTCAGTACTTGCTATGCTATAACTCGTACTGATCATTAATAATATCGAAAGTATGTAGGTTGATTTGGACCGACTTTTTATTTGTTTCATTGGTATTCCCTAAGAGAAAAATTAAAGCTGTGTTCAAAATGTTACTTTAGCTTTTTGGTTAGTTTAAAACAGATTAGACGGACGCTCTGAGATTTCGGTTGCCTATTTAGTTAAAGTATTTGGAATTAATGTTCATTAGTAAAGATCGCCTTATTCTGATTTCATTACTATTAATCGAGTGAATTGATTGAGACTATAAGGACATTTTTACTATCTGTGGTTTATGGCAGTTCATTGTTTGAGAATTCTACGGATTAGCTATTTAAATTATCTATAGCCATTTCGGAGGCCTTTTTTCGCGACAAGCTATTAGACGTTTATAATCAAATAATACATATTTATATCTGTGGGGAGCTTCCGCTATAAGGGTTTATTTGTTTTTAGGTAAGCCAAGGCTAACGTTGTCGTATCAAAGCTGCTGTTGATATTTGATTTCTAAATGGCAACTTAGAGCCTATATTAGGTGGTATTTAATTACTTTTTATATTAACTAAGCCTTGGTCAAGTAACTTCATAGCAATTCTAGTATTCTTCTTTTTACTAAAGGCCACGTAAATATCACTTATGTGGTTAACTTCCCCTTTTTTAATGTCGTGCTGAATAAGTCCCATTTTACGTAACTTAGCTTTGGCAACATCATCAAACATTATTGCCATATCTATGCGTTTACTCATTAAGAGCTTAATGAGTTGTTCTTGCTTAGATACTTGAACGTTAATAAATCTGTCTTTATTTTTCTGGTAATCATCACCATATTCATACCCTATTATTACCCCAACAGAAGCCTCTTCAGGTATATCATTTACTGAATTGAAATTCATTTCTGAATTTTTGTGATAATAAAAAGATGCGCTAACTTGTAAAATTGGAGTTTTTCCAAAATTTAACATATCAAGGGTACTTTTTTGTTTAGTTACATTAAAGACACCGTCCACCTCACCATTCTCTGCCATTAATACGGCTCTGGCATAAGGGGCAACAATAAACTCTACTTTAACATTTACTGAGTTATACGCTCTTTTAATAATTTCTTTAGAAATACCATCTCCTTTCTCATTTGCATAAGGAGGCCAGCTATTTTCAACCGCAAGCATAATTGATTCTTGAGCTAAAGAATTAAGAGAGACTGAGGCAGATATGATTGCGAAAATGATCCGTATAAACATCTAGATTTAGGTTTTTATAGTATTGATAATATCTATTATAGATTCAGTAACTGTATGTAGCAAATAGTGAAATTATCAAAAGTAACTTAACAAAATACCAATCCTTAGTATGTGGCTCGCGTTTCATTTTTTGCTAAACCATACGTTGCCTTAATTGTGGGAATAAGGCTATAAATGCGTTCAATATTCATGTCCACTTTACGGTAAAGAGGAAGTTCTTTAAACATTTTTAATGCGCTAACTATTACCACACAGCACCTCTAGTAATGAGAACAACAAATCCGACCTTTATGCCTGTTACCCTAGTGGTACCTGACATTGGAAGAATTTCATATACCGCTTTCCCTCAAAGTGAGATAGAACCATAACGCCCTCACAATAATAATACTTAAAGCGTTTTCTTTAAAAATGGTGTTATTAGTACTTTAGTCAACAAACCTAATGTCTTAAATTTTGAATCTACACTTTGCTTAGTGGTAGTCGTATATTGACGCCAACACTGATAATATCTCAGAATATTTGCGGAACGTTATTCAAAATCACACATAGGATATACATATTGCATGGATAGACGCGCTATCAAGTTCGATTGGAATCAAGCACGGGCATTCCTTGTTACTGCGGAAGAAGGCTCCTTATCAGCTGCTGCTCGAGCACTAGATATGACACAACCGACAGTTGGCCGTCAAGTGTCTGCGCTGGAAGCAGAACTAGGTGTTTCATTGTTTGAAAGGACAAATTCAGGTTTAGTACTTACACAAAGTGGTGCGGATTTGATGGCTCAAGTAAAAACGATGGGAGACGCTGCAGCTAATTTATCACGATTGGCGTCGGGTCATGCAGAGGCAGTTGAAGGGATCGTTTGTATAAGTGCTACAGAAATGATTTCGGCCTTTGTTCTTCCCCCTATAATAGAAAAGTTACGTAACCAATGGCCAAAAATTGAAATAGAAATAATTGCTTCAAACGATACCAGCGATTTATCGCGTCGTGAAGCTGATATTGCAATCCGTAATTATAGGCCTACACAGCAAGAACTTATCGCAAAACGAGTTCAAAATACTTCAGGTCACCTATACGCTTCTATAAATTATATACGAAACCTTGATGAACGACAGTCTCCTGAAGATTTAAATAACGCTGTATTTCTCGGGGCTGACCGTTCAAGCAGTGTTATCTCGTATCTGAAGAAATTTGGCTTTGATCTGAATTCAAGTAATTTCCCCGTAATTATTGCCAATCATCTTGTACAATGGGAAATGGTTAAACATGGCACTGGCATTGGTTTTATGATGTCGGATATAGGCGATGCAGAGCCTTTAGTTGAAAGAGTTTTACCAGCATTTCCGGCTTTTGAAAAAGAAACTTGGTTGGTTGCACATAGAGAATTAAAAACTAGCCGTAAATTACGCGTTGTCTTTGATTATTTAGCCGCTGAACTAGGTGAATAAAAACATTTTCTGTCTTTATAAAATTAACTGCCCATGCATTTATAAATAGCCGCTATACAATTACAGGTATTTCCTGAAATTATTTACGTGGATATACTTTGACTTGTTAATCCTGTCCAACAATAAAACGCTTAAACGTAGGAGATATTAAATTATGCAAATGAGCTATACCGTTCTTGGAACAAACAACATGGAAGCTGCAGTTAAATTCTATAATTCACTTTTCGAACAAACAGCAACTAACCAAGTCTTAGAAACAGAAAGAATGACCTTCTGGCAATTTGAAAATTTTGCATTTGCAATAGCCATCCCCTTTGATGAAGAGCCTGCAACTCATGGAAATG
>Ga0209396_1003997_pt1 | contig 14507 bp, 18 predicted proteins | sample GOMGulsemesocosm_6_FD_184638 | JGI IMG/M metagenome (GOLD analysis project Ga0209396, IMG submission 184638) | Methane-oxidizing microbial communities from mesocosms in the Gulf of Mexico - GOM8C Gulf of Mexico (SPAdes) (version 2) | ecosystem: Environmental > Aquatic > Marine > Cold seeps...
GCATTTCTCTTCCTTAACTACTTTTTTAGAAGAAGTACAACTGATAAATAGGGGGAAAAAAAGTAATAGGGTTGTATATTTCATTGTGAGTATAATGTTTGCTAACGTTTAGCTATGAATAGTACGGTGCAGAAAATCCGCGGATTTTCGTGTCGACACAAGCCATAAGCTTTTAGGTTTTGTTTTTAGTTTGTCGTTCTATAAAAGCCAAATTAAAAGATTTGGCGACAATGTAAATATACACAAGCTTTCGTTTTTAACCTCAAAAACCGTATTATTTTATAGGTGTTGTTACCACACGTTTTTTTTATTATTTAGAGTTAACTATCTATTTCTTTTTTATTATCAATCACATATAAAATTATAGAAGCAATTGTTACTATAATTAAACCAATATATCCGATGTTTTGTGAAACTCCTTTTGGGTTATGGAGAGCTGAAAAAAGTAAAATTGAGATCACTATCATTAGTAAGTCCCAATAGTTTTTTTTCTTTTTTATCTGTTCAATAATACTCCATATTAATTGTGATATAAGTAAGATATAAAAAATGAACATTGGAATTAATAGATGCCAACCATCGTTTCTATAGTTATAGTTCGGCATGAAACCAATCTCAGAAGAGTATACAAGTAAGATGGGAATTATACTTAAAAACAAGACAATCTTAAATTTCATTTAGTAGACTTTTTTATATGTTGTTACAACACGTTTTTAATTATCTTCAGATAGTTGTCTCCAAGGGTCTTTTTTAAATTCTATTTTCTTTATTCCATTTAATAGAATCTCCAAATTATTTGTAACAGTCTTGTCCATATAAAAAGAAAAATGACTAGTCATTTCATTCTGAGTAGGAATACATATACCTGTCTGATTTATTTTGTCCTTAGTTATATTTATTTGAAATCGGTTTACTGTTTTTTTTGTAGTAACACCATCATAGTCATTATATACCGGAGCAAAATGTCCATATTCGTAATGGATATGACCATTCCCTGTCATTAAACGACCAACTGAGCCTCCTTCATTACTATATCCATTTGATATGTGTGTCCAGGTCTTAGGGGTTCTTATTTTAAAATATTTTGTTTCAATTATTTTATCTGAAGTGTTTTCTATTTTGTGATATTTAGTTTCAAAAGTTTCTTTGATATCAATTGTCCCATAATTTATTAAAACAATAAAATAACCTACTATTATGGCTAGGGTAAAAATTAAAGTGTATATGATTATTTTTTTTATTTTCAATGTGTGGTAACGTTTAGCTATGAATAGTACGGGGCAGAAAATCCGCGGATTTTCGTGTCGAGACAAGCCATGAGCTTTTAGATTTTGTTTTTAATTTTGTCGTTTTAAAAAAGCCAAATTAAAAGATTTGGCGATATATGTAAATATACACAAGCTTTAGATTTTACATACCAAAATCCGTATTATTTATAGGTGTTGTTGGCATACGTTTTTACTTTAATCTATAACCCAGTGTTCCATAATTATTAATATAAATAATTAAATCTCTTCCTTTGAGTTTAGTGATATCAATTTGAAACTCAACAATTCCTTCATGATGTGAGAATTGATCGATGTCAAATTGTTTTCGCCCAACCTTATAACTTAAATGTGTTATTTTTTCATCAGTAATTAAAAGGAATTTCACTACACCTTGTTTTTTTCTTACAAGTACTCCATCAGTCGGTGAGACTATTTTTAAATTTGAGTTTTCTCTATGTAAAAATAGAGGTAAATTTAAAAAATCAGATCTTTCAATTTTACTGTTTATAAGACTATAGCTATATTTTTCAGGATAATGGTTTTTAATAAAATCTTCAGGTTTTGTCATGAAGTAATAATATGAAACGTCTTTTATAAATTTTTCATTAAACCCTCCAGCACCCCAAGTAGCGTCTATTAAGTGTTTATTACCATCTATTTCGACCATGTTCCATGCATGTTTAGAGGATTTTCGTCTACCTATATCTCTAGTTCTAGTTTTTGAAATCCCAATAACTGTCGTGCATTTTATATTTAGTAAATCACAAAGCTTTTTGAATAACACAGAGTATCCTTCACAGACTGCTTTTCGCTTTGAGATTACTCTTTTAGAAAGCTTACGATTAAAAATTAATTCCCTTTTGCGTTGTTGTTCTTTGCTAGAATATGTGAAGTTAAATTTTCCAGATTCGGCATAATCATAAGCTACATTATTAGTTATCCAAGTGTATACTGCTCTCGTTTTCTCAAGATCAGTTTTAAAATCTTTAGTTATTTGGATAGCCAGTTTTTCTGGTTTATTATATTTTTTAGAATATTCGAGAACTTTTAAGTCAATTTGAGTAAAATCCTGAGTTTGTCCTTGAAAGGAGTAGAGGAGAAGAATTATACAGAAAATTGTTTTTTTCATATGTATGCCAACGTTTAGCTATGAATAGTTCGGGGCAGAAAATTCGCGAATTTTCGTGTCGACACAAGCCATAAGCTTTTAAATTTTGATTTAACTTTGTCGTTTTAAACCCAAATGTTGAAAGTTTTGGCGACCAAGTAAATATACACAAACCTTCGGAATTTTACCTCGAACCCCGTATTACTTATAGGTGTTGTTGTGGTGCGTTTTTTTCTTATTCATTAAACTCTTTTGGGTATTCAACCGTTCCATTTACTCCGTCTAGTCCATTTTCGATTAGTTCAATTACCATACAGTTTTCTTTTGGCACTTCAAATGGTAGTTCAATTTCATATTTATCCGCTCGTGCATAACCAAATTTTGGATAATAGTTTTCGTGTCCGAGAAGAACGATTGATTTATGTCCTAATTCTTTAGCCTTTTTATGAGATTCAACTATTAGTTTTCCGCCTATTCCATTTCCCTGAAATTCTGGCAAAACAGAAACAGGAGCAAGTGCAAGTGTGTCAAATTCTTCCGTCTCATTTTTTATTTTCAGTTTTGTAACTAAAATATGACCGACAATTTTCCCATCAATTTCAGCAACCATTGATAGTTCAGGAATAAAAGCATCTGATTTTCTTAATCGCTCCACTAAAAACTGTTCTTTATGGTCGCTATATTTTTCAGTTTTAAACGCTTTTTCGATTACGTTAAAAACATCTATAAAATCTTTATTGTTTTCTTGTCTAATCGTCACTTTTCTATCTGTTTTTTTTTAATGAACCACAACGTTTGGCTATGAATAGTACGGTGCAGAAAATCCGCGGATTTTCGTGTCGACACAAGCCATGAGCTTTTAAGTTTTGATTTTATTTTGTCGTCTTAAAAAAGCCAAATTAAAAGATTTGGCGATAATTGTAAAAGTACACAAACCTTAGGATTAAACACCAAAAACCGTATTATTTATAGGTGTTGTTGTACGCAGTTTTTATTTTGTTTAAACTCTCCATTTGACTTTCAAATCCTTTAAATGACAATTCCAAATCTTGAGCATATTTGTCAGAAGCCCAGTCTTTGTATAAGTCCAAATATTTTTCCATTTCATTTGTTCCGTTAAGTTGATCAGTCCATTTTAGAGCAAACATAGCTTCTCTTTGGTCAAAATGTAAATGTTTTTGGGTCAAATAGTAGTCGAGATATTTTTTTAAATATTCAATTCCATTTTCGGTGTTGAAAGAAGCTAAAGTCAAACAATATCCAGTTCCAGCATAGCAAACTTGACTTTTTAAAAGATGAATTCCGATAATGTCCTTGACTTCTTTTAATTCCATTATTACCGATAAATATGCTCCAACAATTCGAGTTCTCCAATTAAAATCACCAAGTAAATTTTTGACAATTTCTGCACTCAATTCGGCTTTAATTGGTTCAAGTTTTTCTATAAATTCATTCGTGTTGTTTATTTGGAACATATAGAATGGAACACACCATTTTTTTATGAAATCAGGTTCGAGTTTTTTTTCGTTTGAGTAATGCTCCAATTCCTCAAATGAACTTTTGTGTCTAACTGTTGCTCCAGCAGAATGTAATTCGATTTGTTTTTTTGTTTTCTCGTCCATTTTTAAGTTTGGGCAAATTGTGTATAACGTTTAGCTATGAATAGTGCGGGGCAGAAAATCCGCGGATTTTCGTGTCGACACAAGCCATGAGCTTTTAAGTTTTGTTTTTAGTTTGTCGTTTTAAAAAAGCCAAATTTAAAAGTTTGGCGATGAATGTGAATATACACTTACGCTACTAATTACACACCAAAACCCGAATTATTTATAGGTGTTGTTAGCCACGGTTTTTTTGTTTTTTTCTTCTTCTATAAATTCGTATTCCAATTATTAACCCCAAACCAATTAGGATAAAAGGCCAAATATTTGCTAGAAAGACAAAGAACCAAATCAAATTATCCCAACCGCTTCCGAAACCCTCTTTAAGTTTTTTTCCAAATTTTGTTTCATTTGGATGGCTCTCATAGAAAGTGATGGTTAGAGTTGAAAGAGATACTTGATTTTTCAAATATTTTAATCGCCCTTCTATTGATTCAATGTCAGAGCGTAATTCACCAACATTCTTTTCGATTTCTAGAATTTCAGATATTGTTTTTGCTTGTTTTAGTAAATCTAAAAAACGGTTTTCAAGTTCTTTTTTGGTCTTTAATCGAGCTTGAATATCAAGGAATTCTTCAGTAACATCTTTGATGTTTATTTCTTTGCGTTCAAATTTATCTATTCCAGAGGTAGCTTCATTTAGTAAGTTATCGAAGTCTTTTGCAGGAACTCGAATAATAATTGTATTACTAGTCTGGTCGTGAGATTTATATTCGTGGTCTGAAGAGATATAACCGTTGTAATTGTCAACTGCTTTAAGCACAATTTTTCGTGTAGAACTGATGCTTTCTGTTTCAAATTCAACAGTCCCATCTTTTATGAGCTTCCTTTCGGCTATGTCAATTTTTTTTTCAACAGCAGGAGCAAACATTTCTTCCCCCACCATTTTCATATTCGCTTGTTCCTCTTTTGAATTACATCCAATTACTGTTACTATAAGTATTAGGCTAAAATATTTGGTCAGTTGCTTCATTTCTAGTTTTAAATTGTGCCTAACGTTTAGCTATGAATAGTACGGTGCAGAAAATCCGCGGATTTTCGTGTCGTCACAAGCCATAAGCTTTTGTTTTGATTTTAATTTTGTCGTTTTATAAAAGCCAAACTAAAAGATTTGGCGACTATGTAAATATAAAATTACTTCTCGGATTATACACCAAAACCGTATTATTTATAGGTGTTGTTAGGGCATGTTTTTTATTTCGGAGCTTTTCATTCTAATTGTATCAGTAACAATTCCTTTTTTCCAGCCGACATTTTTATCAGGATTTTTCTCTACAAGTACTATATCGATAAATGGCTCAAGTCTTTCGGGTCTAAGATTACATACTCCTTTTCCAATTCCATTTGTAAAAGCTTGGTTGTCTTTATCTAATAACTTGAAGGTAAAGACAAAGTCTTCATTATTCCCCTCAAATTCTAGATTTAGTGAATATCCAAATCCATCTGTGATTACAGGTTTACCATTCTTATAAGTCCAAGAAGCTTCAGACCATACTTTTTTAATAATGACATTACGTCCGTCTATAAGTTTTAAAGTATCACTAGAAGGAGTATAGTCAACAATAAAAAAGTCATTTTCGATTGATTTCTCTTTTGATTTAGAAGTAGCAAAACGACCATCACCATGATTAGAAATGGCAAGTACTAAATCATAAACAAACCAAATTCCAATAATTGTTATAGTAATTATTAGAATACGAATATTTTTTTTTCTGATAGTCATTTTTTAATGGGCCCTAACGTTTAGCTATGAATAGTGCGGGGCAGAAAATCCGCGGATTTTCGTGTCGACACAAGCCATGAGCTTTTAGATTTTGTTTTTAGTTTGTCGTTTTATAAAAGCCAAATTAAAAGATTTGGCGATTAAGTAAAGATAAAATTACTTCTCGGACTAAACACCAAAATCCGTATTATTTATAGGTTTTGTTGTGTGCCGTTTTTTAGCTTTAAATCACTATCCAACCGTTTTTCACAAAAGTCAGTTTAGCATTTTCCATAAATGAGTTCCAGGTTGTATTTTCATTAGCTTCGTCATTAGTCAGTTCGAAAAGGTACACTTGTGGGTTCATCATATTTGGCTGATATAGCCAAAACTTAAATCTTTTAACTTGAGGATTGTTAGATAAAAATTCAAGTTCATCTAAACTCCCTATTTTTAGAGTCAAAGTATTGAAAATTTCAGGATGTAAAATTCCTTTCTCGAAAATCAATTGATATTTAGAGTTGGTGTCTAAAAATTCAATGTATTTAAATTTTCCAAATCTGATTTTTGATTCGCTAGTGATTATTTTTCCAAGAAATTTTGGGTAATATTTTTTGTCATATTCTTTTTTAAATAGCTCCTGTGCCCAATAATCTTCTTGTTCGCCTTGGTTACTGAAAGGAGGTTTTAATTCCAGCTTTTTTTCTGTCTTCTTTTGCTCAGACCCTATTTGTGATTGACAACTGGTGATAGAAAACGTAATTATTAATAATATGACTATTAATCTCATTTGTTGGTTTTAGTTTTTCAAATATCTTTCAATTATATGGTTTAGAAAAGTTATAATGAGTGAACACATGTTTTGAATTAGGGAAGGTTTCTTTTTAATGGCTCACAACGTTTAGCTATGAATAGTACGTGGCAGAAAATCCGCGGATTTTCGTGTCGACACAAGCCATAAGCTTTTTGTTTTGTTTTTAGTTTGTCGTTTAATAAAAGCCAAATTAAAAGATTTGGCGATTATTGTAAAAGTACACAAACCTATGGATTAAGCACCAAAACCCGTATTATTTATAGGTGGTGTTAGCTGGCGTATTTTTAATTAATTTTCTAATTCAAAATCAAACTTATATAGTAACATGTTTTCTGGTAACTCTTCGTTTGACTTATAGAAACCATTTTTCTCAAGTACTTTTATCGATCCAATATTTTCTTTTTCGACTCCACCTGAAATAGAACTAACTATTTTAGTATTACTACACCATTCAATAAGTCCTTTTATTAATTCACTTCCGACTCCTTTTCCCCAAATCGATTCCGAAAGTAAATATCCAAGTCTTAATTCGTAAGTTTCATTTGTTTGATTGCCTAAATACAAGAATATATATCCGATTATTTCTTTAGTTTCGGTTAATGTAATTGCATAGAAATTACTGTCTGACTTCCGTTCAGAAATCCAAGTTTTCGCTTTGTTAATAGTATTCAATTTTTGCCAACCATCTGGTAAAGCTTTAGTAACATTTGGTGTCATTATATTTAAAACACTCTCGATAGAAGAGTCTTTAAATTCCACATCGGATTCTAAATAACTCCAATTTAGAACTGAAATTCGGCTAGTATTAAATAGATTGTGTTGATTTAATATTTTAGACAGCATATATTGAGTTTAAAGAGTTTTCTTCTATGACAGCCAACGTTTAGCTATGAATTTTACGGGGCAGAAAATCCGCGGATTTTCGTGTCGACACAAGCCATGAGCTTTTAGATTTTGTTTTTAGTTTGTCGTTTTAAAAAAGCCAAATTAAAAGATTTGGCGATTAAGTAAAGATAAAATTACTTCTCGGACTACACATCAAAACAAGTATTATTTATAGGTGTTGTTGGCAACAGTTTTTATAATTTGAATTGAGAAACGGTATTATATTTATCAACCTCCAAATTTTTAGGTCCTTTGAAAGTGTCAAAATTCACCACAATCAAATTTCCTTTATAAATGATTGTTTCACATGGGTTATCTAATAGGCCAGTAGAACCATCGTTGTTGTCATTAATCCATATTAAGTTCAGAGTTTTGGTATTCAAATCAAGCTGATGAACACTGTTGTTACTTAAGTTTGCAAGGAAGATGGAATTCCTCGTTTTATCATAATACATACCATCAGCACAATTAAATGAATCGGATTGAAATACAATATTTCTTGATTTAACCCTTCTTTCATCTGTGAATTCAAACTTTGTTATGGTACCTGAATAAAAGTGTCCCGCATATAAATTTCCAGCCTTATCAAGCGCAATACCATCTATCCCAACAGGAAAGGTTCCGATTAAGTGCTTTTTCCGAGTTTGGTCATCCATGACAATTTTTTCACTGTTGAAGTCTGCAAGGTTAAAACTATAAATGCCACTTTCTTTCCTATCTTCAAACATGAAGTCAGTGATGTAAAGGTGGTTTTTGTAAAGTCTGATGCCATTTGAAAAACCTAAACCTTCAACAATAACTTCAGCTTTTATTGGCTTTCCATTTTGTACTACAATCCTTAGGATTCGAGATTGATTACTTTGGCCTGCAAAATTTTGATTATCCGCAATATATAGATTTCCGTCTTGACCAAATTCAATTCCCATAGGGTGAACTTTTTTAGTAATAGGGTGGAGAGGTAGTTGGTCAAACCATGTTATCGGTTTTTCATTTTCGTCAAAAGTCAGAATTTTACTTCCATGGTCTTCGAAAGTAGATAAGTTGGTTGTCGCTAAAAAAAGATTTCCAGCACTGTCAATTGCCATACCGTCAGGTGTAGAGCAAGTTTCTCCAAGATCAGCAAATAGTGTTGGTTTTACTTGTTTTGACTCATTGTTAATCTTAATTTCTTGATTGTTTTTTTGGGCAGAAAGTTGAAAAGAATATAGAAATAGAAGGCTAATAAATAGGTGTTTCATGTTTATTTTTTTATTTAAGCTGTTAATTGTTGCCAACGTTTAGCTATGAATAGTGCGGGGCAGAAAATCCGCGGATTTTCGTATCGACACAAGCCATGAGCTTTTAGATTTTGTTTTTAGTTTGTCGTTTTAAAAAAGCCAAATTAAAAGATTTGGCGACTAAGTAAAGATAAAATTACTTCTCGAATTACAGACCAAAATTCGTATTATTTATAGGTGTTGTTGGCAACAGTTTTTATAATTACGGTCGGCTTGGAATTTATCCGTTTTATCACATATGAAATTAAAAGTCCGATTGAGAATGTCGTTAAAATTGTGCAAACGATGAAAGCTATGATTGCGGGAATCATCATTAAAAACTTTTCACTTTCTGCTGTAAATCCTATAATTATGCAGAATGTAGCCCATATAATTAAATTTACAATTACTGAGTACTTGAAAGAGGTCAAAATAAGTGAACTTCCATTATTGATATTCTTGTATGCTAATTTTCCGCCAATCCATAAAGCAATTAAAAAAGAAACAACAAGTCCAATTGTTGAGATTCCGTAAGCACCAACTATTGCTATAGTCATAAGTCCTTCGCCTGTCAATAGCATAGGAATCCAAATAGTCATAACTATTGTTAATATTCCAATTGGTAATCCAATGAGGTAAGACGCCAAGATACTTTTAGCTAATTTATTATTCATTCTTTTGTGTATTGTTGCCAACGTTTAGCTATGAATAGTACGGTGCAGAAAATCTGCGGATTTTCGTGTCGACACAAGCCATGAGCTTTTAGATTTTGTTTTTAATTTTGTCGTTTTATAAATGCCAAATTAAAAGATTTGGCGTTAATTGTAAATATACACAAGCTATCGATTTTAAACACCAAAAGCCGTATTATTTATAGGTGTTGTTAGCAACAGTTTTTATGCTTCCCCATTAATATATAGTATTCTAAGTCGATTTGTTTTAGTGTCTATTATAGCTTGGAAGTGGCTGTCTCCACCATCATAAACATAGTTAAATCTAGCCATATCTTTATCAACGTCAACCCTTATTTCGTCACTTGAATTAATTTCTTTAAAGTCTATATTTCCATATTGAAAATTTAAAGATATTTTTTTTGTTTTTTGATTTCTGTCATAAATTCCAGCTATTTGAACACTATAGTTACATATATTATTAATCATTCTTTCCGTAGCCATTTTACTGTCTGAAATTTGAGAATGAATAATTTCCATTATGTATGGAATTTCCGATTCATTAATATTTATTAATTCATATCGGTCATAATCTACCTTTTCTAATTCTCTATTCGCTTCGTTTTGTGTTTTATAAAATGGAACCTGATATTCTGTTCCAACTATTTCATGATTCAAAGAGCAATTTTTTGAACATGAAAAACTTAGTAAACACACGAATAAAATTATTAGATATTTTGTTGTCATCAAATTGTTGCTAACGTTTAGCTATGAATAGTGCGGGGCAGAAAATCCGCGGATTTTCGTGTCGACACAAGCCATGAGCTTTTTAGTTTTGTTTTTAGTTTGTCGTTTTATAAAAGCCAAATTAAAAGATTTGGCGAAAGTTTAAATATACACAAACCTAAGGGTTAAACACCAAAACCAGTATTATTTTATAGGTGTTGTTACCCAACGTTTTTTAAATCGGGTTGTATTCTGTGATTTTTAGATTATCAGTGTTTAGGTCTACAAATTTATAATGCACAATATCTTTTTTGTCAAATTCTCCATCCTTATTAATATCTTCAATTGTTCTAAAGTAAAGCCTGTTTTTTGATTTAAGAACTCTCCAATCTATCAATTCTCTGTTTGTGTCGGTTAATTTTTTAAATTCAGTTCCGTCAATTTTACTGATATATAAAGTTTTGATGTCGTTATAGTCCAATTTTTTGTCTTGATTTGTATCCTTGTCATTTACCTCGTAAACTAAAAGTTTCTTTTCTGTATTATCAAATACATCTCTTAAGAATGTTAGTGAATTTATATTGATAATATTTTCTGTTAAAGACGATAGCTTATCAGAATCTATGTGTTGAAATTTTATATTGCTTAAATTTCCAGATATTCTACGACCATTATAATTTGAAATTGAAAAGTTTTTGGAGCCATAACTTTTGGACTTATAAATACCTCTTCCTTTATAGTCTTCTATTTTAAAATCACCTACAGGATGGATTAAGTAGTTTGTACTGTCAATTTGTATTGGTAAATCTGCAATTTCGATAAAAGTCGAATCTTTTTTTAATTCGGTAATTTCATTTTCATTAATGACAGTGTGAACAATTTTTGGTTTATTATCAGTTCCACAAGAAATAAAAAGCAGAACTAGAGTTCCAAAAAAAAGAAAGTTTTTCATATAGTTTTTGAGTTAGTTTAATGTTGGGTAACGTTTAGCTATGAATAGTACGAGGCAGAAAATCCGCGGATTTTCGTGTTGACACAAGCCATAAGCTTTTTGTTTTGTTTTTTATTTTGTCGTTTTAAAAAAGCCAAATTAAAAGATTTGGCGATTAAGTAAAGATACACTTACGTCCCGAATCACACACCAAAACCCGTATTATTTATAGGTGTTGTTAGCGAGTGTTTTTTTTACGGTCTAGATTTCCATTTTTTGTTCCGTATGGATAAGTGTTATATGATTTCCAAATATTAGTTACTTGATTTTTACATTTAGTCATTTTTCCCTCTATTTATTTAGGGAATTTTAATTACCTTTCTTTGAATAATAACTTCTCTAACAGTCTATATATCTTCTACATCACGATAGCAGAAAAAAAATCTTTTTTAATATAATTAGCTTATTGGATTAGAATACGATGATACTGGTAGAGTTTATAAATAAGTGTTTATTTTAGTATTTTAAAATTATATATATATGAATAAACAGGGTATTATGCTAAAGAACCTAGTTACTTTCCTTAAATATATGTTCTCGATGTTTTATACCCCATTCAGTAATTTTATTAATTAAGTGCTCCATTTTCCTTCCATATGGAGTGATCTCGTATTCTACAGTTATAGGTTTGGTATTCACTACTGTTCTTGTTAGTAGTTTATTGATTTCTAATTCTTCCAAATCTTGAGAAAGTTTTTTAGCCCCGATGCCATTTGTTGTTCTCTTTAGTTCCATAAATCGCATTTTACCATGTGTAAGTAGCGTAGCTATTATTTGGATCTTCCATTTTCCGGATAAAACTTCCATAGTATCTGAAATAGCTCTTATTTCCCGATTACATTCCTGTGTTAGAATAATTTCCTTTTTCATTTTTCGTGTTAGTTAGTCTTAGGTGGTTTCCTAAAGGAAACTGGTTTCCTTTAGGAAACACATATCAAAAGTATACTATTTAGTGTTTAAGTTTGCATTAACATATGTAAAAAAACGAATAAGGAATGAGAAAGGCGAGAATTGTTTTCTGTATTGTAGCTGGATTATGTGCTATGGTTCTAGGGTGTTCTCTAGTTAAAAATGATACTTCAATGACTATGAAAAATACTACTGATCATCTTGATACTGCTGATGTTAAAAAAACAGCTTACGACAACGGTTTTGGATGTGATTTGAATACCGGAAAATGCTCAATTTCTCCTAGCTCTAAGGATGAGTTTTCATTATCAAGTATTAAAAGCGGAAAATTGATTTACGTGGGAGATCCTATATGTTCAACTTGCTTGGCATTTTCATCGGAAATTAAGGAAGTTAAAAAAGAATTTGAAGGAGTATTAGACTTTCAATTGGTATTGGGAGGGCTTAGACCATATGGAACAGAGCCAATTACTACAATAAGAGACTATTTACTGCCTCATTTTGATAACCTTGCTAAAATGACCGGACTCCCTATCAATAATGCGATCTTGTACGATAGTTCATTTATCCTTGATACAGAGCCTCCTTCTAGAGCCGTAGTAGTAATTAGGGAACTTGCTCCGGAGGTAGAAAATGAATTTTATGAGCGAGTACAAAAAGCCTTTTATTTAGACAATAGCAATACAAATTATGTTGAAACTTACTTAGAGTTTGTAGAGGATTTTGGAATTGAAAAGGAAGTTTTTAAAAACAAATTTGAATCCAATGAAATAAAGGAGTTAGTGAAATCTGATTTTCGATTGGCTCGTGAAATGGGAGTTAGGGCATTCCCTACGGTCCTGTTAGAGTCAAATGGACAGTTTTCAATTATTTCAGAAGGCTTTTCGGAAAGTGCGCTCATAATAAATAAAGTTAGGAGCCAGTTATATACTGAATCAAAAGTAAACTGATACAAAAAAGGTTCATTATACAAGGGGTAATTAAGAAGTGACTCATCTGGATTTTTCTAATTAATCGAATAATTATATTCACAAGCTTAACATAAAAAAATAAATTTAAAATATACAGCTAATGATCAAACCAAAATTAGATTTTCCGATAAAATGTTTTAATATCGACCATTATACATTGATTGTGCCCAATGCCAAGGTTGTTGCTGACTTTCATCAAAATGTACTCGGGTACAAACTAATAAACACTATTTTAGTTAATGCAGGATCTGCTTCAGAAGGTAAGCATGATATGTTGAATTATGTTCTTGGTTGGCCAAATAGTGAAAAAGGGGTTATGGTGGTTACTGAAGGGTTAACTAAGGAATCTATTTTTCATAAATTTTATGAGAAATTTGGACAAGGAATTCATCATGTTGCTTTTGAAGTTGATGATATCGAAGATATTTTTGAACTTTTAATTACTAAGGGGATAGAAATTACTTCTGATAAGATATTAAGAGATCCATTATCGGGATTAAGACAGTTTTTTATTTCAAACAAATATGCCGGTTTTTTCATTGAGTTGATAGAAAGGAAAAGTGAAACGGAGGATAAAACTTCTGAGAAACAAGGTTTTTTTACGCAAGATAACATGTCAGGACTGGCACATACTATGAAATCTTATTTAGATGATCCTAATCTAAAAAATGATGATGACATTAAGGCATTGGATGAAACAAATTATTTTGAAACCGAAGAGAATATTGAAGTAGATAGAATCGATAATATTCAGATTAATGTCGCAGAGATTGAAAGTGCAAAAGAATTCCTAAACAGTGTTTTAGGATTTAATATAGAAGGTGAAAAACTTATTAATCCTAATGAAAAGGATAAGTTTTTAAGTTTTAGTGAAATTCAAGAATCTCAAACTGGAGTTATTCCTGTGGAATTGGCATTAAAAACATTCAATTTTGAGAAGAGCAAAAATATTCTCGAATTGTTGAATCTAGATTTTCAAATTCAGGGGGAAACCATAAGGCTAGAGAAAGAGTACGCTGGTTATCCGTTAGCCTTGCTTCATGACTAAAGTTTTTAGTGTAGCTATTTTTTCAAAAAAGGAGAAGATTTTGAAATTCTTGCTAGATCCCATTAATCTTAAGGATTGGACAGTACATACTAATTTGGTTGTAATTGATGATAAATGCTATGAAATTACTAGTTCTCTAGGAGAAAAAACAAGAATAGTAGTAGACCATAAGAATCATTATTTGGATGATTGCCTAGAATTTATTTGGGTTTTAGAAGAGGAGATAAAAAAACAATTTCAGTTTTTAATTAGTAAGGGAATAAATAATAAAACAAATATAGAGGTGTTAATTCCTTCCACAGTTTTGGGTAAGAAGTTATCGGAGCTTCAAAACTTACTTAAAGTTGAGTTTAAAATATTGGAACAGCTCATGAATGATGGAAAGTACGAAATAGCTGAATTTGAGAAAGAGATAATGAATGAATACCATAAAAAAATATGCTAATGACAGCACAAGCGTTACCTATATTCGAAGGGAAATTTAGTACTGAAGAAGATGC
>Ga0209396_1004003_pt1 | contig 14495 bp, 12 predicted proteins | sample GOMGulsemesocosm_6_FD_184638 | JGI IMG/M metagenome (GOLD analysis project Ga0209396, IMG submission 184638) | Methane-oxidizing microbial communities from mesocosms in the Gulf of Mexico - GOM8C Gulf of Mexico (SPAdes) (version 2) | ecosystem: Environmental > Aquatic > Marine > Cold seeps...
ACATGATGTTTTAATGCCTGTAGGAGGCACTGGTGGTGTGATCATTATAGATACCAAAGGTAATATGAGTTTACCTTTTAATACTAAAGGCATGTACCGTGCAACTAAATCTAACAAAACGCCTACTTATGTTGGTATATTTAAAAATGATTAATAAAATCTTAGAGATATAAAATCAAAAAAGTGTTTTATATTATTTAATATTTTACACTCTTTGAATTTAAGGTGACTTATTGGGCACTTAGCTTGGCTTTTTATTGAGTTTGTTTTTATACATATTTTGATCTGCGATATTAATTAAATCATATTGATTATTTGTGTATTCTTGATCTGTTTGAGATATTCCCACACTAATCCTATATTTTGGATATTTTTTAGTAAAAGTAGTTAGAATTTTATTACAAATAACTTCGGCGTTAGTCTGATTACATTCCGGTAATATTAAACAAAATTCATCTCCACCGGCTCTACAAGGTATATCTACTTCTCTTACATTGTTCAATAATAAATTACTAAAGTACAAAATAACTTGATCTCCTTTATTATGTCCTTCTTTATCATTAATTTTTTTAAAATTATCAATATCAAAATAGGCTAATGCCAAATTTGTATTTCGCCTTTTTGCAACTTTTAGTTCTCTAGTGAGAAATTTTTCCATAGATCGTCGGTTAAACAAATGTGTCATAGAGTCTAATTGGGTAAGGCGCTCTAATTCACTTGATTTTTCTTCTAGATTTTTAGCATAAACTTCAAGTTTATTTTTGGAAGTTAAAACATCATTCAAAAGGCTATCTATATAGGTATCTATTACTAAAGAGGAGTCAAATGTAAGTAATTTATCAAGGGATTCAATTAATAAAACGACATTATCTGAAGATTTTTTAAGTTCTCTATTTAATATATATTTTAAGTCAGACATCGCTGTCATATATAGCTTAGGGTCTACGCCAATTCGTTTGTGTACCATGCCAATTCTTAAACGGTTATTAACATAGTTTTGGTCATAACATCCTGAAAATAGTTCTAAAATATATCCATGCTGTGCACTTTTTAATTTTTTTAATGTATCTAAATCACCAATTAATTGTGCTATTTCATCATTTTGAGTCTGTTTTAAATAAAACTCTTCGATTATGAAATTTATATTGTTTTCAATTAAATGTTTATTCTCAAAAAGTATTTCAAAGTTTTGCTTTTTAAGACCCAAAATATTAAGTCTATCTGAAATTTCAATTTGAGTTATTTTCATTTTTTCTAAAAGCGTTTTATCAGTGAAATTCAATTGCGTAACCTTTTTGAACGACATATTTTGGATTTAGTTTTCAAAATCAAGACATATAAAATGAGTGTAGTACATAAAATAAGCTTTAATTTTAGATAATATTGATAAGTCGCTATATTTATCAATATTTTAAATATTAGCTGGCGATATATAAGGATAATTTTATAGCAGAGAAAAATGCGCTATTCGAAAATTGTATTTTTTGGTAAAATCAGCGTCCTTTTTTAGATTGAAAGCTGAAACATGTATGTCGTCTGAGTCACAAAAAATTAATAATAGAGATTTATACAATAAATTAAATGACTGTCTTAAGAAAGATCAATTCTTTTTTAAGCGTCGTATTGATGGTATAAAAAGGATTAAAGATCAGACTAAACAGCAAGATGCTCTTAAGAAAATACATCAATCTATTGAAGAAAGTATCTTAAGCAGAGAAATTCGTGCACAAAATATTCCTGAGATTACTTATCCAGAAAATCTACCCGTAAGCCAAAAGAAAGACGAGATTAAAGAAGCGATAGCTAACAACCAAGTCGTTATTTTAGCTGGTGAGACAGGTTCAGGTAAAACAACCCAGTTGCCTAAAATATGTTTGGAATTAGGTCGAGGCATATCAGGCTATATTGGGCATACGCAACCAAGACGTTTAGCGGCAAGAAGTGTTGGAACACGTATCGCACAAGAGCTAAATACTGAGTTTGGCAAACAAGTCGGTTATAAAATCCGCTTTAGCGATCAAGTGACGGAACAAACATATATTAAGTTGATGACGGATGGTATTTTATTAGCTGAAATTCAACAGGATAAATTTTTAAATCAATACGATACAATTATTATTGATGAAGCTCATGAACGCAGCTTAAATATCGACTTTATTTTAGGTTATTTAAAAGAATTATTACCGAGGCGTCCAGATTTAAAGCTCATAATTACATCTGCAACCATAGATCCTGAAAAGTTTTCAAAGCACTTTAACAATGCTCCGATTATTCAAGTATCAGGACGTACTTACCCAGTAGAAGTGCGTTATAACCCCATTTCTGATTACAGTATTAAAGATAACGATAAAAAATCAGAAGGTGAGGGTGATCAGCTACAAGGTATTTTTGATGCGGTAGATGAACTGATGCATGAAGGTCCAGGCGACATTCTTATTTTTATGAATGGAGAGCGGGAAATTCGCGATACTGCTGACGCTTTAACAAAGCGAAATTTACGTCATACCGAAGTATTGCCTTTGTATGCACGTTTATCTAATGCAGAACAAAATCGCATTTTTTCGAGCCATAGTGGCCGACGAATCGTATTAAGTACCAATGTTGCGGAAACGTCTTTAACAGTGCCTGGCATTAGATATGTTATTGATCCGGGTACTGCTCGAATCAGCCGATATAGTGCAAAAACAAAAGTACAAAGATTACCAATAGAAGCAATTTCACAAGCAAGTGCGAATCAGCGTAAAGGTCGTTGTGGCCGAGTAGAGGCGGGTATATGTATTCGATTATATTCAGAAGAAGATTTTAATGGCCGTCCAGAGTTTACCGACCCGGAAATACTGCGCACAAACTTAGCCTCTGTTATCTTAAAAATGATTTCTCTTGGCTTAGGCGATATGGAAAAATTTCCATTTGTTCAAGCCCCTGATAGTCGCAATATAAACGATGGTTTATCGCTTTTAGAAGAATTAAAAGCGATTTCAAGTAAAACAGAGCGTCATGCCAGTAAAAGCAATGTTACTAAATTAACAAAAAGTGGACGTGAATTAAGTCGATTGCCGGTAGATCCTCGTTTAGCTAAAATGGTATTAACAGCAGCCCATGAAGGTGGGTTGTTTGAAGTTATTGTCATCGTTGCAGCTATGTCGATTCAAGACCCAAGAGAGCGCCCATCAGACAAAAAACAAGCCAGTGATGAAAAGCATAATCGTTTTAGCGATCCTGATTCTGATTTTGTTGCATTTTTGAATTTATGGCGATATTTAGATGAGCAGCAACAAGAACTTAATCGCAATCAATTTCGTCGATTATGTCAAAAAGACTTTTTAGCATATATGCGAGTCAGAGAATGGCAGGATATTGTTTACCAATTAGTGACTATCTGTCAGGAAATGGGTTTTAAGGTTAACCAAACTGATGCTGACGGAGAAGTGATACATAAAGCCTTATTATCAGGCATGTTAAGCCATATCGGGTTTAAAGATGAAGACCGTCAATTTTTAGGAGCTAGAAACTCTAAGTTTTATGTATTCCCTGGGTCAAGTTTATTTAAAAAGAGCCCAAAATGGTTGATGTCAGCTGAGCTTGTTGAAACGTCAAAACTGTATGCACGTATTAATGCAAAAATTGATGTGAAATGGTTAGAGTCTCTCGCATCGCATTTAGTGAAACGTAGTTACAGCGAGCCGCATTACGAGAAAAAACCAGGCTGTGTCATGGCTTTTGAGCAGCAAACGTTATATGGATTAGTGATAGTCAATAATCGTCGTTGTGTTTATAGTAAAATAGATGAAAAAGTCAGCAGAGACTTATTTATTCGTACAGCGTTGGTTGAACAAGAACTTGGTCAAAATGAAGGTTTTTTACAACATAATCAAAATTTAATTGATGATATTCAAAGCTTAGAAAATAAAGCCCGTCGACGTGATATTTTAGTTGATGAGCAAACACTTTATGAGTTTTACGTAGAACGATTACCAGAGCACATTAATAATCGTGGTGACTTTAATTTTTGGTGGAAAAAACAAAAGCAAACGGATAAACGCTTTTTACATATGACCCGTGAATACCTGATGCAGCATCAGGCTGAACATATTACAGATGTAGAACATCCAAATACATGGCAACAAAATAATATTATTTTACCGCTTAGCTATCATTTTGATCCAGGTAAAGACATTGATGGTGTTGCGGTACAAATTCCTTTAGCTCTACTAAATCAAGTCGAAGAAACTGGTTTTGATTGGCATATTCCTGCATTTCGTCATGAACTAGTTTGTGCTTTGCTTAAATCTTTGCCTAAAACAATTCGACGTAATTTTGTGCCTGTACCAAATTATGCCGATGCAGTAATGAGTGCAATTGAACCGATGCAAGGTGGTTTTATAGAGGCAATTGCTAAGCACTTATTACGTATGAGTGGTACTAGAATTGATCCCCAAGCATGGGATTATTCGGCTTTAGCAACGCACCTGAGAATTCAATTTGAAGTCAGAGATGATAAAGATAAACTTTTAGGACGAGGTACTAATTTAGAAAAATTAAAATTAGAGCTTCAAGGAAAAGTGACTGATACCTTATCTAAAGTTGCAGATAAAGGCATAGAACAAACGGATATTACTCAATGGAGTTTTGGCGAGTTACCAAAAGCATATGTTAAAAAACAAGGCAGTTATGAAATTAAAGCTTTCCCTGCTTTAGTTGATAAAAAAACAAGTGCGGCAATTGAGCTATTTGACTCTGAAGAAAAAGCAATTACGGCACATAACCAAGGTTTACGTCGTCTGGTTTTGTTAAACGTACCTTCACCGATTAAATATTTACAACAGAAATTACCTAATAAAGCGAAATTAGGTTTGTATTTTAATCCGTTTGGTAAAGTGAATGAGTTAATTGATGATTGCATCGCAGCAGGTGTAGATAAGCTATGTCATGATATGAGCAATGAAGTTGATATTCGAAACGCAGATGATTTTGAAAAAATAAAAGAGCATGTACGAGCTAATTTAGATGATGCAGTGGTTAAAATTGCCATAGATGCTGAGCAAGTTTTAAGACTGGCTCATGGTGTTAATAAACGCTTAAAAGGTCGTGTTGATTTATCGATGATAAATGCACACGGTGATATTAAATCTCAATTAGAAAGCCTTATATTTAAAGGGTTTATTAGCAGTTTTGGTGCTAATAAAATAAAAGATTTAATTCGTTACTTTAATGCGATAGAACGTCGCTTAGAAAAACTGCGTATCGATCCTAATAGAGATAGACTGTGTATTTTAGAGTTAGATAAGGTTGAACAGCTCTACAAAGCAGAAGTCAAAAAAATACCTAAAGGCGTTAAAATGCCCAAAGATTTAGAAGCCGTTTTTTGGATGCAACAAGAGTTAAGAGTGTCGTTTTTTGCTCAAACTTTAGGAACGCCATATCCAATTTCAGCTAAACGCGTGATCAATGCGATTAAAGATTTAACTTAACTAAATAATTTAAATTACTTCAAATGCAGGCATTATTTTACGATAATAGCTTGCTTTTTTTTTGCATCTCATTAGTTTATATATATAGCGTTATATAAAATTTCAAGATAACAGGAGCATGGAGCAGTATGTTACACGAAGATAAACGTAATTTTTATAGAATGATGGTTAATGCACAAGCACTACTAATGATACTTGATTCTGAATCAGGTCGACAGATAGATGGTGTTTGTAGAGATTTAAGTGCGACAGGAATGTCGATTGAATTAGATGAACCTTTAGAAATAAATACTGAGCTCAAAGTTAAAGTAGACTCAACAAATAATGGCGTACCTTCTTTAGATGCCATTGCAAAAGTGATCCGCTGTTCTGGTTCTGGACTTGAATCAGAAGAGTATTTGATTGGATTGGAGTTTATAGAAATAAACTAATAAAACTTGCTGTGCAAGTTTTATTTAGGTGCCACTACGTGGCGAAAAGATAAGAATAATAAATTATAACAATGCTCTTTTGTCGTGAAAGAGCAATTATGTTGTAGGTCTATATCATTCTAAATTGCATTAGGTATTTCCCCATCTAAAATCCAAATAACTTAATAAAGTTTAACCGTGACTATAATTATTATATAAATCACACACTAATTGTCTGATAAAGTTGGCGGAGAAAAGCGTGATAAAGTGGGTTATTAGTCTCATTTTTTATTTTTAATTCAATCATGTTCAGATATCAAAAAATCTGCTCCTAGATTTTCTATTATTTTAGATAATAAGGTATTGCTTACTGAGCATGATATTGAATCATATAACTGGGATACTCACACTATAGAGTATTCTAAAGAAGCTGAAATAAAATATTCTCAGACATGCCAAATACTAAATTTGCTATCATGCCTATGAATTTTCGAATTGAAGTAGATGGAGTTGAAGCTTACACAGGCCTAATTTTAAGTGTTTTTTCTTCATACTGGCCAAATAAACCAGTAATCCATTGGCCGATTTTAAGCCCTAGTTTAATTGTAATTGAGCCTGGAATAAATAAAAGTCAGGACACAAGAAATAACCAAAAAGTACTAAACGTTCTTTTTGAACTAAACCTCCTAAAAAAGTAAATATTTCATAAATATCTTGTTTGTTTTTTTTCTATTTTAGTGATTTTTTGCCGCGCAGCGGCTTTTAATAAAGCTGCGCAGCAGATTTATTGTTAAAATACCTTACAGATTAAACCTTTCAAGTAAAAGCCTTCAGGGTAGAATCCTGCAATTGGGTGATCCGCGGCTTGATTTAAACGTTCCATAAATAATACATCTTTGTTTGCATCTAATGCTGCATCAGCGACTACTTTTTGGAACAGATTTTGCTCCATTAAACCAGAACAAGAGAACGTTAATAATGTGCCGCCAGGTTTTAATATTTGCATTGCAATCATATTAATGTCTTTATAACCACGGCATGCGCCAGTAAGTTGCAATTTATTATCAGCAAATTTAGGCGGATCCATAACAATAGTATCGAACTTTCTGCCTTCTTCGCGGTATTGACGTAAAAGTTTGAATACATCTTGTTTTTCAAATTGTACTTTATTTAAATCAAGTTCATTTAATTCTACATTACGTTTTGCTGTATCTAATGCAGGTTGAGATACATCAACATTAGTAACCATAGAGCAGCCACCGCGAAGTGCGTATAAACTAAAAGTACCAGTGTAAGAAAAACAGTTTAATACTTCTTTATCTTTCACAAATCGTTCTAGTGCGGCACGACTATCACGCTGATCTAAATAGAATCCGGTTTTATGACCGGTTTTGATATTAACCTCAATTTTTAAACCATTTTCTTCAATAACCACAACTTCAGGAGGTTCAACACCCCAAAGTACACCTGTAATAGGTTCTAAGCCTTCTTTTTTACGCACTTCTACATCAGAACGCTCATAAATATTACTATCAGGAAAAACGTTACGAAGGGCTTGTACAATTTCGCCTTTGTGGCGCTCAGCTCCGGCACTTAAAAATTGGCCAACCAAATAATTACCAAACTTATCTATCGTCACGCCTGGAATCGAATCAGATTCAGCAGCGATTAAACGAAATCCTGTTAAACCACCTTGCGCTATCGCATCTTCTCTAGCAAAAAGTGCACGACGAATTCGTTTTTCAAAAAAAGCGATATCAATAGTCTCATTTTGATCGAAAGTCCAAATACGTGCACGAATTTGAGAATGTGGACTATAAGCAGCCGTTGCTAAGTAGTTTCCATTGTTATCATGTATTTCTACTGTGTCGCCTAAGCCTGGTTTACCTTTAATCTTCTTGATCCCTTTAGAGAATATCCAAGGGTGTTTGCGTTTTAAAGACTTTTCACGGCCAGCTTGTAAAAATAGGATTGACGACATATGGTTTCCAAGTACTGAGACTAAAATTCAGTATTTTATTTGCTTATTAATTAAGGCGCTAATTTTAGTGTGCTAACAATAAATAATAAAGGATTAATGATGAATACATGTATTTAAAATGTGATTCGGTCAAATTAAAAAGAAGTATTTGCAATATACTAATTGAATATTTGCCGAGCTATAAATTCTTTTGAGTAAAGTATTAGATAAATAATAAAGAGAAACTGATGAATAAAGCGATAAAAGCGGTTGTATCTGGCAAAGTTCAAGGTGTTTGGTTTAGAGCTTCAACTATGGAAACTGCTGATAAATTAAACCTTAATGGATATGCTAAAAACTTACCCAATGGCAATGTCGAGGTAATGGCAACAGGTAAGAAAATTGACCTAGAGAAGTTTGTTGTTTTTTTATCTCATGGTCCAAAATCGGCTGTCGTTGATAAGCTACAATGGGAATGGGTAGATGTTGAAACATTTGTACAATTTGAAGTTTTATAAATAACAATTTAACAATAATAAATATATTAAATAACATTTAATTGTTATTAAAAATTTTACTCTAAGTAAAATTGATTTAGTTAGGACTTTTAAATGAAAAAAGTATTTTTAGCTTTATGTTTTGTACCTTCTTTGTGTTTTGCACATAACATTAAATTAAACCAGGTATTACCACATGTTGAGGTTAAAAATCATGGTGAGTTAATACTTAAAGGTAATGATGTTGTATATGAAAAATGGCATACAAATAAGCTACAAGGTAAAATCAGGGTGATCCAAGCGATCGCTGGAAGAAGTGCTGCAAAAGAAATGAATGCGCCATTAATGGCTGAGATTACCAAGCAAAAATTTGATGAAGCATTTTACCAAACCACAACAATAATCAATCAAGATGATGCGATGTGGGGAACCGGAGGGTTTGTAAAGTCTTCAGCACAAGAGAGTAAAAAAGAATTTAATTGGTCTTCTTTAATATTAGATGAAAAGGGTTCTGTTGCAAAAAAGTGGCAATTAAATGAGGAAAGTTCAATTATTATTATTTTAGATAAAGCTTCAAATGTACTCTTTGTTAATGAGGGGGCTTTATCATCTGATGAAATCAAAAATGCCATCTCTATACTCAAAAAACAGCTATAACTCCTGCCATCAGTATTTCCATGTTTTAAATTCATCTAAATGAAGATTTAAGTACTTATTTGATATGTATTGAATAAGTGCTTTACTTAAGTGGAATCTATTCATTTTATGACTTACATCATGACAAATATTCGTACTAACTTTCTTATATTTTCATTCCTCTTTTGTAGTTTTTGTGATGCGCAGACTACAAAAAATCAGGAACCAATCAGCATTATTGTAAATGATTGGAGCAGTCAAATTGTACTCGCGCATATTACTGGTAATATTTTAAACTCAGTTGGATACAAAACAAAATATTCATTTTCTACAATAAATGAACAATGGGGCTCATTATCTCAAGGTATAGATCATGTTCAAGTTGAGGTGTGGGAAGGCACAATGTCGGCTATGTTTGAGCGAGTCATCAAGTCTGGCAGTGTACTTGATGCTGGTAGTCATGAAGCCACAACGAGAGAAGAGTGGTGGTATCCTACTTATGTCGAAGAATTATGCCCTGGTTTACCTGATTGGAGAGCATTAAAAAAATGTTCAGCCTTATTTTCTAATGATAATTCAAGTATAGGACGTTACGTTGCTGGGCCCTGGGAGAAGCCTGAGGCAGCGCGTATTCGTGCATTAGACCTAAATTTTAAAATTGATACCGTTAAAAAAGCTGATGATTTATGGTCTGAACTTAAAAATGCAATTACACACAATAAAGCCATTGTATTGTTTAATTGGAGCCCTAATTGGGTTGAGGCTGTATATGAAGGTAAATTTATTGAGTTTCCTGAGTATCATATAGATTGTGAAATAGATCCTAAATGGGGGGTTAATCCCGACTTTCATTATGATTGTGGTAATCCTAAAAATGGTTTTTTAAAAAAAGCAGTATGGGCTGGTTTAAAAGAGCAGTGGCCATGTGCATTTGATATTATAAAAAACATTAACTTTAACAATGAAAATATTTCCGCTTTAGCTGCGGTAGTTGATTTCAAAAAACTAAGTTATGAGCAAGCAGCAACGCAATGGCTGAATGAAAATAAAAGTATTTGGCAGCAATGGATCTCGCAAAATTGTAAAGCGGGGAATATACCTTAATGAGTACAAATTTATTTTTAAAACAAAACTCAATTGCAACTCAATTAATTAATTTTGTTTTCTCTATTTACTGTGTTATTGCAGTGGCTATTACAGTTGGGCAAATTGTAATTGAATATAAACATACCCAACAAGCGATTGAAGATGAACTTAAAACTAACCAACAAATATTTGAGCCTGTTTTAAGCGCCGGCGTATGGAATTTAGATAAAGAGCAAATAACAAATACCCTGAATGGCATGCTAGCCATTCCTATTGTTATAGGAGTGAAAATAGAGCAAAAAGGTCAATTTTTTACTGGTATGGGTATTATAAAATCAAATAGTGGTGAGGTGTTAAAGTTTAATGAAAATGCGAAGCCTATTGCTGTTGTAGGAGCCGATTCCACCAATATATTTTCTTATGAATTTCCAATTAATTATATCTTTAGAGGTAAATCGAGAGAGGTCGGGTCTGCCACTATATATTCAAATTCTTCAGTTATAATTCAAAGGGTCCAATTTGGTGTTATTTTAATTATTATTAATGCCATTATTAAAACAATTGCTTTATGGTGTTTGTTTGTTTGGGCAGGGAACCGGCTTTTGATAAAGCCGCTATTAAAACTTGTTCATGCTATTGATAAAGTTGATTTTGATGAGTTAGGCGAGTTAGAAATTAACTTAGACAATAAAAGAGAAAATGAATTAACAATTATAGAAAGCTCATTTTCTGAGATGCTTAAAAATTTGGCGGATACACGGATCGAGATTATTAAATCTCACCTTTTATTAGAAGAAAAAGTAAAGGAGCGAACAAAAGATCTTTTAGAGTCTAAAAATGAAGCTGAACAAGCCAATAAAGCTAAATCTGATTTTTTATCTCGTATTAGTCACGAGTTGAATACGCCTTTAAATGCAATCGTGGGTGGTTCCCAAGTTCTCCAATGCAATATGACACAAGGCGATAGCGATAATTCTATTTTACTAAAACATATAAATACTGCTGGGTTGCACCTGTCTATGTTAGTTAAAGATATTATGGATTTTGTTTATTCAAATAAAGATGAATTTGAAGTTAACTGGGAGGAATGTAATTTAAATGACATTATTATTTCCAGTATTGTCATGGTTCAGCCTTTCACTCAAGCCCAAAATATAACCATAGATTATGAACAAAAAGAGCATAATGTTTATGCTGATTCAGGTCGGATCCGTCAAATCTTAGTTAACTTATTAAATAATGCGATAAAATATAATAAAAAAAATGGCTTTATAGAAGTTTATACTTCGGTCAATAGTGAAGGTGCAGTGCAGATGCACATAAAAGATTCTGGAATTGGCATAGATAGCTCAGATCAAGAATTAATATTTGAGCCATTTTTAAGACTTGATTACGCAAAAACTAATTGCATCGATGGAATTGGTATCGGTTTATCTTTAGTTAAAACTTTAGTAGATCGAATGCAGGCTACAGTTAGCGTATATAGTAAAATAAATATAGGTTCAACATTTACGATTACTTTTAAACAAAAGAAAGAAATACAACATTAATGATTCTTATATCATTTGTGATTTTAAATGATCAATAAAAATTCTTGTTTTTAAAGGTGTGAATTCTGTATTTGGGTAGAATATCCATAGTTGCTTACTTGCCGATTTGATATCAGGTAATATTGGAACTAATTGATTTTTTGATAGTTCTCGCTTTATATAAGTAGGTGAAATAAATATTAAGCCCATACCTTGTTTTGCCGCTATTAATATTGCTTCGAGGTGGTCAGTTACAAAATTAAAGTTGGTAAATTCAAAAAACTCACCATTATCTAATTCTAATTCACCTTGTTTTCTATAAAAATTACTTAATATCATTTTATGATTTACTAGATCTTTTAAAGAATTAATTTTTGCATGGTTTGCTATATATTCAGGTGAACCAAATAGACTCATTTGATAATCAATTAATTTAGTACCTTTGTGTGCTGTTGAATCAAATTCTTCATGTTTTCGTGTTAAAAATAAGTCGTGTTCTAAATCTGGTAATTCTCCTGGAGTCAGTACGTTTAATTGAATTTTAACATGTGGATAAAGTGATAAAAAAGTTTCAATATGTGGCATTAATACGGTACTTCCAACAGCTAAAGTAGCCGCTATTTTTAATATACCACTTGGGTGGGAAGCTTCTTGTTGTGTATCGCTGACCATGATATTAAATTGATTTATAAAATTTTTTGCGCGAGGTATAAAGCCAATACCTGCTTCAGTTAAGTTCACTTGACGTGTTGTTCTGATAAACAAGCTTAAGCCTAATTCTTTTTCCAACCAATCAATTCTTTTACTGACAGCAGAGGGCGTTACTTCAATTGCTTGGGCTGCTTTAGTAAAACTTTTATTTTCCACTAATGCACAAAAACTTTTTGTAGCAGTTAACCAATCCATTATTAATTCCATTTGGGAAACAATGTTTTGCCTATTACAGCATGTTTATTCCTATTGTTAAATAATATAGTGGTGTTTTATACCGTATTACTTTAAAGGAGAAGCTGGTGCCGCTTGTTTTAGCAATTTTATTTTTATCTTGTTCGCAATTAGCGAGTCAAATATTCTTACCGGCTATGCCTGATATTGCGACTGCATTAGATATGAGCAAAAATCAATTACAAGAAATTATGATGTATTATTTTATATGTTTAGGTTTCTCTCAGTTAATAGTTGGTCCCTTATGTGATTATTTAGGTAACCGGCGGGTATTTCTTATTTGCCAAATGATATTTATTATAGGAACTTTGACTGCTGGCTTAGCTAAAAATGAGGTTATGTTTGCATTAGGTCGGATTCTACAAGGTTTGGGAGCTGCGGCTCCTTTATTGATCAGTCGCACAATTTTAGCTTCAAAATTAGATGATAAAACATTAAAAAGTGCCACAGCCAGTTTAGCGATAGCTGCGAGTATCGTTGCAGTCATAGCGCCTTGGTTTGGTGGTGTTATCGCCACTGAGTTTAGCTGGAAAATTCTATTTTTAGTCGTAACAGTTTATTTATTATTAGTATGGTGTATTGGCTTTCGTTTTTTATCAAAAGATCAAAGTGTTAAATCACCTAACAAGCTAAAATTCGTTGTTATGTTAAGCCAATATAAAAATTTAATGGTGCAATCAAAATTTATCAGTATTGCATCATTTAAATGGATACCAACATTTTTATATTTAACGTCTCAAATCTATTATCCATTTGAGTTACAGGAAAAGTTTAACTTATCAGCCGCACAATACGGTACAGCCATGATGATCCCAACGATCGGTCTAGTATTAGGTACTGTATTGGCGAAAGCATTGCATAGATATATGTCTTATAAAACTATGTTGATTTTGTTTTGGCCTCTTATTTTAATATCGGGCGTAGTGCTTTTTGTAATGCCATTCTCCCTTTATTCTAGCTTGATGAGTTATAGCTTATTAATGGTGGCATTTGGTACATATTATCCGTGCTGTATTCATTTAATAGTTACTTCATTCAAACAATCGGCCGCTACAGCAAGTGCTTTGGTTGGTGCGGTGGAATTATTATTATTTTCATTATTAGCTATGTTGATGTGTAAATACTTGATCACGAGTTATTTAGATTTATCAATGTTATATGTTGCCTCCTCATTCATTTTATTTATTAGTTGGTTCGTGATGAACCGTGCATTAAGTCCATTACCAGAAGATAAAACAATAAACGTCACCACATAAATTAAACGAGGAAAACAGATGTACATAGAAACACCTAGATTGATAATACGCTGTATGAAATTGAGTGATTTAGCGGATAGTTTTGAGCATAGGGGTTGTGCTGATGTAAATAAATTTATAGCTGTGCCGCTTACATTTGAACAAACACAAATAAGGTTAGAGAATGCTGTTCAGCCTTGGAATGGCAATGAAAATGAAAAGCTAGGTCTGGCCATCGAACTAAAAAAAGAAAAAAAACTAGTTGGTGAATTGATGTTCAAATACACCAATTTAGCGAGCAGTATTGGAGAAGTAGGTTATCGTTTAAATAACAAGTATCAAAGAAATGGATATGCATTTGAGGCTGTTCATGCTTTATTTAGACATTTATTTCAAGAAATGAATCTGCATAAGCTAACGGCTTTATGTCTGGCTGACAATAGTGCTTCCTGGGGTTTAATGGAAAAGCTTGGCATGAATAAAGAAGGCTTTCTTCGTGAACACTTTAGAATATCGGAGTGCTGGTTTGATGGTTTTACTTATGGCATATTAAGTAAAGAGTTTAACTTTCAATAGTTCATTTTCAATTAAGGGGCTTAGTTGAAAAATAAAAAAATATTTTTTTCAGGCTTTACATTGCTTTTGTTAATGATTACTTGGTTAATGCTAAATCAAGAGAATTTTTCTGATATAGAACAGATTAACCCAATTAGAATTTCATATAGC
>Ga0209396_1004004_pt1 | contig 14494 bp, 14 predicted proteins | sample GOMGulsemesocosm_6_FD_184638 | JGI IMG/M metagenome (GOLD analysis project Ga0209396, IMG submission 184638) | Methane-oxidizing microbial communities from mesocosms in the Gulf of Mexico - GOM8C Gulf of Mexico (SPAdes) (version 2) | ecosystem: Environmental > Aquatic > Marine > Cold seeps...
CGGTGTTGTAACTAGCCCTGACCTCGACTTTTTTGCCCAATTAATGCCAGTAATTGAACAGCGCTCCCATTTCTGGCAGGACCGAAGTTGGCGCCTTGCAGAATTAGCGCTGAAAATGAACGACGCCGCCGGGCGCCTAGTAGACCCCTCACAGTTAGCCGCCGCTGTGTATATGCACGACATAGGCATGGCATTTTTGCCCGATGAGTTACTGCACAAGCAAAACGACTTTAATAGCCAAGACAAGCGTCAAATTCAAGCGCACGTTAGACTGAGTGCCGACATTCTCCATAGAATGAGGCACTGGGAGGAGGCAGCCGAAATTGTGCTGCAACACCACGAACACTGCGACGGTCAAGGCTACCCCAAACAATTGGTGGAGGCAGAAATTTGCCACGGTGCAAAAATATTATCCATTGTCGACGCATTTGATTCCTGTATGCACGGAAGATCCCACCAAACAGACCTCAAGCGCCCTCTAATTCGCTCCGTGCTAGAAGTAAATCGATACGCGGGCTCTCAATTCAGTCAATTTTGGGTCGATATATTTAACCGAGTTGAACAAAGCCAAAACACTTTGCATTAATCCACTTTTTTTGCCTAAACCCCTTAAAAACAGGCTTTTTTGGTTGCTGTTCGGGTTTTAATACTATATATATAGTGGCAGCCGCCCGGGGGGTGGTTTTAAACCCTGAAAAATAATAGTAAATCGCCAAAAAGGAATCGCTCATGCCAGCCAAAAAAGCTCCTGCAAAGAAAGCTCCAGCCAAAAAAGCTGCCGCTAAAAAGGCCGCCCCAGCTCCAGAGAAAAAAATCAAAGCCGTTAAAGAACGCTATACAAAAACTCAAATTCTCACCCAAATTGCTGAAAACACTGAACTGAGCAAGAAACAGGTTCAATCTGTACTGGATGAATTGTCTGATGTGATCGAAGGCCACGTTAAAAAACGTGCCGTTGGTGAATTCGTTCTACCTGGCCTATTGAAAGTAAGCACCGTGAAAAAGCCTGCGAAAAAAGCACGCAAGGGCATTAACCCTTTCACTGGTGAAGAGCAAATGTTCAAAGCCAAGCCAGCTTCTATTCAGATTAAAGTTCGCCCTCTGAAGAAACTGAAAGAAATGGCTGAATAAGCTATATTGGTCAACCCAGTGACGGCCAAGCGGTTTACTGGGTTGACGCACCTCAAAAAATCAAACCAAGATAAAAATATCAGGCCTGCCCAGGCTCTTGAAATTCGTCACCCAACAACACCGCTCTTAAGCGAGAAACCCGCTCATCCAGCTCTAAGTCACTATAATGCAAGGCAGGTTGGGCACCCCAAACCGGTCCAGGCCACGCCGCGTCACCTTTATATCGTGCAATATGATGGACATGTAACTGCGAAACCACATTGCCTAGCGCAGCCACATTCATTGTGTCGGGGTTGAATAATGATGTCATCAGCTCGGCCAAATGACAGGACTCCTTCAAAAATTGCTGCCTATCGTCCATACCTAAATGGTGCACCTCTGTGATGTTAGGCCTCCTAGGGACCAAAATACACCAGGGATAGTTAGCGTCCTTACTCAGCAATACTTCACACAGTGGCCAGCTGCCCAACAAGACAGTATCGGCTGATAATTGCGAATCGAGCTCAAACATAGCACTTCCTCTCTGTACCCAATCGATGATGCACCGTAGAATAGCGACTTTTCTGACGTTCAGCCACGAGAGATGTTACCCGCATGCGCGCAAGCCGTTTTTTAATCGCCACTTTAAAAGAAACCCCCTCCGATGCGGAGGTGATTAGTCACCAATTAATGCTGCGCGCGGGCCTAATACGCAAGCTGGCATCTGGCTTATATAGCTGGCTTCCCCTTGGACTTCGAGTATTGCGCAAAGTGGAGAATATTGTCCGCGAAGAAATGAATGCCTCTGGCGCCCAAGAAGTATTAATGCCTATCGTCCAATCTGCCGAGCTCTGGAAGGAATCTGGCCGCTGGGAAGAATATGGGCCGGAGCTATTGCGCATCCACGATCGACATCAGCGAGAGTTTTGCTTAGGCCCAACTCACGAGGAAGTGATCACTGACCTAGTTCGCTCTGAAATTAGCAGTTATAAGCAATTGCCCGCTAACTTCTACCAAATTCAAACCAAGTTCCGCGATGAGATTCGCCCTCGATTCGGTGTAATGCGCGCGCGTGAATTTCTAATGAAAGACGCCTACTCTTTTCACAGCAACCAAGCTTGCCTGCAGACGACCTACGACACGATGCACCAAGCTTACTGCAATGTATTTGAGCGTATTGGCCTAGGCTATCGCCCAGTGATGGCTGACAGCGGTTCTATTGGCGGAGCTCTCTCGCACGAATTTCATGTGCTCGCTGACAGCGGAGAAGACGCCATTGCCTTTAGCACTGAGTCGCAATATGCCGCCAACATTGAAAAAGCTGAAACCTTGGCGCCGGCAGGCGATCGCCCTAGCGCTGGCGCAGCACTTCTTGAAGTGGCGACTCCTGGGCAACACACCATTGAGGCTGTCAGTGAATTTCTAAAAATCCCTACCAGTCAAACCATTAAGACGCTTATCGTTTTAGGCGAATCCAAAGACGACAGCGCAGCCCCCATGGTGGCATTAGTGTTGCGTGGCGACCACCAACTTAATGACATTAAGGCCGAAAAATTAGCCGGCGTAGCGTCGCCGCTTACTTTTGCCCCAGAAGAACGTATTAATAGCGAGCTTGGGCTTAAGCTAGGTTCAATTGGCCCTATTGGATTAGACATCGATATCATTGTCGATTTTGCAGCGGCTCATATTGCCGACTTCGCTTGTGGCGCAAATAAAGACGATCAACACTACACTGGCGCAAATTGGGAGCGGGATCTAGCCCTGCCTCGCACGGCCGACATTCGCAACGTCGTCGCCGGCGATCCAAGCCCCGACGGAAAAGGTAGCCTTGAAATTAAACGCGGCATTGAAGTTGGGCACATTTTCCAGTTAGGCACCAAGTACAGCGAAGCCATGAATGCCACCGTACTGGACGAAAATGGCAAAGCACAAGCCATGTTAATGGGTTGCTATGGCATTGGTGTTTCTCGAATTGTCGCTTCAGCTATTGAGCAGAATCACGACAGTAAAGGTATTATATGGCCAGAGAACATCGCACCTTTTCAGATTGCGCTAGTACCTATCAACATGCACAAGTCAGAAGCCGTTGCTGAAAAATGTGAGGCACTTTATGAGGCATTACAAGCCGCGGGCATTGATGTGCTGTTTATGGACGAAGCGAAAGCACGGCTTGGAGTTATGCTCGCAAACACCGAATTAATGGGCATTCCTCACCGCATTGTGATTGGCGACAAAGGACTTGAAAAAGGTTGTATAGAATACAAAGGACGCCGCGATACTGAGAACCGTGACATTCCGAGTGAGGAATTAATGGACTTCCTAAGCGCCACATTAAAGCACTAAAGAACCCTATGCTATATCGCCCCTACTCAATACTTGGCCGCCCACTCAGCACTGCGATGCTGTTAGGTAGCCTTTTATTAGGGGCTTTAACAAGCTCACCAGCACTGAGAGCTAACGACTCCGCTCCCGCAGATCGGCCGCCCCTCGATAGCGAACTCAAACAACTCTTACAAAATAGCATCGCCCGCGCCGACAGCTTCGAAGACCGTTTCGACGCCGAAGTTTGGTTAACACTCATGTCGAGTCGACTAGAGCTCTATGTGAAAGATCCAGAGGAACGGCTGCGGCTTTTACAGGCGATTCACCGAGCCGCAACTCGAGCACAACTGCAGCCAGCCTTTGTGCTCGCAGTGATCGAAGTAGAAAGCGGTTTCAATCCTTATGCGGTATCTCGCGTAGGTGCACAAGGCTTGATGCAAGTTATGCCATTCTGGAAAAATGAAATTGGCCGAGCCGATGACAACTTAACAGACATGAATACCAATTTAAAATACGGCTGCACCATTCTAAAACACTACATTGCAAAAGCCGACGGTCATATGGCCGACGCTCTAGCTCGCTACAACGGAAGCTATGGGAGCTACCGTTACTCCATCAAAGTAATGGACGCTTGGGACAAATGGCGTTAGCGTCGTTTACTCGCCTTTAACACCATAAACTTCTTATTCATCGCAACAAGTTCGCAGTGGCCAAACAATCGCGTGAGCTTTTTCTGATAGTCGAGGTGCCGGTTACCTATAACCCACAACTCTCCGCCTTTGACCAAAGCGGCGTATGACTCCTGAAACATCTGCCACGCCACCATTTCCCCCACAACATTTTGCTGATGAAATGGCGGATTATTCAGCACGAGATCAACACTATTAGGCTTTATGGAACCTAAACAATCAGCCGCTTCAAATTCCGCCCTACGCGAATTGCCAAAAGCACTGGTAAATGTATCCCTAGCTGAGGCCAAAGCGAGATAAGATTCATCTTTGAACATTAGGCTCGCCCGCGGATTTTTCACCGCCGCTATTAAACCTACAACACCATTACCACAGCCTAAGTCGACTATATTAAGTGGCTCTTGAGACGAGGGTAAATGCTCGAGAAAAAAACGAGTGCCTATATCCAAACTTTCCCGAGAAAAAACGTTAGGATGATTATAGATAGTAAATTCGGTCTTTTCTAAAAGATAACTAGTGGCCTCTTTCACCCTATTTGGCAGCGTCGCCGGAGACTGGTCCACAGGGTCTAAATGTGGATAAATAAGTCGGGCTTTCTTTTTCGCCAACGAACTTGTTGTTGTCCCCACATACTTCTCGAATAATTTCAGCGTGGAAGTGTGTATCGACTTAACCATACCGCCGCCTATAATCAAGGCACCTGGCGCACAAATCTCTCGGAGAGCAGACAACTGATATTCTAGTAAGGCCAAGGTCTTTGGTACTTTTATAAGTACCACATCGAAGGGTTTTTCAGCATCTGGAATTCGCGTACTTTCGATACACGCTACTGAATTTTCGCGCAATCCATTGGCTTGGCAATTTGTTTCTAGGGCCAAGCGAGCTAAATGGGAATCGGTCCATGTTGTCGGTTGATACGCCGACAAAGACACTGCTAATGCGCCAAATTGATCATTTATCAACAATATACTCGAATCAGCTTGCAGGCATTCTCTTTCAGCCAATTCATTCAAAAGGTATTCGTCCGCGGCGTCCCAAGCACGAAGTTTCTCTTTATCCCTTAAAGGGAAACGCCTAAGTTCAGCCGAGCTTACACGGGTGTTCAATTGCACCAAACTAAGATCAGTCACGGAGTACACCGCACCGCTATCACTTCTTTCCACTGTTCGATATCGGTATCTTCAGACTCAAATAGAGCGAGACCCACCCGCCACTGGTCGGCTTCGGGGCGAACCCATTTCACTTCAGCAATAAGCTGAAAGCGCCCTTCCGGTTTTTTTAGGACTACACATGCCGGATAGATACTGCCAATCGGCAGAGCTTGATCAACAACCATCTGCAAACCACTCGCCGAAATATCCATGCTGTGACTCACGACCATGGCTGGAGATTCAGTTCCATCCTCTGAACTGGCGGCTACTTGAAGAAAAATGCTCTCTTCTGCCTGCAATCGGTGTTCATGACGTAGTTCCGAGTTCAAATGTTCCATATTAGTTCGCTCTCTCTGCTCGGCGTTTAGGTTTTGCGTAAGCCACGGATAACTCTAGCCAACTGATCTTCAAAATTTTCGCCCTGCCCGTGAACCACTATCAGCTCCTGACAGAACTTAGTAAACAGCGTATCGCGATGAAATTCGGCTACTTTGGTGCCAAGGCGGTCCGTGAATATGTATTTTTCCGCACCTCGAATAATCACAGCCAGCTTGCAACGCACATTTTCTACTGATTCCGCGCCTTTGATCTCAACCCACGCGCCAACCCGTAAACTCGACATAGCCGCCTCTGCATTCGCTAGCCTTTCAGGTCCAACTTCCGCGGATATCTTATCTTGCCCATCTTCGTCTAATTGGCTCCCCAATAGGGGGGACAAATTAGCTTCAATTTCCTCGCCATCCAGCGCTTCATTTATATCACTAGGCGCTGATCCTGGCTCAGTTTGCTCTACTTTCACTCGTTTCGACAAAGCCAAGGATTCACGACGCTGATTGATAAGCCGGGTTAAACTGAGCTCAAACTGCGGCCCCCGTGACAAAGGTTTTGCCACAAGAGTTGACAGGCAAAGTAAAAATGTTTCAACACTCTTCAGCATAACTTTCCGACCGTGTGCATTCACAAATAACAGCTGGCCTGCGCCCTCTAGTTTTAAAGCTAACTTACAGCGCAGGACGTAATTGTCTTCACCTGTGAAGAGAAACCAATCACCTACTTTCAAGCTTCGGGCTTTTGCGACCAAGGCTCTACTTAAGTTGGCGCCCTCATGTGCAGAACTTGTTAAAGATGGGATTGGCGCAAGTGGCAGGTCACTGTCAAATCTACCTTTTAGGCGACTGAATAGAGCGGTATTAAGTTCGGTAACAAAGGCTTCATACTGGTCCTGCTTACAGACGTTTAGCTTTATCGACTTTTCCAATAGAGAAAAAATCGCCTGCACCTGAGGCATCAACTTGGAGCTTTCCCATTCATGAGACGGATTGAATATATTGCCAAGCATCGTAATAGCTCGCGACCATAGGTTCCATTCGCCTGAGTACTGCTCTCCGTTTAAGCGCCAGAATTGCATCTCTGAACGCCAAATTCCTTGTAAAAAATCGCCAATACTGGCGGACAACAAACACCCAGCAAGCTGGGAATTCAGCAAGTTCAATACGTCTGCTTGTGCTGAAGTTTGCTTAATAGCCCCGAGTTCTGCTTCACAAAGACGCTGTTCACTCAAAACCGACCGCGTCTCTTCCTTTGTCAAAAATTCAGAGAAAGAGCGCTGAGAGGATTCTGGGTCGTTTGTTAAAGCCTCCAAACTCATTCGAATTTTTTCGGGCAACTCTCTTCCAGAGCGTCCAGAGACTGGGTACCAGCAACGGGCCCTCCCAAGGGCCTCACTCAGAAATCTTCGCACGGGGTTTTCGGCTAGGCAAAATACGCGATTGTCGGCACATGCCAATGATATAAAAGAAGTTTTAAATGACAAAAAGAGTTCGGCCATTTCAGGATGAAGATCGCTATCCTTGATCAGTGCGTCATAAACTTGCTCAGCGAAGGTATGGCGTCCTTCCGGCCAGTTTTTCAGAAATGCATCAAGGTGCTCGCAGTCGCCGTTGAGTATTTGGTAAATATTTACTTCCGTACCAACCATTAATGGGTCGACTCCAATAGGCTACCAGGCATAATTCGACAAGGAGTACCACACACCCTACCAACGCCATTTAACGCGAGCAAGTTTACAGGTTTATTCATTCTGTCGATAGACGTAACACGAGCCTGCACGCCACTCTGTGACGGCCTTCATAATTTAGAAAATTCATGCGCCAAGCCTAAATGTTAGCCTCAAATTTGTGTCAAAGCTGACTCAAAGTCACATAATGTGTCACATGATATTGCCTCTTGGCTATGTTCAAGATAACGTAGGGAGATGAGGCCCTTAGAATCTAGATTTTCACAACTCTGGACACAGTGCTCAACAGGGAGCACAAACGCTAACACGGAAGATGTTTGGCGGCATATTCACACCTACTATGGTGAAAGCCATCGCGCCTATCACACACTGAACCACATTGAATATTGCTTGCATGCACTAGATCTCGCAGCAAAAGAGGTTGATCAACCCAAAGCTGTAGAGTTGTCCATTTGGTTTCACGATATTATTTATCAACCCGGACGGGCGGACAATGAGCAAAGAAGCGCAGAATTCTTTCAGTCCGTCAGCGAAGGTATATTGCCAGACACTTTACGATTGCATGTCACCCACCTAATTTTAGCCACCATGCACCACCATCACAACATAAGTCCTCCCACATCAAGTGACAGTCAATTCATGGTCGATATCGACTTATCAAGCTTTGGCTTGGACGAAGAAATTTTTGGGGAAAATACCCAAGCTCTGCGACACGAACAGCCGGAGCTCTCGGATGAAGAATTTCGCCGTTCAACGGCGGCTTTTTTTAAGTCACTATTAGAGCGACAGCGTATTTTCTACACACCCTACTTTTTTGAACAACTGGAAGACAAAGCGAGAGATAATATTAAAAATGCCTTGCAGCATTTGATTTAGCAGCGGCCTCACCAAAGAGCCTTACTAATGTGCTCAAAAGTAAACCCTCTTCCCTGTAAAAAACGTATCTGTTTCGCCCGAATTTTTTGTGCTTCGTGAGGGCTCATTTTCTCACTAGGGCCCACGTCCTCATCAACAAGGTCACCAGAGCTTAGCCCACCAAAACGCCGACTACTGACATCTAGGGCTAGAGCTAGCCATTTGTGATCTGTCTCGTCCACAAAGCGCTCTACCAATGCCTCACTAACCCCCTTATCTCTCAGCTCATGAATGATGCGCAAAGGCCCCTTGCCACTATAGGTGCGATAACTCACATAGCTTTCCGCAAAGCGCTCGTCACATTGGTAGCATTTTTCCTGGAGTTCATCGAGCAGAGAGGGGATAAGGCAGCTTGAAAAATCATCGTGCCGGCCGTATTTACGGCTGAGTTTTTGCGATAGCTCACGACGCGAATGTTCGCGTCGGGCCAACAAGCCCAACGCGGAATTTCGCATGTATTGACTCAGTTCAGAGTCCGACATGGCAAAACCTTATACCTTTGCTAGGGTGTCGTTATTTGCACTGGCTTTCTCGCCTTTCTCGCCTTTTGCAGGCTTAGCCGCCGCAGGGCTTTCCTTAGACTCAGTACCATCACTTAAAAGCTCAGCCCTAACTTTCGCTTCAAGCTCGGTGGCCAGCTCTGTATTTTCCAACAAAAACTTACCAACATTGTTCTTGCCTTGACCAATTTTTTCACCTTGATAGCTATACCAAGCACCCGCCTTATCAATAAAGCCTAGCTTCACGCCGTAGTCGATGACCTCTCCCATACGGTTAATGCCCTGGCCATATAAGATTTGAAATTCCGCTTGCTTAAAGGGAGGTGCTACTTTGTTCTTAACCACTTTTACTCGAGTTTCATTACCCGTAACTTCATCGCCGTCTTTTACCGCGCCAATACGACGGATGTCCAAGCGAACCGAGGCGTAAAACTTCAATGCATTACCACCGGTAGTCGTTTCCGGGTTGCCAAACATTACCCCAATTTTCATGCGGATTTGGTTAATGAAAATGGCCACACAGTTTGCATTTTTTATGTTGCCCGTGATTTTACGCAAAGCCTGTGACATCAAACGCGCCTGCAAACCCACATGGTGGTCACCCATATCGCCTTCAATTTCAGCTTTCGGGGTGAGCGCGGCTACGGAGTCAACCACCAACATATCAATGGCGCCTGAGCGCACCAACATATCCGCCACTTCCAAGGCCTGCTCGCCAGTATCGGGCTGAGACAAAATAAGATCATCTACATTAACACCGAGCTTCTCAGCGTATATAGGGTCTAGTGCGTGTTCAGCATCGATAAAAGCACAGGTACCACCTTGCTTTTGACACTCGGCAATAGCTTGTAAGGTGAGAGTCGTCTTACCGGAAGATTCTGGACCATATATCTCGACAATACGGCCTTTTGGTAAGCCGCCTATGCCCAATGCTACGTCGAGACCAATGGAACCGGTGGATATGGCGGGAATTTTCACTCGCTCTTTATCACCCATTCTCATTACTGTGCCTTTACCAAATTGGCGTTCTATTTGGCTCAACGCTGCCTGTAGAGCCTTTTCTTTATTTGCGTCCATGAGACACCTCTTATTTGAACGATTTTAGTATTTTGAATAATTTTAGCGTTAGCGAAAGCCGTGCAAGATTTTCGGTAACGGGCCTTTCAGCCAACTGCAGAGAAGCTTACGTCATAAATACTGTACACGCAACCAGTACTATAGATATATACAGTATATTTTGTGAGGCCGCCTGTCGCTGTCAAACTTAGGAGCCTTCCACAGCCTCAAAATAGGTTTTGCCAACCTTACTGAGGCTCATTAGAAGCGCCCAGTCCAAATTTAAATGCTTGTGAACCCTCAACAGCCCCCCTGCTAGCCTTCAGACCTCATGTTATCAACTGACCGCTATTCACCCAGCCATTTCGATGACTCACTAAAATCTTATTCTAGCTTAATCCAAGCCCCTCAGTGGAACTGAGTAAAGCTTATTAAGCAGTGGACAAGTCGGCACTATCTTTCTATTCTTCCGCCACACACTTATCGCATTTCCCAAGGACCAAAAATGAAGCATACCGTTGAAGTCATGATCACAGAGCAAGTTGTGGGTGATCGCATAAAGGAATTGGGGCATGAGATCACGGAATACTACCAAGGCTCAGACAAGCTGGTAATGATTGGCTTGCTGCGCGGGTCCTTTGTATTTATGGCAGACCTTGCGCGAGCCATAAAAGTACCTCACTCGGTGGACTTCATGACCGCATCCAGCTATGGCAACAGTACAGAGAGCTCGCGGGACGTGCGCATCTTGAAAGACCTAGACGACGATATTCTAGGCAAAGATCTTCTAATTGTTGAAGATATTGTGGATACGGGCAACACCCTCAGCAAGGTGTGTGAGATTCTCAGCTTGCGGGAACCTGCATCAATTAGAATCTGCACGCTACTTGATAAGCCCGAGCGAAGGGAAGTAGAGGTTGATGTTTCCTGGTGCGGATTCCAGATCCCGGATGAATTTGTAGTCGGCGTGGGCATCGACTACGCACAGCAGTATCGCCACCTGCCATACATTGGCAAAGTGGTTCCGCTATAAGCGCATCTCCATCAAATAGTCGTCCATAAAGTAGCCGCCACCAATATCGGCTACTTTCTCGCCCGTTTTAACAAAACCCATTTTATAATAGGCCTCTATAGTATTGGTATTATGCTTATTCACCGTCAAAGACAGGATTGACGCGCCTTGCTCTCGAGCAAATTGCCTCGCAAAGTTCATTGCCACTTTCCCATCACCACGGCCCCGGCGACGAGACGCAATGTATATCTTGCTTAAAAAAGCCTCCTGCCCATTCATCTGAATGCCTAAATAACCAAAGCTGTCTTCGCCATCCCGAAATAGAAAGTAGCTAAAATTCTTACTGAGGATCTCTTCGGCAATAGTTTCCGCTGAGTGAAGCTTGTCCAGCATATAAGTAACTTGAGCTTCACCGATAATTGGCGTGTAATGCTCGCACCAAATCTCATTGGCTAGCGCAGCCACCTGCTCAATATCCTGCGTAGAAGAAACAGGGAAAAACATAGTACAGCCCTCAAAAACACGTTGTAAGTTTCAAATCATTTCATCAATTTCGCCTAAATACGGTTGCTATCGAGAGCACTCGGAGTCTATTCAGACGTAGTAAACAATCTTATGTAAATTGCTTGCGCAATAGGTTTTTCTGAACTTTCCCCATGGCATTACGTGGCAATTCGTCCAATACAAAAACTTTTTTGGGCACCTTGAAATTGGCCATACGTGGTTTCAATTCAGCGATAATATCTTCCGCTAACAAAGTTTTCTCGCCAGTAGGGACTAGCACTGCGGCAACACATTCGCCAAAGTCGGCATCGGGTAAACCAATCACTGCAGATTCCAAAACCCCGGAAAGCTCATCAACAAACAACTCAATTTCTTTGGGGTATACGTTAAGCCCACCACAAATAATCATGTCTTTTGCCCGCCCCACAATTGAGACATAACCCTCCCCATCAACTCGACCTTTGTCACCCGTATTAAAAAATCCATCGTAACTAAAGTCTTCGGCTGTTTTTTCCGGCATACGCCAATAGCCCTTAAAAACATTGGGCCCTTTGACTTGTAGGCTGCCTATCTCGCCTGCAGGCAATGCATCACCCAGATCATCAACAACCCTCACCAAAACACCGGGCAGAGGTAGTCCGACTGTGCCCGCCTTTCGAGTGCCAAGTAAAGGGTTCGAGGTGTTCATACTGGTTTCAGACATGCCGTAACGCTCGAGAATAGTATGACCCGTTCTTGCCTCAAACTCCCTAAATGTCTCTTCCAACAAGGGTGCTGAACCCGAAATAAAGAGACGCATATTGCCGAGCACTGAATAATCGAAACTAGCCTGAGCAAGCAGACGTGTGTAATAAGTGGGCACGCCCATCATCACCGAACACTCGGACAATTTTTCAATTGTTTGCGCGGCATCAAACTTAGGCAACCAAGTCATGCTCGCAGCACTACAAAAAACACAGCCCAGGGCAACAAATAGACCGTGAACATGGAAGATAGGCAGAGCGTGTAATAGCCGGTCTTCAGCACTAAAACCCCAAAACTCAACAAGCGTACTGGCGTTGCTCGCTAGATTTTCATGAGTGAGCATGATTCCCTTGGGCTGACCGGTAGTACCAGAAGAATATAAGAGCGCAGCCAAATCATCAGGTTCGCGATGCACAGAGACAAAGTCATCAATGTCTTGCTCGTGAACTAAGGCCGCGCCGTTAACTAAGGTACCGCATCCGTCAGCATTCAATGTGAGTATCTGCGTATCGCTTGATGCCAATTCAGCCATCAGCTCTTTACGATCGCTGGAGCACACCACCAAGCTGGGCTTGGCATTCGCTAGGAAATAGCCGAGTTCGGCCGATTGATAAGCCGTATTTAAGGGGTGGAAAACCACGCCCGCTCGCAGGCAGGCCAAGTACAACCAAAGCGCTTCCGGCGATTTGTCCAACTGTGCGCTCACGCGATCACCTGGCTGCAAGCCCAGAGCTATTAGAAAACACGCCAAACGCGCAGACTCACGGTCGGCATCGCGGTAGGTATAAACTTCCTTACTGTCAGTCTCCAACAATAGCTTGTCGAGATGACGGCCAAAACTGGCAAAATAATGAGCGTATAGATTGTGATTTTTTGACGTCACACGATGGCCTTTAATTGAGCAGATCAAGAGATAAATGAGCGCCGCCTAGGTTACCGGAATTCAAAAAACTAATCGACTTTAAGCCCTAAATTGCCAGCTGATTACTTCGGTAATCTTTGAATGCCTGCTCAATTTCTGCCGAAGAATTCATCACAAAGGGACCATATTGAACGATAGGCTCTTTGAGTGGCCGACCTGACAGCACGAGTGCCCTTGTCCCTACCGCTCCCCCTTGAAGCGGCAAGACCTCACCCTTTGAATACAAACCCATCTGACGGCGCTGTAAATCTCTACCCGCCTCCAACTGCAAACTACCCTCATAAACATAGACCCACGCCGGATTTTCAGCCTTGAAGCCAATATTGACTTGTTCTCCCGCTGAGAGCGAGACGTCCAGCATCACAGCTTGAGTCGACAAGGGGTCAGACAAGCCGGGTACAGAGCCCGATACTGCTTCGCCACTCACCTCAATGTCTCCCGCGATCGCCCTTACCTGCCCTCCCCCAGAAAGATTCACTTCTGCTATGTCGCTATTTTGAAGGTCACAATAGGCCGCCGGTTTCATTTTGCTGGCGGCAGGCAAATTCAACCACAACTGAAAACCTTGCAACAGCCCACTTTCCTGCTCAGGCATTTCTGAATGCATAACCCCCCTACCAGCTGTCATCCACTGCACGCCGCCCGCACTAATGACACCTTCATTCCCCATATGGTCGCGATGGCGCATACGCCCTGCTTTCATATAAGTAATGGTCTCAAAACCGCGATGCGGATGTTCAGGAAACCCGCCGATATAATCAGCCGCATCGTCAGAATTAATTTCATCAATCATTAAGAATGGGTCGAGAATCTGATTTAATGCCTGCCCACCTACACGATGGATTCTAACGCCGTCACCATCGTTGGTCGCTCGTGCATCAAGCGTATTCAGTAACACTCGATTTGAAGTATTCATGATTATTGTGCTCCTTGAATCTGTTCACGATGATGAGCAATAGTGAAGTCTTGCTCGGGCCCGATAGGCACAATCCCCGTTGGATTAATTGTTTCGTGACTCGCGTAATAATGGGTTTTAATGTGCTCAAAATTTACGGTATCGGCCACCCCAGGCACCTGATAAAGCTCACGAATGTAGCCACTAATAGCGGGGTAGTCACTCAGCATTCTCAAGTTACATTTAAAGTGTCCAAAATAAACTGCGTCAAAACGAATCAAAGTAGTAAACAAGCGCCAGTCGGCTTCCGTCAGCTGATTACCAGCCAAATAACGCTGACGAGCCAAAATATCTTCCACCCAATCCAGGGCTTCAAACAACTCATGAAACGCCGCCTCGTAGGCACTCGTGCTGGTCGCAAAACCGGCTCGATATACGCCGTTATTAATGCTTGAATAAATACGATCGTTTAGCGTATGAATGCGATCCTGTAAGTGCTCGGGATAAAAATCTAAGGTATTGCCCGTAAGATGGTTGAAAGCTGTATTGAACATTCGGATAATATCTGACGACTCGTTATTGACGATAGAATTACTGCGAGAGTCCCACAATACCGGCACGGTCACACGTCCCTCATATCCCGCATCGCCCTGTAAA
>Ga0209396_1004005_pt1 | contig 14493 bp, 12 predicted proteins | sample GOMGulsemesocosm_6_FD_184638 | JGI IMG/M metagenome (GOLD analysis project Ga0209396, IMG submission 184638) | Methane-oxidizing microbial communities from mesocosms in the Gulf of Mexico - GOM8C Gulf of Mexico (SPAdes) (version 2) | ecosystem: Environmental > Aquatic > Marine > Cold seeps...
AGAAAACGAATTACGCCAAATTGAACAACAAATTGCCATTGCCAGCTAAGAGAATCAAGATGTCAGATAAAGTAACGATTAGTAGCCAAACCCTAGACTTAGCCAGCGTTAATGAAAAAATTGAAGCAGGTGAGTTTTTAATTATAGCGGCCGATGAAAACATTCTTAGCCAGTTGCCAAGCGGCAATTGGATTGGTGGCAGCATCCCATATTTCATGGGAGAAGACGGTGGTGTAGTGAGTCGCGACACTATTTTTGTTCACTCCATTACAGGTTGTGCACAACCACGCATCACCCCCTACGATGCCAATTCTATTTCTCGCATCGCTCAAGACGCGCCTGATAACGGCTTCACTATTACTATTTTGCCAGCTGGCTCAGATGTGCACAGTGAATACGCTCAAAACGCTCCCAGCTTCCCCAATATGTTTTTCTCCCCCATCATTGGTTGGATCGCCGGCGTTCACCTGGATGACGTGGCTAGCCAGAAAGCCAAAACCGTATTTGGTCCGGGCGGTATGTTAATGGCTGACAAAGCCGTGGCCATGCACGTCACCCTGCCAGAAAGTCAATTTGCCAACATTCACATTGTGAATTTGTTTGAACAAGGCAGCGGTCCTAAGATTTCATTCCCAAGTACCGGCTTTAACGTGGATACCTGTAAAGTGGACGGGGTAGAAACTAACTTCACCGAATTCCTCACCAGCAACAACATAGATACCCGCCTGCCTTTGGTGGCCGACTATAACGGCATCAATGTTAATGTGAGTGTACAAAACGTAAACAGCAGTGATGTTGACCTGTATGCTCCGGTATTTAACGATGTGGAATACCAGTTTGCCAGCCCAGTGGCAGATTATGTAACCGAGTTTAACAAAGCCATCAGTGCGGAAGAGTCCGGTAATTCGGCATTTAGCTGTAACTGTATTTTGAACTTTTTATATTCAGAACTGGAAGGCAAGCAAACCGGTTCATTAACCGGCCCTATCGTATTTGGTGAGGTGGCCTACCAGCTTCTTAACCAGACGCTGGTTTATATGACCCTTGAAAACCAGTAAAGCTTAATGCTATAGAAAAAGCCCATAAAAGAGAGATTTTTATGGGCTTTTTTAGTTCAATTATAATGAAACAATGCCTAAGGCAAAAAAGATGAATCCAATAAACTCTCTGGGTTAATGTTTTTTTTCAGCACCCCGTTCTTATAAAAAAAATCGCTGTAAATTTGTGCCACAAAGTACAGTGAGCTCATGTCATCAGCCTTAGTGAAAGCGCGCTTATTATTATCCCCCGTATACAGTTTAACGCCTTTCAGGTTAATACTGCCGGGCATCACCACAAGGTAACTGTCCAGCATTGCGTCTCCTTGCTCACGGTTATTCAGCCACCATTGGGTAGCCTCTAACCAGGCTGCAATAAAACGCTTTCCTTGCAGCGGATGATTTTTACGAAACTTGCCGTTAAATAACACAGTATCCGGTATTAAACCCGGGGTTTGACTACTATCAAAAATAATACGGCTTTTTAGGTACTGTGTAACTTCAGTTACATATGGCTCCCAGGCGTGGGCAATATCGACGATTCCATCTCTTAAGTAAGCTAACGCCTGGGCCGAGTCTTGTTGCACCAAAACAACATTATCTTTACTGATGCTGGCTGAGGCCAAATAGCGCTCGATGAATATCTCACCAAACCCCAGTAAATTAGTCCCTATTTTAATGGGCTTAGTATTGTTTGGAGAGTTTAAAGGCTTTAATGATAATAATGCATCACCACCTGCTGACTCATCTGATACCCATACTACTCGTAGATCTGGGTCCCGTGCCAACAAGGTAAACGCATCTCCCATTGCCACACACACCACATCCAATTTTCCTGAGACAAAATCTCCCAGCATGTTATCGGTGTGCTCCGGCAATATTATGTTTACATCCAGATTATACTTTTTAAATATGCCTAACTCTTTTGCCAAAATTACCGGGTAATAACCCGGCCATAAATCAATCCCCACCTGAATGGTAAAATGGCTGGCTTGCCCTTGCTGCGCTGTTTCAGAAAACACCACCTGCGAGAAGCTGCTCAAGCATCCCAGACAAATGGCCATCACAACTTTTTTAAAACAACCCACACTTATAACCCTCTTTAGGTTAAAGCTGAAATTGATTGCTGGCTTACAACATCATCTTACCAATTGCCTGGGATAACTCTGGGTCGCTGGCCAAAATGGGTTTAATTTTCTCTCCAGGCAACCATTGAATGTCCACCAAGGAGATGGCCTTAACGTTATCGGCTGAAAATCCGGACAATAACGAAATGGCCCCTAACGTCTCTCCAGCCCCTAAAATACTCTTGATGATTTTACCATCCTGTTCACGCACTATTTCTACGGTGCCGCGGGTAATAATGCCTAAAGCACAAAAGGCCTTGCCCGTTTTGGCGATATCCTCATCTGTGTTGTAGATGGAGTGCTGCATAATGCCGCTCAGTTTTTCCTGGGTGGCCTCGGGCAAGGCTTGCATCCAACCCAGTTGCTGAACCAATTGATCACCAGACACCGACCCTTCTAGGCTGGGTATGCGGTTTAATGCTTCCATGCGCATCTCCACATCCATGATCATGCGCTCTGCCTCTGGTTTATCCAGCACCGCTTGTTTTAATTGCTGAGAGATAACCGCACGCTCGCTATATAATAATAAACGGGTGGCCGAGTAGGTTTCCAAGCCCCGTATCACCTCGGGAAAGGTTTCGCGCAGGCTCTCTATGTATTTTAAGGTGGCGGTTTTGTTTTGCGCAACCAGGTCGTGCACCTTTTGAGCCTCACCTGCATTAGGGGCCAAGTCATCCACATGGGATTCCAACTCATCCTGGGCCTGAATAAAACCTCGGGCCACATCGTAACTTAATGACAAGCGGCTAAAGCTCATCTTTAGAGCCAGATTTTTCATGCCTTTGATATTTTTTAAGGCGTTTAACAAGGGCGGGGTATCCCACAATTGAGCAAGGTCGTCCCGCGGAGCAATAGTAGGAGTGCCATCCAGGGCATGCTCCACCGAATCCACCAATTTTTTAGTGGCCCCGGCCCCTATGGTGCCGTGCTCAAACTGAGTCCAGTAATGTTTGCGTTCGGTTTCCAGCAAACGTCGTCGATACGCCACCGCGATGTCTTCTTCACTTATTTGTTCGGGCTCGGCCAGTTCGCTCACCGCCTGAATGCCCGACGATTGCTTCACCAGCTCCCAATCGGCACCTTTTAAGAAATCATCTTCCATCATGCCCGGTAATAACCCAGACAAGGTCTTGCTCACCTCTCCCCCAGCTTTATCCACCGTGGCTTGCTTGGCTTCGGGTAAGTGGTCCAACCCCAGTTTTTTTAATACCCAGCCCATGCTGCCGCCATTTACCAACATGGTTAATACCACGACACCTGCACATAAAAACAGCACCTGATCGCCAATTTCTTTGGGGATCAATTCATTTTGCGCCACGGTTAATGCCAGTGCCAAGGACACCGCCCCACGCAGGCCACCCCATACCAATACGGTAGATTTTTGAAAGTTAATGCCGATGCCTATGCGCTTGAGCAAAGGCATAAATACCATGACCGAAAAGGCGCGAATAAATTGCAGACTCACATACAAGATGCCCAATGCCACCCACATGTCCAGGTTATCCAACTGCACTCGCCCGGCAATTAAGGTACCCACCAACAAGAAGATAATAGTGTTGGCGATATGTGCCATCATTTCCCAAAAATGGTGTAAAAAGCCGCTCACCTCTGGAGACACTTTAGTGCGGCCAATGCTGGCAAACATTAAGGCAATCACCACCACAGCCACCACACCCGAAGCATGAACCGACTCGGCCACCATGAAGGCCAAAAACGAGCCTGCAATGGTGAGGGTAATTTCTATCATGGGGTCATTAAATACCCGCCCAATCCAGGCGATGGCCACCGCTCCGAAGGCCACCCCTATGAAGGTACCCATGAGCACCACTCGTAAGAAGTCCCAGGTAATCATCAAGGGGCTTAAGTTTGCCTCACCCGGTGCCACCACCATGCCAATAAACAGCATGAAAAACACGATGGCGGTACCGTCATTAAACAAAGACTCCCCTTCAATGAGGGTCTCCAGGCGTTTTCGTGAGCTTAACTCTTTAAGCAATGCCACTACTGCCACCGGGTCGGTGGCGCTGATCAACGCGCCAAACATGAAACATACGGGCCAACTCCAGTCCCAGGGGAAGATGTATTTCACTAGGACCGCGGTAATGGCGGTGGCGACCATAAGGCCCGGCACTGCCAATAAGGCTATTTGCGAGAAAATGCGACGAAACAGGTGTACCTCGAGGGCAAAGGCACTTTCAAAAATAAGGATGGGCAGAAATAACCAGAGAATTAGGTGGGGGTTAATGTCCGCCACCATGATCACTGTATGTTCAAGTAAAGGGCTGTGTTCCGCCAAAAAGCCGCTGCGCTGCACTAACCCAAAGGCCAGCCCTATGACCAGCAAGGCCACAGAATAAGGAATCGGCGTGTTTTTAAGCGCATCACGAGTGAAGGCACCGATCACCAGTGACATCACCACAAATACCAAGACCAATATGCCGGTTTCAAAATGCATAATCGTGTCCCCACATCAGTTAGTAGTAGGCCATTGATAGACTATAGACACCAAACGCCAATACGTCAGGTTCGACACAGATATTGGGTCACTGGGCTTTCCTGAGGGTTTACCGCTAACTTTTAACCCCTTAAATGAGATGCATTTATCCACTGTGCATAAAACTAGACCGGGCAGTGAAAAAAGGCCAACTACAAAAATTCAACAAAAACCGTGTCTATATCACAATTTATTCTCTAGAATGTTGAACAACTTCAAAACAACCTGACATTTTTACAGTATTGAAGATGGGATGCTTCAACCGGAAAGGACTCCGAAATTCTTCATGCGCGTTGTCAGGGAATATTTAGGACCAATTTAAACAAGGTCACTGGCTTTGCCGTTAACTATGCAAGCCAGATATATAATAAGAATCCGGTAACACTATGGTACACAAAACAATCAAGCAGCTGCTATTAACGCTGGCTGCCTTGCCTTCAATTGCAGCCTTGGCCACGGATGCGCCCGATAGTATTTATCCCGCTTTAAGCGATGACGGTTTTTCCATAGACGAACAACTGTTTGATGTGGAAGATTTCGATATTCCTGTGGTCCTCACCGCCTCGCGTTTACGACAATCACAACTAGATGCGCCTGCCTCGGTTACCGTTATCGAAAGCGACACAATTGCGGCCCTTGGTTTTAAAGATATTGAGGATATTTTTCGTTTAGTGCCCGGCATGTTGGTGGGCTATCACAGTGGCTTTGGCAACAAAACCCCTTCAGTGAGTTATCACGGCACACAAGCAGCTGAGCACAGGCGTTTGCAGGTACTCATCGATGGTCACTCGGTATTTAAACCCGGACTTGCCCGAGTAGAGTGGACTGATATCCCCCTGGCCATCGAAGATATTGAGCGCATTGAAATTATTCGTGGCCCTAACTCGGCCACCTATGGTGCCAACTCTTATTTGGGCACCATTAATATCCTTACCAAACACCCACAAGACAGCGAAGGTATTAAATTAAAGGTGCGCAGCGGCAGCCAGAATGTTTCTGACCACTATCTTAATTTTTCAGGCACGGTTGGCAATACCAGTGTGCGCTGGACGCTGGCTCACAAAGAAGACAGCGGCTTCGATACCTTCTCCAATGGCATCACTGACAACCGAGATTCTTTGGATTCCAGCTTTACAATGCTGCGCACTTTCACACCATTAAATGCCCAGGCATCTATGGAGTGGCAGGCGGGATTTAAAACAGGCACTAACTTACAGCGGCAATTGCACACTGGTGAACTTGATTATAATAGCGAAGAAGATATCGATGCCCAGGACACCTTTATTTGGCAAAAACTAAACTATGAATTTTCGCAATCACAGTTTTCCCATTTGCAAGTTTATAGTCACAGCTTTATTCGGACCCAGGAATGGAATGCTTGTTATCTAAATGACGACAGGGAAGCTTTATTTTGTGGTGATTTAAATAAAAACCTAGATGAACAAAAATCCGAAATTGAATTCCAGCATACCTCCATTTGGAATAAGCAATTAAGGAGCGTTGCCGGTATGCGTTTACGTCTTGATGAATTCCGATCTGAAACCTATAACGGCGGCAGCAGCGATAATTTTAACGCCAGTATTTTTAGCAATATTGAATATAAGTTTGGTGATCGCTATACAGCAAATATGGGCGCTATGTACGAAGACGATGACATGAACGGTCACTTCTTTTCCCCTAGGGTAGCACTTAACATTGCCCTATCACCGTTACAAACCTTAAGAATTATCTATTCTGAAGCCATCCGAGTGCCGGATTTATTTGAACAAAATGGCCAGCTTATATTTATAATGCGCAATGTGGACGGCACTGATAATTCAATTCCATTGGCATTTGGTACGGCTGAAAAGGACATGCTGGGCAGCGAAAAAATTTACAGTAAAGAAATCAGCTATTTTGCCGTCATCCCCTCCATCTCAGCTCAAGTGGATATTAAATTATTTCATGAGGAATTGAGCAGTTTAATATCCGAGTCACTCAATCATCAAGACCCCTTGACCAATGATAATAGACTAGTAATGCAAGGCATCGAAGGCCAAATTACAGTTAATATGAATCCAGCCAATAAAATTATGGCATCTGCAGCTTACATAAACAGTGACCATGATTTTGCGGGAAATAATGACAGTTATGACATAGAAACTCGGTTGTCGGCAGACCGCAGCGGTTCTTTAAGCTGGATACACACCTTTGTACAAGACACTCAGTTTTCCAGCACCCTATATCATGTTGAAAACTGGAACGAATTAGAAACAAGTAGCAGGAATGGTTTTACTTTTTCCAGGCTCGATTTGCACTTGGCTCATAGCTTAACCTTGGATAATAATTATCACTTAAATCTCGGCGCTACCTTAGAATACCGGATTGATGATGACCCAACCCTATATCCAAAGAATACATATGACGACAAAGCACATTTTAATTTTACCGCTGAGTTAGCCTTTTAAATTTAGGTGCCCTTCCCTGGGCATACACTAAAAATGCTCCCGGCATTTTCCAGCATACCGCCCTTCCCTGGGCATACCCTGAAAATGCTCCCGGCATTTTTCAGCATACCGCCCATCCCTGGTCATAAAAAAACCCTGAAGGATAATCCTGCAGGGTTCTTGTTTAATAACTACTCTTCAAAAACTATTTAACTATCTCACCGATGAGCACTTGGGCTTTTTTAGCGTTCACTTCAATCACGCCACTGTCCCCTTGTATATCACCGGGTTTAGTATTGCCCACTCCGCTTTTGCTGATGCGGGCGGTGATGATAATTTTTTCAAAGTTGCTCATCTTAAGCGCCGGCATCATGGCCATGGAATCATCCAGCACCACAGTCACTGGCCAAGTATTATTAGTTAGGCGTTTAACCGCTAACGGCATCGGAGGGCCCGTCTCAGCCTTGGCTAGAATGAACAAGTCGGCTTGCTCAGGCACTTGCCCGCGTATACTGTCCGCCAGATCCACCGTCACAATAATACTAGCACTGGGTTTAGCTGCCATGTTTGCTTGCAAGGTTTCACGCTGTACTGGCGTTAGCTGAGACATGGCCTTGTCTATTCCCCCTTGAATGGCGACGGCATTAGGATTGGTGGCTGGCATCAAACCCAGTAGTCGCTGCCAGTATTTAATGGCATTTAAAAAATCTTTTTGATCAAAAGCCGCCACACCCAATAAACCTAGAGCGGTGGTTTCCTGTGGATTTATTTCAAGCGTCGCTTCCAACAATGATTTGGTAGCAGTATTCAGGTTACGATCGTTGGCAAAAAATTGAGCCTGCGCCAACTGTGCCATGGCCACCGCCTGATCTTCTTTAGCATCGTTGGGTAGATTAATTAATACCCCGTTAAAGCCTTTTACCGCTTCTTTATAGTTGCCTAACTCAAATTGAATACGGCCTACTAAATACCAGGATTCCACATCCTTAGGGTATTTTTGGGTTTTATCATTAAGGCGCTCCAGTAACTCTTGTGAGTCTTCATTGCTAAATGCCACTGTATTACTGCGCTGCAATAAGTCACGAATAGCCACTTCATTTTCAAACCCCAGGTGGTCATATAACAACACACAGCTCACCACCATGATTACGGCCAATAACGGTGCCATCCAACGGCCCGATTTTTCGCTTTCACTTTGCACACCAGCATTTGTGGTGTCGGTTAACATGTTACGCTTAATTTCAACCATCAGCGCTGCGTAGTCAGCATCGCTCACACGACCCGCATTTTTTTCAATCTCCAACTCTTCCAATTGGCTCTTATAAATATCCACATTGCTTTGCTCACGTATTAACTCGCCCCGTGATAAACGCAATACAAACGGAATAAAAATAAACACCAGAGCCACTGCCAGCAGCAACCCTACACCTAACCACAAACTCGACATCATTTATCCTCTGACTCTGATTGACTGCCCTTTGAGCCTTCATCCGAGCCTTTTAATAATTCTTCTATGCGTAAAGATTCTGCGGTATCAAAATCCTCATCCCCTTCTGCCACTGCCTTTTGTTTACGGCGTTTAAACACCACAAAGGCAAACACCATTCCCGCTATGCCCAGTAAAAAAATAGGGCCATACCAGAGTGCAAAGGTACGGGCATTCATCTTGGGTTTGTATAAAACAAACTCTCCGTATCGATTCACCATGAATTCAACAATCTCGTTTCCTTGTTTACCGTCTTTTACCTGCTGGTAAAGTTCACGGCGCAGGTCACTGGCAATCATGGCGTTACTGTCGGCAAGATTTTGATTTTGACACTTGGGGCAACGCAGTTCTTCGGCAAGTTTGCGAAATAGCTGAGCACGGTTTTGATTTTCAATATCCGTGCCTTGCTTAAACGGGTATTCATGACCGTTCACTATGGCTAAAGCCTGAAACGAGAACACACAACACACAATCAAAAAGATGGAACGCAGCATATTAATTTCCTGCCGTGGCGCTTAAGTTAACCCATATTTTTTTAAGCTCGGGCCAGTTATCAACCGTAATAGGCCCCTGATGTTTGTGGCGAATAATGCCGCTGGCATCCACAAAAAACGTTTCAGGTGCACCTGTGACACCTAAATCCATGGAAAGCGTGCCGTTTTCATCATCCACCGAAAATATATAGGGATTGCCTAAATCATCCAGCCACTTAAGGGCCGCTGCATTATCGTCTTTATAATTAATACCCACTATGGAAACCCCTTTTTGGGCCAACTCCACTAAAAACGGGTGCTCCACTCGACAGCTAATGCACCAGGTACCCCATACATTTACCAAGTGAGCCTGGCCCTTAATATCATTGACAGTTTTGGCCTGACTACTGATTAAAGTGGGCAAATTAAATTCAGGGAATTCTTTATCCACTAACGCAGAGGGAATATCCCTTGGATCGAGAAACAGCCCGCGGTAAAGAAAAAAGCCCAGCATGATAAAAATACCAAAGGGTATAAACAGTGCCCAACGTTTCATATGTGTCCTTAAATTATTCTTCAACAAGCAGCAGCTCTATAGCGTCACCTGCCAATCCAGCCGAAAATAAAAATATCTTAAAACTTGCCAGCCCCTAGCCGGGTCTATTGTTATAGAGATCGCCGTAAACCCATCCTTGGGGGCTTGATTCGGCATCCCTGCCTCAAACACCTCTATAACAACAGGCCCAGCTAGGGGCATAATCTTTCTGGCTGCTAACTCAAACATTTATTGAGGTAGCCGCTAACTTAATTTGGCTTTGAGTACAGGGCTTTCATACTGAGGGTGTCTTTGGCATGGATGCCAAAGCCAAGCCCCCATGGATGGGTTCATGGCGACCTCAGTGTGAAAGCCCTGTGCTCTAAGCAGGCAGACCTCTCAATCCAATTTAACCTTGCCTACTCTTTAGGCTACTTTACCTTTCAAACGGTAGCGCTTATCACACACCGCCAATACACCACCCAGCCCCATAAGGATGGCACCCAACCACAGCCAGCGTACAAACGGTTTGTAGTGAATACGCACCGCCCAGGCATCATTGCTTAAGGGTTCACCCAGTGCCACGTACAAATCTCGGAAAAGCCCCGCATCTATGTCGGCTTCGGTCATCATGTTGCGCTGCACTTTATAGTGACGCTTTTGAGGTTTCATAGTGGTGAACAATTCATCCCCATAAAACACTCGAATCTGCGCTTCATCGGCAATAAAGTTTGGCCCTTGTACTTTTTGTACACCGTCAAATACGAAGTGGTAACCGGCAGCATCCACGGTTTGGCCAGCCGTTAAACGTACATCGTGCTCCTGGGTATAATTTGACACGATGCAAATTCCCATAGCCGTCACCGCCACACCCACATGGGCCATGCACATACCATAAAAACTTAAGGTTTGTTTTTTAAGGCCGACCAATAAACCACTTTTGCCATTGGCCTTACGGTAAATCTCAAGCAAGGTAGAAGTAATCACCCATGAACTTAACGCCACACCCAAGGCAATTTGCCAATTAAATTCGTCCCCATAGGTCAGCGGAAAAATAAACGCCAACACCACACTCAATAAAGCCGCTGGCCATAATTGGGTAGCCAGCCACTTAGGATCGGTTTGTTTCCAGCGGCTAATCATACCCAGGCTAATAAACAACATTAATACCGACATTAAGGGCACAAAAAACAAATTAAAGAAGGGCGCGCCCACACTGATTTTTTCCGAGAAAAAGAAATCGGCAATCATGGGATACAAGGTACCCAACAACACAGTAGCCGCGGTGACCACCAATAAAACGTTGTTTAGTAACAAGAAGCTTTCTTTTGAAATCCAGTTAAAACGTACTCTGGCGGTTACGGTGGGTGCCTTGATGGCGTACAACAGTAAAGATCCACCAATACTGATAATCAACAGGGTCAAAATAAACAACCCTCGGCCCGGGTCACTGGCGAAGGAATGCACGCTGTTTAGCACGCCAGAGCGCACTAAAAAGGTACCCAGTAAACTTAAGCTAAAGGCAAAGATCGCCAGCAACACGGTCCAGCTTTTAAAGGCACCGCGTTTTTCGGTCACGGCTAAAGAGTGAATTAATGCGGTTCCCACTAACCAGGGCATGAAGGATGCGTTTTCCACCGGATCCCAAAACCACCAGCCGCCCCAACCAAGTTCGTAATACGCCCACCAACTTCCTAAGGCAATGCCCACGGTTAAAAACGCCCAGGCCACTGTGGTCCAGGGACGTGACCAACGAGCCCAGGAGGCATCTAAACGGCCACTCAGTAATGCCGCGATGGCAAAGGAGAATGCTACCGAGAAACCCACGTAACCCATGTACAACATGGGCGGGTGGACGATCAAACCAAAATCTTGCAACAAGGGATTTAAATCGCGGCCATCCACTGGAAAGTTAGGTAACAAGCGATCAAATGGATTAGAGGTAAACAGCATGAACAACATAAAACCCACACTGATCATGCCCATAACGGCCAAAGCACGGGCCAACATATCCAACGGCAAATTGCGGCTAAAGATGCTCACCGCCAAGCTCCACACGGCTAACAACAGTACCCACAGCAATAGCGAACCTTCGTGAGCCCCCCACACGGCGCTGATTTTATACTGCACGGGTAAATAGCTGTTGGAGTTGGTGGCGATATAAGCCACCGAAAAGTCGTCATTAACAAAACTGATGGCGAGTATCACAAATGAAATAAGCAAAAATGCAAACTGCCCCCATACCAGCGGACGACTCATGAGCATCCACTGCACTCGCCCGGTACTGGCACCCGCTAAGGGCACCACCGACTGCATCACGGCAAATGCCAGCGCTATAATTAACGCAAAATGACCTAACTCAGGTAACATTAATAAGACTCCGCTGTACGTGGTTTGCCACTATTGTCATCATGAGTGGCACCATATTTTTTCTCAAACTTTGCCTTTTCCATGGCGTCGGCCACTTCTGGCGGCATGTAGTTTTCATCGTGTTTGGCCAGCACTTCGCTGGCGATAAAATCACCGCTTTCATTGATCTTGCCCATGGCCACTATGCCTTGGCCCTCGCGGAACAAGTCCGGCAAAATGCCGGTAAAGCTTAAGGTTACGGAACTGTTGCCGTCACTCACATCAAAACGCACGGTTAAATCATCATCGGCACGACGCACGCTGCCTTCCACCACCATGCCGCCGGCACGAATGGTTCGATGTTTAGGGGCTTCGCCTGCAGCAATTTGGCTAGGGGTATAAAACAGGTTAATGTTTTCTTTTAGGGCCACCAGCATCAGCGTCACAGCCAGGGAAATGCCCCCCAACATGAACAATATAATCAGCAATTTCTGTTTTCTTTGCGGATGCATTACTTTTGCTCCCGGCGCAGTTGGCGCTCGATATCTTTAATAATTTTTTTGCGGGTTAACACTGGGCTTATAAAATTAATGGCCACAATTACCGCGGCTAGGCCGTAGCTCAACCACACATATTCAGCGTGCCCACCCATGGCCAGGAAGCTGCTAAGATCATCAAAAAACATTATGATTCGCCCCCGAAAGCCTGGCGCTGCTTAAGACTGCTAATTGTCATTAAAGTTGCGCTCCCGTTGTCTTTTTATGTCCACTTTGTAACAGTTTTTTTACCCAGTTGGTTTTGCGCTCTTTAAACAGGATTTCATTACGGGTGCGAGCAAATACCCACACTGCAAACCAACAATAAAAGCCCAATATGGTAAGCATGAGCGGGATAAACATCTCAGGGGCCATGGTAGGTTTTTTGGTGAGAGTGATGGTGGCGGGCTGATGCAGGGTATTCCACCACTCCACACTGTATTTTATAACCGGGATGTTGATGCTGCCCACAATGGCCAGCACCGCCGCCGCTTTATTGGCCATCTCGTCGTTTTCGATGGCGTTGTAGATGGCAATCACTCCAAAATACAAAAACAATAAAATAAGCATGGAGGTTAACCGAGCATCCCATACCCACCAAGTCCCCCAGGTAGGTTTACCCCAGATAGCACCGGTTAATAGCGATAAGATAGCCAGACTGGCCCCTATGGGTGCAATCACCTTGCCCACCACAAAGGACATTTTCATATTCCATACTAGGCCCACTAGGCCGGCCACCGCCATCATGATGTAGGCACTCTGGCTCAGCAAAGAGGCAGGCACATGAATGTAGATAATACGAAAGCTATTGCCCTGCAGGTAATCCGCCGGCGCAAATGCCAAACCCCAAACCACACCCGTAAGCATTAAAATACTGCCCACGGCCATGAACCACTTGGACCAGCGAGTCGTGATTTCGTAAAACCACTTGGGTGAGCCCATCTTGTGATACAGGCGTTTAAGTCTTGTCCACATGTTGTTTAAACCTTAAATCTTAACGTGCTAACGAAATTCGTAATGCGGCAGCGGCGGCCACCGGGGCCACCACCAGTGTAAGGGCCAAATAGGCCCCTAAAAAAGCCATGTGCCCCAGGTAGTCGCTACCCTGCACACCAGCCTGCACCGAACCGGAGGCAAATATGAGTACAGGGATATACAAGGGCAGAATAAGTAAAGGCATTAACATGCCGCCCTTGCGCAGGCCCACGGTTAAACCCGCCCCTATGGCCCCCAATAAACTCAAGATAGGGGTGGCCAATAATAAACTAAGAATTAACGGCATGAATCCCCCATTAGGTAGACCCAGCATTAACCCCAATAATGGAGCTATAAATGCCAAGGGCAGGCCCGCCACTAACCAGTGCACCAGGACTTTCACTAATACCATCAACATGGCGGGTTGGGGCATTAATAACATCTGCTCTAACGAGCCGTCTTCATAATCGCTCTTGAACATTAAATCCAGAGATAACAGGGTGGCCAGCAAGGCCCCCACCCAGATGACACCGGCGGCGATAACACCTAGCAATTCAGGGTCTGGACTCACTGCCAAAGGAAACAGGCTGGCCACTATCATGAAAAACATCAGCGGGTTCAGCAAATCCCCACGATTACGAAACGCCAATAATAGGTCGCGCTTTAATAATGCCATCAACATAGGGGCATCTCGGTTTCCGTACCGCCCAACATGAGGGTCTTCACTGGCACCCGTAAATCGTGGTGGGTGGTGAGGATGACCAGTCCACCCGCTTGAGCGTGATTGATCACCACTTGCTCCAGCTCGCTCACCCCTTCTTTATCTATGGCGGTGAAGGGTTCGTCCAATATCCACAAGGGTTTGTCTTCTAAAAATAACCGAGCCAGGGCCACCCGTCGCTGCTGGCCGGCCGATAAACCATGGGTCAGCAGGTCTTCATAGCCGCTTAGCCCCACTTTTTTCAAGGCGCCGTATATGTCATCTTGAGTGGCGGCAGGACTGAACCAGGCGAGGTTTTCTTCAGGGGTTAGGTTACCTTTCACCCCCACCTGAT
>Ga0209396_1004006_pt1 | contig 14491 bp, 11 predicted proteins | sample GOMGulsemesocosm_6_FD_184638 | JGI IMG/M metagenome (GOLD analysis project Ga0209396, IMG submission 184638) | Methane-oxidizing microbial communities from mesocosms in the Gulf of Mexico - GOM8C Gulf of Mexico (SPAdes) (version 2) | ecosystem: Environmental > Aquatic > Marine > Cold seeps...
ATCTGGAGATTGTAGAGCGCTATAAGAAAGGAGAGTTGGTACAAGTAGTGAAAGGACCATTTCAAGGTTTGGTTGCTAATGTCATGACGTCAACTTCTACCTATCGACTCGTTGTAGAAATTGAAAGTATAGGGTCTGGTTTTGTAGTTAATGTGCCTAAAAGTTATGTGGAAAAGTGGATTAAAACGACTAACTAAAATAACCATAACTTAAAAAGAGAAGACAGAATAGTGTACCGAGTCGCAAAAATAATTAGTTTTGCAATTCTTAAGGTCCGAATAAGACGTTTACAACAAGATTGACTATGAAAAACAATATTTTTTACTTAAGTATACTAACGGTATTATTAATTTCAATTACTTCATGCAAAACGCGTGAAAAATTAGTGTATTTTCAAAACGGTGTTTCTGGAAGCGATTCCTCTGCTGTAAATACAAGTAATTACACGCCGACATTCAAAAAAGATGATCTACTGTCAATTGTTGTGACAGCAGATGAGCCAGAGGCTGCTATTCCTTTTAATTTGCCTGTTTCGTTAACTTCAAGAGTTATTAGTTCTGGGTATTCAGGGGGGAATCCTGAAAGAATAGGATATTTAATTGATGAAAATGGGAATGTAAATATGCCATTTCTTGGAGTGATAAAATTAAGTGGTTTATCAAGGTCAGAAGCCGTTTTACTTATTGAATCTAAATTGTCAGTATATATTAATCACCCTATAGTTAATATTCAAATTTTAAATTATAAAGTCACTGTGTTAGGTGATGTGGCTAAGCCAGGAACATATAAAGTGCCTAATGAAAGGGTTACTCTTTTAGAGGCTGTTGGTTTAGCTGGAGATTTAAAAATAACAGGAAACAGAAAAAATGTATTAGTCATTAGAGATAATGATGGTGCAAAAACAGAACATAGGATTGATTTAACATCTTCAGATTTGTTTAGCTCCCCAGTGTACTATTTAGAGCAAAATGACATGGTTTATGTTGAGCCAAATGGGACTGCTCGTTCAAGGTCATCAGTATTGGTGACAACTTCTGGGATTTTCATTTCATTGACTTCATTGATTTTGACAACAATAAGTATTATTACTAAATAATACTTATTGTTAGAAGCTAAAATGTTTAATCTTCCCTTTTTTTATCATCTAAAGTTTACTATATTTGCGAAAATTCATTCGTATGGTTTGATGCGTGAAGCGCAGAAGATAAGGTGTGAATGGATAAACCCTGTGATTACAACATTAAACATAACACGTTTTGTGTGATTTTTATAAGTTATAACATGGTGACGAATAAAGTCCTTTTTTTGGGTAGGTAAAGAGTGTTCTTTACTTTTTTGAATTGCAATTTGTTAGTGTACGTAAGTTGTGGCTGACCATGGCTCTGCCATGTAGAATTAAAAGAATGAATCAATAAATGTTGACTCTAGAAAAAGATGGAATAAGCTGAATACAGCTAACATATAAAAATAATAATGAACAAAAAAGACATTAAAATATCAATTATTGGCTTAGGTTATGTAGGCCTTCCTTTAGCGCGATTATTAGCTACAAAATATTCTGTCGTAGGATTTGACATAAATGAAAAACGAATTAACGAATTACAAAATGGATTTGATGCTACATTGGAAGTTTCAGAGAAACTTTTGAAAGAAGTAATCCTACCAAGTAGTAATGGAGAAATTGGTTTATTCAACTCTTCGAATATTGAAGATTTGGAGAAATGTAATTTTCACATTATTACTGTTCCTACTCCAGTAGATAACCATAATAGGCCAGTGTTGACTCCTTTAATTAAAGCAAGTGAATCTATTAGTCGCGTGTTGAAAAAAGGTGACATTGTAGTTTATGAATCAACGGTATATCCTGGTGTTACAGAAGATGAATGTGTACCAGTACTTGAAAAAGGAAGTGGATTAAAATTTAATGAAGACTTTTTTGTAGGTTATTCTCCTGAAAGAATTAATCCGGGAGACAAAGAACACACAGTAGAAAAAATATTAAAGGTAACATCAGGTTCTACAATTGAGGCAGCAAAAGTAATAGATAATCTATACAAGAGTGTCATTACAGCTGGAACCTATTCCGCTTCTTCTATTAAAGTGGCAGAGGCCTCTAAAGTTATTGAAAATTCACAACGAGATATCAATATTGCCTTTGTGAATGAGCTGTCAAAAATTTTCAATTTAATGGAGATTGATACGCATGAGGTATTAAAAGCGGCAGGAACCAAATGGAATTTTTTACCTTTTCAGCCAGGCTTAGTAGGTGGACATTGTATTGGTGTAGATCCGTATTACCTTGCACAAAAAGCAGAAGAGTTGGGGTATCATCCTGAAATTATTTTGGCAGGACGCCGAATGAATGACGGAATGGGGGATTATGTTGCCAAAGAGTTTGTTAAATTGATGATCAAGAAGGGATTAAACATTAAGGATGCTGAAGTGTTGGTTTTGGGAATTACTTTTAAAGAAAATTGTCCTGATGTTCGTAATACAAAAGTTATTGATGTTATAAAGTCATTAAAGGATTATGGGATGAATATTAATATTTATGACCCCTGGGTTTCTCCTGCTGTTGTAATGAGTGAGTATGGATTAGTGGTCTCGACTGAAATACCTAATAAACAGTTTGATGGAATTGTACATGCTGTGGCACATAATGAATTTAAAAATACAGATTTCACAAAGTTAAAAAAAGCTAATTGTATTTTATTTGATGTTAAAGGGACATTGGAGGTTAAAGTAGAAGGTAAATTATAGAATATTATGAGTAAATACACACAAATTGAGAATTCACGTGTTTTAATTACAGGAGGTGCTGGATTTATTGGGTCTAATCTTTGTGAAGATTTATTGAGATTAAATAATAAAGTAGTTTGTTTAGATAATTTTTCAACAGGTCACCGGTCAAATATTGAACCTTTTTTATCCAATTCTAATTTTGAATTGATAGAAGGAGATATCCGAAACTTAAAGGATTGTCAAAAAGCATGTGAAGGAATTGAAATAATTCTTCATGAAGCTGCATTAGGGTCTGTTCCAAGGTCTATTAATGATCCGATAACATCAAATGATGTAAATGTTAGCGGATTCTTAAATATGTTAGTGGCAGCTAGAGATAATAATGTTAAGCGATTTGTGTACGCAGCAAGTTCTTCAACTTATGGTGATTCAGAAAATTTACCAAAAATTGAGAATATAATTGGAATGCCGCTTTCACCATATGCAGTGACTAAATATGTGAATGAGTTGTATGCGCATGTTTTTGGTTTAAGTTATGGGATGGAAATAATTGGTTTGAGATACTTTAATGTGTATGGGCGTAGACAATCTCCTAATGGAGCTTATGCAGCAGTGATACCTAAATTTGTAGAGTTATTTATAAATCACAACTCTCCAATTATTAATGGAGATGGTACATTTTCAAGAGATTTTACTTATATTGATAATGTTATTCAAATGAATCATTTGGCAGCTACAACGGATAATAAAGAGGCTATTGGAGAGGTTTTCAATACGGCAGTTGGAGATAGAACAACTTTGATTCAACTAACTCAATTATTGAAAACATATTTAAGTGAACATGATTCTAAAATAAATGATGTCGAAATAGTTCACGGTCCAGAAAGGGCAGGTGATATTCCTCATTCGTTAGCGAGTATTGATAAAGCGAAAGAAATTCTTGGGTATAACCCTACACATAGATTGGCTGCCGGGCTTAAAGAGGCGGTTGATTTCTATGCTAAAGCTATTTCACCTAGATAATGTAAAAGTTACAGAAAAAGACAATTATCGAACTTGATTCTTTAAGAGGGAGTAATAGCATTATATTCTGAAAATGAGGTTTAGTTTTATGATAATTTCAATTTTCTATTGGCGATAACTGGTTTGCCGACTCGCCTTTTCAATAGAGGTATATTTTTTTAGTTAGAATGTAAATTTTATGATTGGAAACAAAATTAAAAATGGAGTAATTTGGTCTGTAGTTGGGCAATTTGGATATTTAGGTGTTTCATTATTAGCCAATATCATCATTGCTCGTTTACTTTCTCCTACTGAATTTGGACAATTAGGGATTGTTTTATTTTTCATTTCTATCGCAAAGGTTCTTACTGATTCTGGTCTTGGTGGTGCTTTGGTAAGAAACAATAAAGCGTCAAATATAGATTATTCTACAATTTTTATTTTTAATCTTGTTGTTTCAGTACTATTATGTCTTGTAATTATTTTGATTTCTGGTCAAATATCCATTTTTTATGATGACCCTTTATTAAAGGAATTATTAATTGTAACGTCTTTTATTTTAATCATTAACGCATTTCAATTTGTTCAAGGGGTTAAACTTGTGAAGAACATGCGATTTAAAGAAAAGGCAATGTACGAGTTTATTGCAATTGTCATTTCTACCTCTATAGGTATCTACCTTGTTTTAAATGATTATGGTATTTGGTCATTAATTGTAATGCAATTGGTAACAGCATTAATAATTACAATATTATTCTGGGTGTTTGAAGGTGGTCATGGATCTTTAAAATTTAGCAAAAAGTCATTTTATTTTCACTATAGATTTGGTGCAAATACTACCTTAGCTTCTGTTTTGAATACTATTTTTAATAATATTTATATTGCCTTATTAGGTAAGTATTTTTCTGTTACAGAAACAGGACTCTATTTTCAAGCTAAAAAACTACAAGAAATCCCAATAGGTGTGATTAATAAATTAACTCAAGGAGTACTTTTTTCTGGGTTATCCAAAATTCAAGATGACAAAATTCAATTCAAAAAAATGTATCATAAGGTAATACGTTTATTCACAGTTTTAGTAGGTTTTATTAGTGTTGTGTTATTTATCTTCTCAGAAGAAATAATTTTCATATTAATTGGTGAGCAATGGGTTGAAGCCTCTTTTTTTCTTGAAGTTTTAGCTATTGTAGGATTTTTTAATATTCAAGAAATGTTTAATCGCATTTTATTTAAAATTTATAATGACACAAAATATATTTTATATTTAGAATTGATTAAGAAATTTATTCAATTAATATCAATTTTCATAGGACTATATTTAGGGGAGTTATTATTGTTAATGTATGGGTTTATAGTTACAAGTATATTGAGTTATCTATTGAACTATTATTTTATTTGGAAAAGGTATTCATTCCTAGGTGTAACTGTATTAATTTATGTTTTTAAAATTATTCTTATTAATGTTTTACTAATAGTTCTTTTAGTTTATCTTCTTCAATTTGATATTTCACTTTTTAATTATCTTAGTCAAATTATAATTATGCTTGTATTATATTTTATAGGTTGTAGAACTCTTGGGTTAATCAATGTTAAAAATGATATTAATTTATTAATAAATAAAAATGATAAATAAGTTATTAAGAAAGTATCGTAAAACTTTTTGGTCAGTTGAAAGGTTTGCTCGTTATTCAGGTGTGAAAATTGGAAATAATTGCAGTATTCAAGATGTTTCATTTGGTTCAGAGCCTTATTTAATTGAAGTTGGTAATCATGTTCAGATAACCTCTGGTGTTAAAATTTTCACTCACGGAGGTGGCTGGGTATTTCGTGAAAAGAATCCGAATCTAGATTATTTTGGTAAGGTAGTAATAAGGGATAATGTTTATATTGGTAACAATTCTATGATTATGCCTGGGTTAATTATAGGTTGTAATGTTATTATAGGTGCGGGAAGTGTTGTGACAAAGTCTGTTAATGATGGTGATATTGTTGCTGGAAATCCAGCTAGAATAATCGGAAAAACTTCTGAATATGAAATGAAAATTAAAAAATATGATGTTCAAGCTAAAAAATTAAATTATGATGATAAAAAGTCTTTTTTGCTTAATTTAAAGGATGATAAATTTATTAAAAAATAATTTGATTTAAAAAAGATGAAAGTAAAACGAATAAAAGGAAGTTTGGAGACCTGTGTTGTATTTTTATTAGCACCTTTTTTATCGATTCCTTTTATTTTTATTCAAATAAAAAGAGGTGATTCCAAACTAATGGGGTTATTAATTGCTTCATTATTTGGAATGATTAGTGCTAACTATGTGCCAAGCTTTAGCAATGATAAGGCTAGATACATTGAACGATTTGATCAATTTTCTACTTATCATTATTCAGACTTCCTAGATTACCTAAGGAGAATTATAAGACCAGATTTTATTTTTGACCATTTCTTGTACTTTTTTTCTAAAATGGAAGTCAATTTAAGTATTTTCTTTTTTCTTTGTACAACAATCACTTTTTATTCGGTATTTATTTTTATAATAAAAGTGAATAAATATTATTTATCGTCATTTCAACTTGCTATAGGTACAACTTTACTTGTAATATTCTCCTTCTCATTACCTAATTTATTTTCAGGAATAAGGTTTATATTAGCCGCAAGTGTATTTATTTGGGTAATATATTTCTTTTTTATTAATCGGAATTTTGCCAAGGGAATCTTCTTATTAATTTTAACTATTTTAACTCATTTTAGCTTTTCCTTTTTTATTCCAGTAATATTAGTTGTGTTTTTTATGCCAAAAAAAATAAATCCAAAAATCTTATTAGCAGTTAGTCTTATTTTTCTATTCTTGCCAAAGGAGTTTGTGACTAATATATTTGATTTTTTTAGTTTGCCAGAAAGTTATTCAAAAAAGACTAATCTTTATCTTACAATGGATCGTGAAATTAGCAATAATGCAGAAATATTGTCTTTTTTAAATGTCTTGTGGTTGTACTTTGTATCTTATTACTTGTTATTTATTAATAGGAATAGAAAAAGTAAGTTTTATTTGTTTATAATAATCTCCATGGCCTTTGTAAATGTTACTTTTTCCATGCCTGAGGTTTTTAGTAGATATTCCCTATTTTTAAAATTATTAATTACTGTATATTTTTTGATTTTGTTTGTGAACGATAAAATTAAATCTAAGTATTTTTATTTGTTTTTCTCATTATCTTTTATTGCATTTTTCATTAGTTATTTCGTCTCTCGGGATAATTTCACCGCAACATATATTAGTTCAAGTTTTTTAACTTTATGGGATATATTTTCTAATGAAATTTCCCAATTAGACTTTTTATAATTAGAGTTACAAATAAACTAAAACATAAATCATTGAGTAATAAAGACTATAATAAAAAAAATAATTGTGTGTTTTTCGTGACTGGATTGGATAATGGAGGGATTGAGAATTACCTATTACGTTTTCTAAAACATGAGAAAACTACTTTGGGGAATGTAATAGTTTATTGTAAAGCAGGTAAGTTTGGTCAGTTAGAGGATTCCTTTAGATCAATTCCAAACGTTACATTGGTAAAGAGTAAAATAGGTTATTTTAATTTTATTCACTACATAAAACTATATAAATTTATGAAAAAGGTGAAGCCAACGTCAATATGTGATTTTACTGGTGACTTTGCTGGGTTGATCCTCTTTGTTGGCTGGCTTTCTAAAGTTTCTAATAGGATTTCATTTTATAGAAACAGTTCAACAAGGTATAAGTCTAATAAGTTTAAACGTTATTATAATAAATTGATAAATAGATTAACACTTAAATATTCTACGCAGCTTCTTTCAAATTCAAAAGCTGCAATTGATTATTTTTATCCAAACAATACAAAAGCAAAACTAAAGTTTGAAGTCATTTATAATGGAATTGATTCAAAAAAGTTTCTTTTAGAAAAAAAGAGCATACTTTCTGATTTAAACATTCCTGAGAATGGCTTTGTTGTTGGCCATGTTGGACGTTATAATTCTGCTAAGAATCATGACACTTTAATTGAAGTTGCAATTAACTTATGTATTACAGATTCTGATATTTATTTTATTCTTTGTGGAAACGGAGTTAAAGATAACTTATTAAAAAGAATTGAAAACGAAAATCTTGGTTCACGTATTTTCTTATTCAACAATTATAAAAATGTAATTGAAATTTATAATTCAATTGATTGTTTCTTTTTTCCTTCAATTACTGAAGGTCAACCAAATGTCCTAATTGAAGCTATGATTTGCGGAGTGCCAGTAGTTGCATCTAATATCCCATCAGTTTTGGAGACTGTTCCATTAAGTCATCACTCGTTATTAATTGATCCTTTTGATAAAAAAACAGCTCAAGAAAAGATAATGGATATAAAAAACCATAATTTTAACCCCATTGATCCAACTTTAATTATAGAGCAATATAATGCGGATGTACAATTTAAAAAATTCACTAAACAACTAATAAATAATGGCTAAACTACTAATAGTAACCGATCATAGGTTTTATTCTTACGATAATAATGTTTATGATAACTATGTTTTTGACTATTCCTTTTTTCAAGATTATTTGAGTGTCTTTGAAGAGGTTACGGTAATGGCACGAGTTCTTGAATTGGGGCAACCGAATTCAGAATTAAATCTTAGCTCAGGTATTAATGTGAAATTTATTAAACTTCCCGACATTAGAGGGGTAAAATGGTTATTGAATTCAAAACAAATTGTGAATTCAATGAAAAATGAAATTCTAGAATATGACGCCTATTGCTATAGAATTCCTTCAATTTCTAGTTATAAAGTATCACGTTTAGTTGGTAAGTCAGCTTCAATATTTGAGTTGATTGGTGATCCTGAAGAGTCACTGATAAATATTAACGATTCTTTTTTGAAAAAAATGAGTAAAAAGGCGTTAGGTAAAATTTTTAAATACCAAACAAAACAAGTAGTGAACAATTGTGTTTCAGGTAGCTATGTTAGTTTTAGTCATTTACAAAATAAATATCCGATTAGTGAAAAAGCTAAATCTTTTACAATATCGTCTATCAGGTTATTAGAAGAGCAAATACTGTCTTCTATTGTTAAAATAGAGTCTTTTCCAAAGAAATTAAAATTAGTACATGTTGGTAGTTTTGTAGCCGTAAAGAATCAAGCTTTACTGATTGAAATTGTTGAATTATTAGTGCTAAATGGTCTTGATGTCCAACTTCAATTGATTGGAGATGGGGGGCTTAAAGCGTCATGTGAAAAGCTTGTTCAGATTAAAAATCTAGAAAGTCATATAGTATTTAAAGGACATGTTACAGGGATTGATAATATACTTTCCCTTTTAGATGAGAGTAATATTTTTATATTACCTTCAAGCAGTGAAGGAATGCCTAGGTCTTTACTTGAGGCAATGGCTAGAGGTTTGGTTTGCTTTGGCTCTAACCGTGGTGGTATACCTGAATTATTAGAGTCAGATTTTACTTTTGAATTAGATAGTCCAAAATTAATAGCTGAAAAAATAATTGATACATTAAAAAATATTGATTTAGTAAATAGGTCTAGAGAAACTAATTTAGTCATGGCGCGTTCTTTTGAACAATCGCGTTTAAAGAAAAAAAGAAAATTATTACTTAATGAATTAAAAAATAACATTTAATGAAAAATATATTTTTACAAATACGTTACAATTTGCCTTTACATTTTATTTTAATTTTGTTAAATTGGATGCCAGAGAATCGAATATCTCTTAAGTTTAGAGGTATGTGTGCCAAACCTTTTATAAAAAAATGTGGTAAAAATTTACATTTAGGCGGAGGTTTAACCTTGTTAAACCCGTATAACCTTACAATTGGAAATAATGTATATATTGCTAAAAGTACTTGGATAAATGCCATGGGTGGGGTCGAGATTGAAGATGAAGTTGTAATTTCTCCAAACGTTGTAATAAGTTCACTTCAACATGTTTTTAAAGATGGATCAGTGCGTTTTGGGGGAAGTATAGCTAAAAAAGTGAGTATAGGAGTTGGGAGTTGGATTGCTGCAAATTCTACGATAAAATGTGGAGTAATAGTGGGTAGAGGAAATATACTAGCGTCAAATTCTAGCTTGATTAAAAGCACGCCAGATTTTATGCTCTCAGGAGGAGTGCCTGCAAAAGTCATTCAAAAGGTGACTGATGGTGAGGCTGAATTTTTTAGTAGAAAGGAACAGGTGAAATGAAGATATTACTAGCAGTTACAAATTCTTTTTGTGCAAACTTTATTAAAGGACAGGCTTTGTTTTTAAAGGAACATGGTCATGAAGTAATTATTATTTCTTCAAATGGAGAGGAAATACAAAATTTAATTAAATTAGAGAAAGCTACCTATTATGATGTTAGTTTTAGTAAAGATATAAGTTTAATAAATGATTTAAAATCTTTACATAAGGTGATTAAGATTATTCGATCTGAAAAACCTGACGTAATTAATGCTGGAAATCCAAAGCCCGGGTTTATTTTTAGTATCGCTAAAATACTTTTTTATCGTACACCTTTTATCTTTACTTTAAGAGGTTTACGTTCGGATACATTAGTAGGGCTAAAAAAGAGAATTGTGAGATTTACTGAATGGTTTTCATGTAAGATGGCGAATAAAGTGATAGTAATTAGTCCATCTTTATGTAAGTATGCAGTTTCAAATAAAATACTTAGTTCAAACAAGGGGGTAGTGATTGGGCAAGGTAGTAGTAATGGTATTAATGTTGATTTCTATTCAAAAAATGAAGAACAAGTTATTGCTGGAAGTTTAATTAAAAAAGAATTAAATATAGAAGATCAATTTATATTCCTGTTTGTTGGTCGTATGACAAAGGACAAAGGGATAGAAGAATTAGTCAATGTGTTTGATAATAATTTTTCTAAAATAAATGCCAAATTAATACTTGCGGGTCCTATTGAATCTGAAGATCCTCTGAGGTCAGAAACTTTACATAAAATTAAGAATAATCCAAACATACATTACTTAGGTAAAGTTCTTGATACTAGGCCTTTATACGCTATATCATCTTGTCTAATGCTACTTTCTCACAGAGAGGGTTTTGGAAATGTTGTTATTGAGGCAGCAAGTATGGGGGTTCCTTCTATTGTATCTAGTATCCCAGGTTTGAAAGATACAATTGTTGATGGACAAACTGGTTTTTTAGTTAAATCTAGAAATGAAAAAGATATTTATGATAAAATGATCTATTATTTCCAAGATAATAATTCAAAGAAAATACATGGTGATAATGCATTATATAGAGTTCATGATAATTTTCAGTCTAACTTAATATGGGAAGGTCAATTGGCGTTATATAATCAAATCTGTAAAAATATGTAATGATGAAATTACTCTTGGAGTGTATTAGAATTGTTATATGAGTATAAGATAAAATGGATTGTCGAAATCTCTTGTGGTTATTCAAATAAAAAGATTACTTTTGTCAAAAAAATCTAACTAAGGTTCATATGTTCACTGAAAATTTAGCATTATATACTATAGTATTATTGATGGGATGTTTTTTAGCATCTATCTATCTTGTGCCTAAGGTTAAGCGAATTGTGTATTCCAAACGGTTAATGGATGAACCTAATAATCGAAGTTCACATTCAAAGTCAACCCCTAGTTTAGGCGGAATAGCTTTTTTTATAATCTTTATTTTTGGGCTTTATTTTAATGACCAGTTTGATGACTATAATATAGCAATGTCTATATTGCCGGGTATTACGCTTATGTTTTTTTTGGGTTTAAAAGACGATTTGGTAAGTTTGAGTGCGCGTGTTAAATTTAGCGGCCAAATTTTAGCCTGTCTATTTGTATTATTTCATTATAAGTTTGAAATTGAGAGTTTCCATGGTTTTTTCGGAATATATAATATGCCAATTTGGATTAGTGTACCTCTAGCTTTGTTAATTATGATTGCCATTATAAATGCCTATAATTTGGTTGATGGGATTGATGGTTTAGCTGCTTCCATAAGTACAGTGGCTTTAGCCTGTTTTGCAATATGTTTTTTCTGGATAGGACGGGATTTTTTAGCGTTAACTGCTGTTACAATGATTGGGACGCTCCTGGGTTTTTTATTTTTTAATCTATCCGAGCGTAGAAAAATATTTATGGGGGATACGGGGTCATTGGTAATCGGTTTTTTATTAGCAGTGCTAAGTATTCGATTGTTAGCACTTGATGATGGGTTGGGTCTTTTACCATTTGACGCAAGATACGTACCTTTAATTATGGGTACTTTTATTCTAATCCCGCTATTTGATGTATTACGAGTTTTTGCTGTTAGAATATTGCAAGGTAAAAGTCCTTTTTCTCCTGATAGAAGTCATATACATCACGTTATTATTGATCGATTCAAGTGGTCACATAGACGAACTTCTTTTGCCATATCTTGCTTAAGTTTTTTAATTATTGTATGTGCTTTAGCATTGATTATGATGGGGTTTGAATTGGTTGTGCTTGTGATGTTCTTATCACTTGTTATTTCGGCATTAACAGCTATGTTATATACTTGGCGTAAATCTACTATGGCCAGTTTAGAAGTAGAAAAAACAAGTGATAAATAGAGTTAAGAACTATCAATACTAAAATGGTACTTAACTAGTAAAAAATTAAATAATAAAAGTGTGAACGAAAACGAGAGTTACATAGAACAAAATGAGGATAATATAAATATAAGAGAACTCTTATTTAATTACCTGTCTTATTGGAAGTGGTTTGTGTTAAGTGTATTTGTATTTACAGCAATGGCTTTAGTTTATTTGAGATATACAAAACCTAGTTTTGTTTCTAAAGCTACCCTTTTAATTAAAGATGATAAAAAGGGTGGAAGTATGCCGGGTATGGCCATTTTTGATGATTTAGGATTGACTGGTGGCTCGAGTAATTTGGAGAATGAAATTCAGATATTAAAATCTAGAAAATTAACAGAACTGGTTGTAAAGAAAATGGGTCTTAATAAGAGCTATGTGGTTCGTGGTCAGCGCAGTGGTTTAAAGTCGGCTGAAGTCTATTTAGATAGCCCAATAAAAATTGAACATGGGATAGATGATAGTGTTTTATATACTCAAAATACAACGTTTGATTTGACTATTCAGGATGAGAATTCGTTTATGTTTTCAGAATTAAATGGTAATGAGTTTGGGGTGGTTAAGTTCGGAGAACGGCTAGCTACCTCAGTTGGGCCTGTTGTGATAAGAAAAACTGAAGATTTTGATGCAAAGCATGTTGGTTTCGATTATGTTGTTTCCATTAATTCTCTTAATTCAGTAATTACCTTACTGCAAAAAAGTATAAATGTTGCAAAAATCAATAAAGAGTCTAAAATTCTATTAATTAGTCTTAAAGGTGAAGTAATTCAGAAAAATAATGATATTATAAATGAATTCATTTATCAACACGGTATAGAAGAAATCAAAGACAAGAATGAAATTGCTGAAAATACGCGTGATTTTATTAAAGAACGAATGATTTTTATTAGCAAGGAGTTATCAGAGGTGGATAGTGCGAGTTTGATTTTCAAAATGGAGAATAATTTAATTGATGTCAACATAAATTCTCAAATGTTATTGGAAAAAGAAAATAAAATTGAAAAAGAAATTATTGAAACGAACATTCAATTAGAGTTGGTTCGTTTTATGGATGAAACGATTAATGAGAATAAAGGGGTTGAGAAATTATTACCAAGTAATTTAGGGTTTGAGGATCAATCTGTCGCAGCTATGACTGTAAACTATAATACATTGGTTTTAGAACGTAATCGTTTGTTGTTGGGTTCTTCTATTCAAAATCCAAGCGTAGTAAAGTTGGAAGGACAATTAAACAATATTAAACAAAGTTTACAAAGTAGTTTAAAGAACATAGTGTCTTCAGCAAACATGAAGTTAAATGTGCTCAATACCAAAGCAAAAGCCTATAATTCAAAATTACATTCTATTCCAGGATATGAAAAGGAATACCGTGATATATTTAGGCAGCAGCAAATAAAAGAAACGCTGTATTTATATTTATTAGAAAAACGTGAAGAGAATGAAATAGCTTTGGTGGCTACTGTCCCAAATTCCAAAGTACTTGATAGAGCATACTGTGATGGTAAACCAGTATCGCCAAAAAAACAAATTGTTTTGTTAGGTGCAATTCTGTTAGCGCTCTTAATTCCGATAGGTATTATTTATATAAGAGATCTATTAGATAATAAAGTGCATTCTACAAATGATTTGGATAAATATAATTTACCACACGTGGGAATAGTGCCATTTAGTAAGGATAGAATTAAGTTAGTGGCGTTGGATAATCCACGTTCTATTTTATCAGAAGCGTTTCGAATATTAAGAACGAATGTGTCTTTTTTATTTACGGAACAAAAACAAAAAGGAAATACAATTTTGATTACGTCTACAATTGCGGCAGAAGGAAAAACCTCTGTCTCATTGAATTTAGCACATTCATTGGCATTAACTGGAAAGAAAACAGTTATTATTGGATTAGATTTAAGAGCACCTAAGTTATTAGAGTATTTAGAATTACCCAAAGGAGGAAAAGGAGTTTCAGATTTCATTGTAAACCCTAATCTTTCAGCTGCTGATATTGCTTTCTCAGTGGAAGGAACTGAAAACTTATTTATGATCGGGTCTGGTACTACACCTCCAAATCCAAGTGAATTATTGATGAAGCCACGCTTACTGGAGCTAATGGAGCAAGTTAAAAATGAGTATGATTATGT
>Ga0209396_1004010_pt1 | contig 14485 bp, 9 predicted proteins | sample GOMGulsemesocosm_6_FD_184638 | JGI IMG/M metagenome (GOLD analysis project Ga0209396, IMG submission 184638) | Methane-oxidizing microbial communities from mesocosms in the Gulf of Mexico - GOM8C Gulf of Mexico (SPAdes) (version 2) | ecosystem: Environmental > Aquatic > Marine > Cold seeps...
TGGCCACGGTTATCATAGTGATCGGCAATGGCAATCTGCCAGCTGTCTTCATCTACGTAGAAAGTACGCTTGCCATATACGTGGCGAGCACCTTCTTTAAGGGTGGCTTCTACCTTCCATACACGGTGCAACTCGTAACGGGTGTGGTCTTGGTTAATGTGGCCGGTACCCACGATGTCTTTGTACTTAACTTTTGGGTCGGCAAGTTTATAAGAGTTGTATGGGATATAAATTTCTTTTTTACCCATTAACTTCCAGGTGTAACGATCGGGGGCGCCGTTGAACATATCTAACTGATCAGCCGTACTTAAGCCACCACTAGCCGCTCCCGGAGCATCATATGCCACTTGTGGAGCACGACGTACACGGCGTTGACCTGCATTATACGTCCAGGCCAAACGGGGCTGATTTACCTGATCGATGGTTTCATGCACCAACAGTACGTTACCGGTTAAACGGGCTGGTGATTTGATGGCTTGTGTGTAGTAAAACAATACATTGTCATCTTTCTTGGCACTGTAACCATCTTTTAGATAATGAGGAGACGTTAACTGACTGCGCACCTTAACAGCCATAAACTTACCACTACGTTCTACTGGAATTTTGGCAGCGTTACGCTGTACTGAACCACCCCGATAACGGCTCACATGGTTCCAAATTACCTCGATGCCACTTTGTGGGATGGCAAACGGTATGGTCTCGTCAAAGTTAGTCATGCCGTTACCGCCATCCACTAACTCTGCAGTGGTTGCATTGCGCTTGGCTTTTTTATAAATCGCTTGTGGGTAGGCAGCGGTTCTGTGGGTTTTATACACTGGCATTTTATAGGTGGCTGGGTACTTTTCGAAAAGCGCTATCTGACCATCGGTCAACTTGTCTTTGTATTGCGCAACATTCTCCGCAGTAATGATAAACAATGGCGCCTCGTTCGCGAAAATATCCGTCATTGGGTTAGCGCTAGCATCGGCTTTTAGGCCGCCCTTGTACCTTGGAATGGAGCCATTTTTGTTACCAGATGTTTGTGCACCGATAGGTGTCAGTTGAGCGCCCAACTTGGCCGCTTCTTGGGTGGATACCTTAGCAATGGCACCGCCACTCACCATGACCAGCAACAAAGCTGAACTGGCAAAGGATTGAAATTTCATATTGTTTCCTCGCAGCGCGGGCTAAACTGCCCGCGCATTATTATTGTTAGAGAGTATTTTTATTTTGATAGATTCGAATTAAAAAATTAAAACTGAACGCCTACGGTGATAGATGCAAAATCACGGTCGCTTACTTTAGTGGCATCGCCATCCATATACTGGGTATAGCTAATGGCTGCATTATAGGTCGAGAGGTAGTCGGCTTTAAGCGTTAGACCGATAGATTTTTCACCCTGTCTAAATGAACCACCTGGATTTGACGCCCAGCCTTCCAAGTCATGCTTCCAAGACAAGACTGGCGTTAGGTTAACACCGGCATATACATCAGAATAATTAGCCACAACTCGCGCGCGGTAGCCGTAGGATGACTCAGTAACGAAGCCATCAGTGGTGCCTTCATAAATCCCAGACTGACCAAATTTAATGGCCCCTTCACCGTCTTCTTCAAAGTCATGAATAAAGCTATAACCGGCTTCACCAATCAGAGTAACTCGGCTGGCGCCTGCTACCTGATCAAAGAATTTTATACCTGTTACTTGAACTTGGGTCACATCGAAGGGACGAGAACCATCTAGGATAACGCCAACCGGGTTGCCACCACTACCGGCGGTGGCTGCAAAAATTTCAGCATTTAATTGAGCAGGCGCTCCGCCGTCTGCTTCAGCTGTAGTACCGTAGCTTAATACCGCAGCAATAAAATCATTGGCATTTAGTTGCAGGGGCACATCTTTTTTATGGCTGACTTCGCCAGACACGGCCATGGAGCCTAGGTTGGTCGCAAAACTAATGCCCGTTAACTGAATATCTTCTGGGTATTCGACGAAATAAGTCCCGCCACCAGTAATACCGGCTCCACCGACAACCGAACTCACGATGGGCAGTCGACTATGAATATTCATGGCGTAAAAACCCAATTCGGTATCACCCAAAATATAACGAGCCGCGATACCAAATTGCCCCTCATCCTTAGCCGGGCGAAGGCCATCGGCATTACGTAACACTGAAACGTTGCCCAACGCGCCCAGGTCGCCTATGGTCACCACATCACATCCCTCAGCACCATAATCGCTGGTAGAGAAAAAAGTACCACAACCGGGAATAACGGTTTCCTGAAAATCAAGTTGATAAAAAGCTTCCACACTTAAATTATCCGTCACACCTATATTGGCATAAGCCATATTTACTGGAATTAGACCCTCTTTAATCTCGGCGCCGGGACGGCGAAATGCGCTTACATCTACCGGGTTGATGCCGTTAATACCACCTTGGATGAAGGTACTTTCCCCCCAGGAAACCACTTGCTTACCCAGACGCACATCTAAAGGCATCGTGCCCAATTCAAACTCACCATAGACAAATGCATCTAATATCATCGCCCCGGAGAATTTTGCGTACTCACTAAAATCAGAGTCATCCAGTTTGCCGCCAGTATTACTGGATGCGGTAACGCCACTAAGGGCACCATATGCATCCCCTAGTACAGACACGCTAGCGGTGGGGCCATGACCAGCATTTACCTGGTTATTTTCCAAGGCACTGTCATACCAGTACTTACCACGCACAAATGCTCCAAAATTCTGGTAAGTAAACTGTAAGTCGTGGCTGCCTTTAAAGACTTGAGAAAATGCATCACCTTTATTGTAATTAGCGTTGCCATCATTGCCATTGTTGCCACTTAAAAGCGTTGTATCGGCATTTTCTACACGCCAGCTGGAACCCATGGAGAAGGAGCTATCGAACGAACCTTCGATGCCGCCAGCATAGAATTCAAGACCCTGGGCCTGCGCCGCCATGATGAGGGGCATGGCTGCTGCCAGCCATTTTTTACGGCCTAGGGCCTTAGAGAGTGTTTTCAAAGTGTTATCCGCCGAAGTTGTTATTGTTGTATTTACCGATAAGGTCTTCATGAAACAGCCCTAAGATTAAATTCAGCAGGCCCTTTGTGCATGTCATTATGCGCATTTCTGTAATCATCAAATACCAACCTACTGCAATTTTTTGGCCACATAATGAGTGCTTTTCCTATCACTTTCACAGGTAAAGTGGACATAACCCTTGTAGATGGTATTAATAAATCAGAATTTTTCTTTGGCCGTGACAGTGCGTCCTGTACAGGTGTGGCCATCAATAGCGGTGATATTATCGACAGCGCTTGCAGTTATCGTGATCGGAATTACTCCGATGTATTTACCGGTTAAATCTTAAGTTTCCATTTCCTTCTCTCACGAAGTGGACGGTTGCTCTTTGGATCCCGACTAGAAATTTAATGGGGTCGCTAATCATTGAGGCTCGCGGTGGCAATTTTAAGTGAGCTTACCAGAATGAATTTGACCTCCAGGGATTGCACAACATCACTCATTAAACTATGACATTACCTCGATCGGTATACGCTACAGGCCCATCTTTTCTGTTGATTTTAACCATGGGGAATTTCATACCCCCCCCCCAGCAGAATAACCTTGCAAGCCTGCTAAATAAGATTAATGGTCGCTGAAAACGACTATCCAACGCCCAGGCGTCGCACCGGCACTCTCATTGCAGACGCGGAAAGTGTAGCTGTGGGTTGTTACTGGGGGCATAGTAAGAATTAGTGTTCTTTCACCGATTGTTTTTTCTTACGCCATTGTAGTGCCGAGCATTTCATTTCTGATTTAAATGCACGAGAAAAAGCGCTAATATCGCGGTAACCTAAAATTTCGGATAATAGAGTAATGTCCATATTGCTGGCTTCCAGATGCCAGCAAGCTGTATTGATACGAACCTCATTTAATATGGACTTAAAGTATAAACCCTTATCTTTGAGTTTTCGTTGCAAAGTGCGCCTATGTAAGTGTAATAAGCCTGCTATGTTATCTAAGGAGTGTTCTTTGATGCCCATAGTTTGCAGAAGCAGTGTGCGCACTTGACGCTCGATATCGTCTCCATGTAGCGCCAACAGCTCCGTTAAGTGGTCTTCAATCTGATGGTGATTTTTCTCATTAAAACCAGTAATGGGCTGGGACAAATATTTTCTGTCTACAATTAAGCGGTCGTATTCCTGGTTAAAACTTACCCCCATGGAAAAAAACTTTCTATAAAGGTTTAGGCCTGATATTGGCCGATGGGAAAACTCCAAACGATAACCTTGAACATTCTTTCCTGCCAGGGCTTGTGCCAAGCGAAAACACACACCAAAAGAAAGTTCTTTATATTGTCTGGCATGGCTTATACCATGAAAGTTCTCAAAACGAGTAATGTAAGTGAATCGACCCTCTTCAGAAAATCGCCAACATTCAGCAGGACTATGCAGCGCCAGATAGCGTTGAGCACACACCATTGCCTCTCGAACCGTCACGCAGCTTTTCAATAATAAACCCAAACTGCCCAGCGCCTGTAAGTCCTGGTAGGTGGATAATTTCAATCCAAATGATGGGCAATTAAGATCGCAGGCAGCATGCTCTAACAACATCACCATGGCTTCAAAAGGAACCATATTATCCCCATCCAGTAAGTCACTTTGAGTGAGATCTACCTTACTTAACAACTGTTTAAAATCCCCTCCCAAATCATTAACTAGGTCACTGAAACCCATTAAGGAACCACTACGAATTAAATATTGCTGGTTCATTTTTTACAGTCCTCGTTTACCATTTTAACCTATGAGTTATCATTAAGGTTATGAGTAAAACCTACGAAAGCAACGAAATCACAATAAGCCCTTCACACACCCTTTTAGGCAGTGCATGGTCTTAAAGGGTCTGTGGGTGTTATTAATAATAAGCCAATTATGAGGCGACCAGGCTTAATGCCACTGCAGTGCCAAACATTCAACATTGCTGGAGCATGGCAACTTCCAACATAGATACCTGTGCAATTGGCGTTGCCTGCGTTGACTAACTTGGATACTTATTTACTGAAAACCACCCCACACAATCTTTATTCATATGGCTGTGGCAGACAAACTTGCCACAGATTTCCCTAGGGCTGAATGGAATTACTGGTAATCAACAAAGATCGGGCTGGACCAGGCCCGCTGTGGCACATCGACTTGGCAGTTGTCGCTTATTTCGGTACGGTAATCCCCGTAACAAGGATTCACTTTTATGGCATTGCCGTCTTTATCGAAGGTAGTGCGCAGGTTTCCACCATTTACTGTGGGAAGGGTTTCTTCATAGACACGTGCGTAATACACAGCGTCACGCTTACCCTGGGTGAAGTCTTTATCTTCAAACGTCACATCACAACTGCTACTGTTTTCTGGGCATTGAAAACTCATCCATGGGTCTTGAATAAGCGGGGCCACGTCTTCACCTTGATGGTTTTGCGGAGTGATGCGCACGATCTCGATGCGATCTAGATTATAACGCTCATCTGAGGGGTAATAACATTCACCACTACTGAGTTTTTGGGCGCGCGCCTTTGGCATGGATTCAAATATTTTTTCGGGGCAGCCATCCTGCTGTTTAAATGAGGCCACTGCCTTCACTTCAAACTTGGGTGATTTTTTCATATTTACCTGTGAGCCCATGGCGTGCTTGCCACTTTTTTCATTTAACAGGTTAAACCACAACAGCATGCGGTGCCCCGTAGTGGCGTAGGTTTCCTTGCGCTTTAAGGCGTTCCAAATACCATCCCGGGAGCGGCTATCAGCGTGAACCGCGGCTATGCCACCTAGAGTGAAGAAGCTTTGTAAACGCTCGTTTTCCATGATGCTGTAACCCACTTTTGCCATTAACTTGGCTGGGTCGCCCACGTCGTGAGAAAACGCTTCACTACGGTCGCCCTTGTCTTTGGCCAGTAAACTATTTAACAGGCTACTCTTTAAACCGTTTTCGTCACTGGTGGTCTTGCGCGGCGTTTGCTTGAAGCCGTGGCCCGCGCGTGCGCTGTGAGTATCGGTACTGCCGATCATGCCCCAGGTATAACGCAGGGGATTGTTTTCATCATCAAAGTTACGCAGTGCCAAACCGTATTGCACCGACTTTTTAGGACGGTAATTGAAGGCAGGCGTTACTATGTCGCGGGCCTGGCCTGAATCCAACCAGTCGCCCACCTCAGTGCCGGGCACACTCCACCAGGCAGCGACCGTATCGTGGTTGGCGTAATCTTGGCGGGCCTGTGCGGCACGTTTGTCACATTCAATGGTATCTATGCCTTGATCCAGGCAACGTTTTTCTATGATGACTCCGGCTTGCCAGCACGAAGGCAGATAGTTGTCTTGGGGGGCTGGGCAGGTGAAGCTGCCATCGTCATTTTTAACGCGAGTTTCCCAGTCTCTGTATTGCTCACTGGACCCGTGGCCTGAATATACTTCGACGAGACGATTTTTATCGTCATCATGATATTTTTTGGTTAACTGGTGCGCCCACGAAGCATTAGGTGGCGTGTAGTTGCCCCAAGTAGTGCCGTGGGGAATGACCAGGGTATCAAAACCCCAGTCGTCCAGTTTTTTATATAGCTGGCCTGGATTGGCGGCACTTTCGAAACAAGCGGCGGGTAATTCATTGGAAGGGACGCCTTTTTCACAAATTGGGGTGGCTTGCAGCTCGGCGTTAAAATCGTTTAAGGCGCTATACATATTTGCGTTTACCGGGTCGATTAAATAAATGAGTTTACTCACCTTACCCTGGTCGCCACGCAGGGCGATAGTAGACGGTCCTTCCGCCGCGATGGAGCGACTAGGGATCTTGCCTTCTTCAATATCTTTAAATAATACGTTGTGGTGTCCGTAGTGATCATCGGCATTGTAACCCACCTGGGTCCATTCCCAGCCAATGAAGGGAATCACATCCGGGTTTTCCGCGTCTGTCATCTGTGCACACTGACGAATACTATCTACCTGGTCTGCCCATTTTTGTGGGCTGTAACTCTCTGCGTGATCGGTTAAGAAATAAAAATCCAGCTGCGAGACAAAACGCGCGTAGTCACAGGCGTCGGCTGGGGGAAAGGCCCCTTCGGCCCCGTGCATGATGGGCAGGCTCCACTGGAAGGCATCTAAGCTGTAAGTGGAGTGAACATGGGTATCGCCAAATAAAATTACCTTGCCATCCTGCTGTGCCATTTGGTCTTTGGCGCTGTTTTGGCGTGCCACTCGCTGCAGCACCATTTCTTTGGGCAGTGACGCTTGGGTCGCCTTACTGGGCGCAAACGGGTTGCCGGTAAAATTGGGATCTTGACAGGCGGTGAGGCCTAACGTCATGCAGCAGCTAGCAGCAACTAGCAGGCCTTGATGGCTTATCTTCATATATTGACTCGCGAGACAGTTGTTATTATAGGTAAAGCAAGCAGGCTTATTGAGCATGCCCCAATGACGGCTGCTGACGGGGCCTAACGGCTGCAAAATCTGCCATTTAGCCTAAACCTTAGTGTTTGTAGATGGTTAACTGTACTGCGGATTAATACGCTTGACTTGCCTTAAGACGACTAATGGCCGTCTGAATGCGATTACGTTTACTCTTTGTATGGCACAAGTCTCGGTGAAGCAGCATATGTTTGGAGGGTCTATAGAAAACGACTGAGTTTATAAACCTCAACCTCCCTTATACAATTGAGGTGCAATACCAGTCCAGCGTTTAAAAGCACGAGAGAAGTTACTTTGATCACTAAAGCCTAAAATGTAAGTAATTTCTGTCAGGGACATTTTATTATGACTAATTAATTTTAGGGCTAACTTACATCGACAGTCATCTAGTAATTTTGTATAACTGGTTCCCTCATCTTTAAGCTTACGTTGTAGCAATCGGGGGCTAAGTGCCAATTCGTTAGAAACTTTATGAAGGTCAATTTCACCATAGGCCATGTGTTTCAATAAGTATTTTATTACGCGCGAACTCAATATATCTTTACTTAATGTTGTTAGCTGATCTTCAATCCACTCATCTAACGTAATGGTGAGTAATGAGTTGGAAAATGCATTCTGTTCAAATATATCTTTTCTATCGAAAACCATCTTATTGCTGCTTGAGGAAAAAAATACAGGACATTTAAAGAAGTCTTCAAAAGGTTTTTTATCCGCCTTAAAGTCATGTTCAAAGTAAACGGCTTTGGCTCTAAGGGTATTACTAGAAATTGAGCAAGCAAGATTAAACATGCAGCCCAACATAGCCTCTACCCCTGGAAAATACTCTTGTGATCTATTTTTGTTTTTCTTGACAATCTTAAAAGCTACTTCGCCTTCGTTTTCCTCTACACTGGTAACAGAACCATCATTGACCAATGATGAATACCGAGCACAACGCTGCATAGCATCATAAATATTCTGACTCGCGGCCAAAGCCATACCCAGTGCACTAAAAGCGGTTGGCTTACTTATGTTTGCAACAGCAAGGGCTATGTACGGATCTTTAGTAAGTTCAATGGACTTTTGCCAAATATCTACCATCAATGAAGCAGGAATACGTACAGAAGGCTTTTTAAGGCTGTCCAGGTCCAGGCCAACACTGTGAAATAAATTTTTACTGTCGAATCCATAGCTTTCAATGGCTTCTGCCACTAGTAGGACCCAGCTAGCCAAAGTGGTTGGTTTCTTGGCATGTGAAATATTATCTACCATTTAAAACACCCATACGGCCTTTAGTTTGAATGATTTAATTACCATATTCGTTCTTAATAATCAGCAGTCTGTATTGGCTTAGTCGGTTTCAACCATATTAAAAGGCCAGCCATATTTTATAAAGTATATTTTAACCTTTATTTGTTGGCGGCCGTACAGGGATAAATCCCCCCTGGCAATGATAAGGCCAAGTATTAGGCCAAGCTTTACTTCTTGCGATCACTGGGGATATAGAAACCCCGCGCGCCATCAAGTAAGGCATACGTCTAAAAAACTCTAACAGTGGTGAGGGGGCCTTTGCCATCTTAATAATGATTGCAGTCTCTGCGTGCCCTGCGGGCGTTACGCTCAGTTCATACTCTGCGTTGAACCTGCTTGAAAGGCAATGAGCATTTCTTCGAAAGTCCGCCTTGATTATGAACAGGGTGTAAGCCAGTGACTACAAACCGTTAATTGATGTGCCCTAAAGCTAGAGGCCTATTTAACGGACTTATATACATTATACACGGGGCTTGATACTAACCGCACCAGCTGCACAGTAACTAATTGCGCCACAAGGTATCCAGCACCGCCTTCCCTTTAGAGGTAATTTTGGCCTAATTATAGGGCTCAACGCCCCACCGGCCGCGATATTCTTACAAATCCTTTTTTATAGGCGCGATTAGCCAACTGAACGTCGTGATATGCCATTTATACCATCGTAATCCGTGTTCAAATGCCTGGAATTATATTTCATACCTAGTTTCCTCTTACTTAAAGAGGATTAAGGTGCCAGCATTTTAATCGATAGACTCGGCTCTTCTTTACGCCATTGCGATATAACCCAAATAACTATAAATAGGAAAACTCATAATGAAACGTAAGTTTATTACCTTTTCTGGCATATTCCTCTTAATAGGAATAGCGTATGGCGGAATGATATACCAGGAAAAAAATTCTAAGATCATTCGTCTAACGCCCGATAAACTGGCGTCCTTACAAGCAGAAGTTTCTGCCCAAGATGAAGAAAGTTTTCTTCAGCCTGAATTTAAAGACAGAGAATTGGTTGCTAAAAACAATGAAAAAAATGTCTACTTTGGTGACTTACATATTCACACGGCACTTTCATTTGACAGTTACTTATTTGGTAATCGGCTAGGTTTAAAAGACGCTTATCGCTTTGCCAATGGCGAGCCCTTTAAAAGCGTGGCTGGCGAAACCATGCGTTTGAGCCGACCACTAGATTTTGCTGCCATAACAGACCACGCCGAAAGTTTTGGTCTTTTTGTTGGTTGTGGCCAAGCCAATCTCACCTCAACACAAAAAGAATATTGTGATTCATTTGAACAACCATCGTTATCCATGTTTCTAAAATTACGTAAAGTTGGCGAAACCAGACCCCTAGTGCGTCCAATGACTACCTGCAACTATGAAGAAGAAAAATGTGCAGAATATTCAGCCACCACTTGGCAACAAACACAAGCGGCTGCGGATGAATTTTATCGTCCAGGAAAATTCACGACGTTTTCAGCCTATGAATACTCGCCAACCCTGCCAAGCAGAGGAAAGATGCACCGTAACATTATTTTTAAAAACAATTCAGTGCCAAATCATGCGATTTCAGCATTCGATGAAAGCTCTGTATTGGGGTTATGGCGTTCATTAGAGAAAGACTGCACTGGTCCGTGCGACTTTTTAACCATTCCACATAATATGAATAAATCCTGGGGTATTGCCTATTCAGGGAAAACCATAGACGGTAACATTTATAACAAAGACGACTGGGCCTTGCGCGGAAGAAGCGAACCCTTGGCTGAAATATTTCAAATTAAAGGTAACTCTGAGTGCGGTGTAGGCGCAGGCGCAGTCGACGAAGAGTGTAATTTTGAAAAGCTTGTGCCTATTTGTACAGGAGAAGATACCATCGGTTGCAGTGGTAAAAACTCCTTTGCCCGTGAAGGCCTTAAAAAAGGTTTAGAGCTAGAACAGGATTTAGGATTTAATCCATTACAATTTGGTTTTATTGGCAGTACCGATACCCATAATAGCTCCCCTGGCGACACGGAAGAATGGGATTATCGAGGCGCGAGCAATGTTTATGAATCACCTGCACGTCAGCGCACGGGTTATTTAGGTAACGATCAATACAAAGAATTAGACGACGTCAAAGTCATCATGAAAAACCCCGGTGGCTTAGCGGCGGTTTGGGCAAAAGAGAATACCCGTGAGGCGATCTTTGAAGCCCTTAAGAATCGCGAAACCTATGCCACCAGTGGTACCCGGATTAAATTACGCTTCTTTTCTGCCTGGGAGCTAGATAGCAACATAATCAGCAGCCCCGATTTAATTAGTCAAGCCTACGACCAAGGTGTGCCGATGGGCAGTGTAATGAACACAGGTAAAGATGGGCAAGTTCCCTCATTTTTGGTGTGGGCAATGAAAGACCCTATTTCCGCCAATTTGCAAAAAATTCAAATGATAAAAGCCTGGATGGAAAATGGTGAGCGTAGAGAGAAGGTATTTGATATTGCCTGCTCTAATGGCTTAACTGTAGACCCTGTTTCTGGGCGCTGCCCAGATAACACTGCCAAAGTAAATATAAACGACTGCTCTGTTGATGAAAGAAAAGGGGCTAAGGAATTAAAAGTATTATGGCGCGATGATGAATTTAATGCACAACAATCAGCATTCTATTATGTACGTGTCTTGCAAAACCCGACTTGCCGCTGGAGTACTTACGATGCCATTAGGCTAGGGGCTAAGCCTCGTGATGACATACCAGCTACGGTCCGTGAACGTGTTTGGTCATCACCCATATGGTATACACCCTGAATTTATCCGGCATTCAGTTAATAAAGACTTTCTTGTTATGAAGTCATGAAACATTACTCTAGCTGACCACCCTGCGCCGTAAAATACTGGCCATTGCAGCAACCTTATTGCGATGTCCAATACCTGAACATAAATATAAAAAATGCATCGCTGCATTACTCTAGGCCTGTGGCTCAATTGAGAAGGTGAACTATGAATATGCTAAAAAAAATATTACCCGACCCCATTTTTCACTTTATTATTATTGGCGGATTACTCTTTGCATTAGACGGTTTTTTTCTTTCCACGACTAACCCGAAATACCTTATTAATATTGATCAATATCGTATAGATTGGATTAAAAATACCAGCTTTAAAGAAAACGGAAATATCCCTAATAGGCAGGTATTATCAGGGTTAATTCACAACGACATCAAACAGGAGGTTTTCTTTCGTGAGGCGCTTTCCCTGAATCTTGAAAAAGATGATGTAATTGTACGTCGTCGTTTAATCGAAAAATTTAAGTTTATGCTTGAGGGTATGACAAACATGTCTCCTCCTACCGAAATGCAATTAAGTGAATTCTATCGTCAAAACCCCGACCTTTTCATTCAACCGGAGCGTTACAGCTTTACCCACTATTACTTTAGCACTGAAGAACGAGAACATGCCAAAGAAGATGCAGAATATTCATTGAAAAACTATCTTTCAATAAATTCAAATTTAAAACCAACAGATTCCATAAACAAAAAGATTGGTGATCCTTTCATAATGCGTTACCACTACAATAATTTGAACAAAACGCAGATTTCAACTAACTTTGGTGACGAGTTTACGAAAAATCTAACCTCCCAAACCGTCGGCAACTGGACAGGCCCAATAGAATCAATTTATGGCTGGCACCTTATTAAAATTAGCGATAGGAGGGAAAGTAACCTACCTAATTTTGGCAACATTAAAGAAAAAATTGAAATAGAGTTTCAAAAACACCAACGAATAATAACGAACAAAAGAATGTATGAAGCGCTATTGGCAAAATATAAAATCAGCATTGCCAGTAAAGGCATTTCAGAATGAAATACAACGTTAATATAGTCAATATAGCGCTATTTATTGGCATAAAATTTTGCGCACTGCTGTTATCTACAGCAGTTAATGCTCATGAGGTTCGCCCGTCTTTTCTTTCGCTAGAAGAGGTCACTAAAAATCAATTTAGTGTGTTATGGAAACGCCCAATTAAAGAGAATTTAGTGCCGGATATTAGTCCAGTCTTTCCCAACAATTGTCAATTGGATTTCAATAAAACCATTGAACTCTCTACATCAGCAAAGATTCAACGCGGCAAACTTATTTGTAATGATAATGGCATAAATCATGGCGCTATTCACATAACAGGCCTTGAGGTTACTTTAATTGACGTTTTAGTTCGCATACAAATGAAAAATGGAGACACTATTCAACGATTAATTAAACGGAATAAACCGTATTTACTATTAGATGAGGCGAAAGGGGTACCGGTAGAAGATTACATCATGCTAGGTTTTGAGCATATTATGTCTGGCATTGATCACTTATTGTTTGTTTTAGCCTTAATATTAATTGTGCCTGGTATTATGGCATTATTAAAAACCATTACCGCCTTCACTTTGGCTCACAGTGTGACATTAGCAATGGCGACACTCGGGGTGATTAATGTATCAGCTCAACCCGTGGAGGCATGCATTGCATTATCAATTATATTAATGGCAGCACATTCCATATATTTGCAACAGGGTAGACAAACATTATCATCAAACAAGCCTTGGCTAATGGCTTTTCTATTTGGCTTATTGCACGGTTTAGGATTTTCTGGGGCACTGAACCAAGTGGGATTACCCGAATCGGATATACCTTTATCTTTACTATTATTTAATATTGGAATAGAAATTGGCCAAATTGTCTTTGTATTAGTCGTGATTTTCTGCACTTTTTTATTTAGAAAACTTACAAAATTTCGATTTAAAAATGCATTAAAATTCACATCTTATGGCATTGGCAGTATGGGTTTTTATTGGTTCATAAAATATAGCCAATTCCTTATTGATTGACACCACTTCCTCTTGTATTAATAACAAGGGATTTCTTCGGCTATTAATACTCCAAAATACAAATTTTAAAATATGTAAACAAATGGAATGCAGATTAAAAAGGGGGGAATGACGTTAGCCATTCACCCAAAAGCAGCACTCAAAAGATTTAGCGTTTACCCTGACGGCGAATGGCGGCGGCAGTAAAGTTTTTACGTTTCACTTTCACACCAAACTTGAACGGGTCACGTTCTTCGTTGTTTAGTTCAACTATGTAGCGGCCCGAAAACAAGTCGTAGCTAGTGGTGGATACATACCAAGGGGTATTGGCATTCACAAACTGAAGAGCATGCCCTTCTGATGCGCGCCATAGCTGGCCACGGTTATCGTAGTGGTCGGCAATGGCAATCTGCCAGCTGTCTTCGTCCACGTAGAAAGTACGCTTGCCATATACATGGCGAGAGCCTTCCTTAAGCGTCGCTTCTACTTTCCATACACGGTGCAATTCATAACGGGTGTGGTCCTGGTTAATGTGACCTGTGCCTACTATGTCTTTGTACTTAACTTTTGGGTCAGCCAACTTGTAAGAGTTGTATGGGATATAAATTTCTTTTTTACCCATTAACTTCCAGTTGTATCGATCCGGTGCGCCATTAAACATGTCTAACTGATCTGAAGTGCGCAGCCCTTCGGTGGCCGCTCCCGGAGCGTCATAGGCAACCTGTGGGGCACGGCGCACACGGCGCTGACCGGCATTGTAGGTCCAGGCCATACGTGGCTGGTTTACCTGGTCGATGGTTTCGTGCACCAGCAATACGTTACCGGTTAAACGGGCTGGGGATTTGATGGCTTGTGTGTAATAAAACAACACATTGTCATCGGCTTGTGCGCTGTAACCATCTTTAAGATATTGCGGGGCGGTAAGCTGGCTACGTACTTTAATGGCCATATAT
>Ga0209396_1004011_pt1 | contig 14479 bp, 12 predicted proteins | sample GOMGulsemesocosm_6_FD_184638 | JGI IMG/M metagenome (GOLD analysis project Ga0209396, IMG submission 184638) | Methane-oxidizing microbial communities from mesocosms in the Gulf of Mexico - GOM8C Gulf of Mexico (SPAdes) (version 2) | ecosystem: Environmental > Aquatic > Marine > Cold seeps...
TGATGGTTTCGGTCTTAGCATTGGTTTCAGTTGATGTAGAAGCCAACCCTGTTTCTGGAAGATTCACCATTTCTGCTGGGCCTGATATTGATTACTTCTCTATTACAAAAGACCTTTATAAGCAGCGCTCAGAACAAGGAAGCACAAATGCTAACTTAAAAATAAACTGGAAACTATGGACTTTGTTTGGCGAGTCTGTTGATAGTTCAAATGCTAGCTGGTCATTTAAATCGGAGTTCCCTCACATCTATTTGCCAAGAGGAGATTGGGATAAGAAATTACTAGTAAACAAAGATAGAAAAAGCGGTATATCTGTTACGGAGTGCCTTGCAGATGGGGTAAGCATTCCGGCAAGTGTTATTGCAGATTTATGTGTTCCAATTGAAATTATAAAAAATATTAAAGTTACTGAACTTCAAATTAATGTGTATTTTGAAAAATGGTTATCAGGTAAAAGAAATACCTATCGATATACGTTTGATGTTGGGGAAATGAAAAAACCAGGAGTTCGTGGTGAATATGGAAAGTTTAGTTTTAACTCACCAGGTTCTAAAGATTGGAAAAACACCTTTAAAGATGGTGGAGGTATTGCTTTTAACGATAGGGGTGGATATTTGTCTGTAGAAGAATCCATGCAGTTTTTCAAAGTGCAGCCGAAAGCAATAGGCGCTAAGATCGAAAGTATTAAGTATGACTTCACCAAAGTGATTTCATATTTACTTGATAGAGAAAAGAAAAAAAAGATGTCTTCATTAAAGGATGAAGACATCCAAAGGTTTGAAGTCTCAAGTGATACACCTAATGAAGAGTTTTCTTATGATCCTCTTGGGGATTTAGAGGATAGTGTTTATGAGGATTATCAGGATAATAAATTTTCCGATCTGGTTAACCGAGACTTCAATAAAGCTGAAGAAGCATTGTCTTCACGAATTTCTAATAAGAGAATTGAATTAAGGTTGACTCGGGCTAGAATTAGTAAAAGAAAGCCACCAAAAGATCCAAATGCCTCAAAGCCATGTAACCCTAAAGCATTCGAGAAATTTCCCAATGAAAATGATACGTATGTGTATAAATTTCGAGATTATTTAGGCGAGAAAATGTCTACAAAGGAAAAAGCACAAAAAGGATTAACTAAAGTTTCTAGCTCATTATCCATGTCAAGAGTGCCTCTGAGTTGTAGTAATCCAATCATGCCAAATATTGATATTATTAAATATAAAAGGTCTTACATTAATATTGCGTGCGGAGGGTACAATCAATTTTGCACTCAATATTATATCGAGACAAGATTTCGATATTCCTTCAAAAAATAAAATTTAATTAGATTGATTGGAAGTCTAACAAGTAAGCTACGCTGCTAGGTATTCAGGTAGGAAAACCGACAGAAAGAAGATGTTGATTGATTTAATTGAACTGCAAGACGTTAATAGGTGGATTAAAATATTATTGAGAGCATTGAACATGCCCAGTTATTTTCAACCCAACGCAAATGGACCTATAATAATGAAAGAACATTCAGTGATTCGTGGTTGCCGCCAATAAAATTTCTGTAGTAAATTAGCCCTCTACTTTTAATCGATACTAATATAAGGTGGGTTACAATGTTGCACTGAACCGCATGATTCAAGAGTACGGCAGCAATAAAGCTACCCCACGACGGAAGCAGTTTATTAGGACTGAAGTTGATATATATACACTGATATATGCTATGTTTTCGCACGGCAACTGTAAGATACCAGAGCCTCACTGCTATAGTGTGAATATAAACTTTAGGTTGACTTGCATAAATGTATAAAGAATATCCTGTCTGTAACGAGATTAAGAGCGATAAAACCCTGGCTTTAGATTGGGATGAAACCATCGGTGACTATCCACTGGCTTTTAGAGCTCTGGCTAAGCCATACGATCGCGTCATTATTGTTACCGTAAATAATGAACTCACTTTAAGCGAAGCCTGCATCTGGTTCGAGCGTTCTACTGATGATTTACAAATATTCTGCTGTCCCTATGAAAATATGGGGGATATTCCAGGCTGGAAGGCTGCAGTATGCTATGCGGAGAAAGTCGCATTAATGTTCGACGACAACCCGGATGTTGTTAGGGCATGTCATCAGAAGGGAGTTAATGCCATATGTGTCAGTGAGCGTGCCTGGAAATTTGAAAAGTAGTATTCACAATTTTAAGACCATACTATGACTTGTAACAATCACCGCCCTTTTGCTATCGTCTTTCTGTCTAATCGCTCAACCGATCTCGGATACATTTCACTTCAATGATAAGATATAGATCAGAAATAGTAGTACCGCTAATCTTGTCTAATAATGTCCTTGATATCCAGTTCAATGAAGATGTATTGGTCCAATTGAATTGCCCAGTTTGTAAGAAATCGGGCCGAACTGTTGTTCTCTATAAAGAACGAGGTGACTCCTATTGCACACCAACTAGGCACGAATTTAAGGGTTGCATTACAGGCATTGAGGTAACGGATAGAGAGTCAGTAGGGCTGATTTCGTCAAAATATAAAGTAACAGCTACATATCATATCGAATATGACTTTTCCGGATTTATTGAAAAAAGATACCCCCGTGAAGTGATTGACCCTAGTCCCAAGTTTCCCTGGAGCAGAGCAGGATTTAAAATAACATGTAAGTGTGGGCTTCAGACCGATATACAAACACAGAATAATCAAGAAAGGCCCTGGCAGTATAAATGTAAATGCGGCAAAGAACTCTACTGTGAAGTTGATGAGATACCAATTATCCAAAACACCGTCCAGGTATAGAAATATTTGATACAGTCAAATAATTATTGCTATGGGTTACTGGGCATAAAGCATATAAAATCTTGGGTAGGGTGGGATCTAAAAGTGTGTTTTAGTTACTAAGCCAACCTAATGTTCAGGGAGGATATTATGTACATTAATGAGTCACTGGCTAAAGGCATAGTCAAACGAGATTTAAGAGAGTGGCGAGGCACTACAACAGAGCTCACAAACACCCTACAAAGCATTCTTGGTCCGCACAGAGGTATTACGACGATTCATAAAAGGGATGCCGTAGTTAGAAAGACCCTAAAAAAGCTTGCTCCACACATTTTCATGAAACAGGTTGTAGTTCCCTTGAGTACTGATATTAACTTACTTAGACAGAGTAAGGGCTCAACCGAAGTGCAGGGTGGATTGTCCAAGTCCGAACTTAAAAGAAGGCGATTAGTAAATCAGAAACTAAATCAGCTTAAAAGGTTGGATGAGAAGAATATTGTAAATGTTTTTGTGGTAAAGATTGATAAGGAGCCAGAAGACGAGGACCTCCATGTCATAATTATGAATTCTGACAGAGATATTTATACAGATACCAGCGCTAGTTTACTGGGATTATATTCTGTGACATGCATCAAAAAACATTGTTTGGAACGAGTAGTTCAGAGAATGAACTTTACTAATATTGCTGATGCTTTAGATGAAATTATTAGCTCGCTTCCTTGGCTCATGGCCTCATTTAATGAATTAAGACAACGCCCAGATATAGACTATAACAAGACTGGGTTTAAGCGACATATCCCAACTGCTAATGGTGCTCTATTATTAAAATCAGATCGCTCCACTAATAATGGCGATCAGTCACGTACCAAATCCTCTATGATTACTTGGATACATAAGAAACAATTCAAGAATTCTCAAGAGGTGACCAAAGCAGATTTTATATTCGCAATACTGGTTAATGAACAACTATCACGCACGGATAAAAGTGAGTTCGAAAACTTCAAGAATAAGGTTCTCACCATGGAGTCATCAAATGACGTTAAAATGGTATATATTGATGCGAATGGTCAACGATATCCAGCTCAAGAATTCATTCAAACTTTTGAAGTCGGCAAGTATTTAGACTTCATTATTGATTTTGAGGCGTGAGATCGATAAATGTAATGGTACATATATTCTAATAGAAATAATTATTGGTTTTGAATAATGACACCCTAGGGTCACCATTGAAAACCTATACTCGAATAAATAAACAATATTGAAGTAATGGATCTACATCAAGAGCACAAACATGATCAAAATTAAGTCTGACACAGATCTGAGTAAATTCTTTGGCCCTGAAGTCCACGATGCATATCAAGATGCACGGGAGTTCATTGAAATAAATGCAGGATACTCATTAATACAGTTTCGTATAATATCCGAAATGCTTTTGAAACTTGTCTGCAAGGAAAAAAGCATTGCCATCGTAAATCAAGACTTATATTCACTCATTACTGAATTATCTCAAAATCATTTGACTCATGGCGAATTAAACAATCGTTTGCATAGGGTGAGACTGCTAGGAAATAGGAGTGCGCACCCACCTGAAATCAATTCGCAAAATGTAAGTGAGAAGGAAATTAAAGAGTTGAGGGGAAAGTATATTGCGCAGCTTCGGAGGGATGCAGGGGAATCTAGAGACTTCACCGTCAAAAATATGGAAGATATACACTCTATATTGATGGGAACTGATACCTCTATTTCAGTTGAGATCGAGGATATTCCTGATAGAACATGGACCAAAGATATTGCTGATGCAGCAACTACATCAAACTACAAAATAAAGTTAAAAGCAGGTAAAATTTATGAATCTCTAGCTAATGAATTACGAATTAGTGACCCTTTTAACGAAACAGAGGACTTTGATTGTCGATATGCTGGACTTAAGAAATTAGCAGCTTGTCACTATGAAATGGCTTATAAATTAAGTGCAAATATAGATGGCGCTTTCAATAAAGAGTTGGTTAATTTGATAAATAACCCTCTAAAATCTAACAATACTGATGTTGCAATTAGTGGATCACAAACACATGGAGATTCTTTCTTCATTGAAAGCATTCTAAAGGAACAATCTGATCCAGAGGCACTTTATCTCTATTGGTCAATTGCGAGAGAAGGCTACTTAGGTCAAGAGTTAGCACTAGAGTGCGAATGGATGCTTGAGGTTTCGGCAAGCCGTGGCTACCCGAGGGCACAGGCTCAATTCGGAGGAAAGTTAATAAAGCTATCTAGATACGATGATGCGCTTGCTTTTCTTGAGCTTGCAGTTAAGCACAATGAAGATTTGGCTTTCCGAAATCTGACGGAACTTCATTATTTTAAGAGTAATGGAATGCATGACCGTGAAAAAGCTATTAGTTATCTAAAACAAGGCGCAGAACTTAATGGTCCTGAGTGCCTCGCCTTATTGGGAGAAATGTATCATCGTGGAATGGGTGTAGAGCAATCAGACTCAAAAGCGACAGAATTAACACTTAATGCCATACAAATTGGATCGGTCAATGCTGAGTCGTATTACTTTAAAGAGATATTAGCAACCAGAAAAAATCAGAGAGAGAAATTCGCTGAAGGAATTAATTCATGGTTTGAATCACTTACTGCCATTACTGAACCAAATAATAAAATCGGTAGAAATGATCCGTGTCATTGTGGTTCAGGTGAAAAGTACAAGAAATGCTGTCGCAATAAAGCTTACGATATAGACCTGATTGCCAGGGAGCAGTCGTACAAGCTTTTCCCTGACTAATGAAAGCCAAATATTAGCTAAATTAAGTTCACGCGTAAATTGTATGAAGCCCAAATGATATTAGTGAATTGCGACCTTGATAATAAAACTTAGAATCTAAAAGCATATTATTATTACCTAAGGGATTACATTGAAAAGTAGCGAAATTTACTTCCATGGCTCAAAAGCCTTATTTAAACAATTTGACAGTCAGTTCCATGGCTCTGGAGAGGGAACAGATAACGATTTTGGTGGGTGGTTTTTTTGTGATACACCTTGGGGCTCCATAAAGCATGTTCAAGGATACCTTAGAGATATACCTGGTGACGGGTATCTGTATGTCTGCAAAATTCCTGATAATGCCCTTATTCCAGATTGCGAGAAAGGATGGACTGAGACAATATACGGGAATCAAGCTTATGGTGTGAGCTTGGATAATAGCCGGCACATAGAAATACTCGAAGTGCTTCCATTGGTAGATCTAGACACCACGCTAATCAAAAGAAACCAGCGCTATCATGCTTCAACTGTTGAGGTACCATTACATGGTGGCCCGCTGAGTGTTTTGCGGATTGTAGAGTAGCGTGCTTAAGAAAACAATTACGGATAGAGAAGGAAACTACAAGTGTCTTCAGATAATACAAACAGCGTAAATGTACTCCATGCGCTAGCTGAATGCGTTGGTAATAAATTAGTGGTACAAGATATTGAAGCTGTAGGTGGTAAATTATCTACAGAGCATCTTTGTGAATTACAGTTATTAGTAATGAATGATGTTATGACATATCGATTTGAGGAAAATTGGCCACCAACAATTCATGTCGAAACTGAAGATGATGGTAAATAAGGATGACTGGAGGCTTAAGCGCAAAGAATTCTTACCCAAAATCATCCACTTTGGTTTTAGGTGACCCTTCAAAGCTTCACCCTGAGGTTACCCCAGTAGAGTGTATTCTTTCTACAGGTAAGTCATTGCATGGTTTTGTGAGAACTGAACAAGGTGGCCCGTCTCATTATAACTTCACCATAGACCGGCGCAAAGATAATGAAGGGTTGCAACCAGAGGACTTATACGGATTAAACGATGTTTCCTTTAATGGACAGGTACACATATATTTTGGCTGGATGGTATCTTTACCTGATTGGGACTTTGAGATTACTCGTGAAATAGGTGGGAAATGGAAATTTGCAATTACGTCTTCAATTTCTCTATCAGGTTGGGATGGTGATATTAATCCGTTTCAATTTATTCGGTTCATCAGCAGGGATATTGGTAAATTACCTGGGAGAGATACAAAACACAAAATAATTTGGTTTGACTCAGATGGCCATATATTCATAAATAGCAATTTTGAGGTACCTGATGATCAAGACCCCATGGCTTTATTGAGAGAAACGATAAAAGGAATACGACTAATCTTCTTAGGGTTTGAAGAAATACCCGCTATAGACCCTGACTCAGAATACTTCAGTGGAACTCTTTCAATTGGCCGGGATAAAGGATTCTCAATCGATTATGCACGGATCTATAAATCTTTATCGAGCTTGGTGAAATTCCGTTGGAATAAAGATTACCACTCGCTGGGTGCAGGCGCAGCAGTATTGCTTGTGTGGCTTGGGAGTGTATTTGTAACAGTGTACATAGAGAACTTACTAGATTAGGGCATAGCAGATGATGGGGGCTGGAACCGGTCATGATCTGCAGCCTTACTCCGATATGCTCACGCCATCCAATATCGGAACTTACTGGATAGCGCGTATTCCAAATTAACAATTAACTTACAGTTCTAAAAATCTTATAATGAATGACAAGCCAATTGGCGGTAGTAATTATATTAAGATAGAGTCATCAGACTTGATTGTAAGCCGTTGAGTATATATACAATTTGTAGGGGATAGTTTTTTGGATTTCAATGAAGAAAAGTTTAGATCGGAAATTAATAAATCTAAAATTGACACCAATTCTGAGCTACCAATCGAAGATCAGCTTAAATCTGCATTTCGCGATATTGAGATACCTCATATCAAGGTAAAGTCAAAACCCAAGCCCACACAAAATAAATCAAACCCTAAGCCCGATCCCGATCCCGCAGTAATAAAATCAATCCCCAAGCCCAGAGCAATAAAGCCACTCACTAAGCGCGCTGCAACAAAAGCGGTCAATGGTAAAAGAGCAATAACCCTTAATTCCGATATTCGGAAATTGATACACAGAGATAATTCTGGTGAAACACTGAGCGTACAGGAGTATTCCCGGAAAGTTATAAGACCGAATGAAGAAACCGTTACATTAGGCCACCTATTGGCCGAAGATGGTAAAGTATTCACCGAAAATGTTGTACTGCATAATTTCGGGGGCTCTTTGAATAGTGTTGCCCATACAATGGCCCTGTGCAAAGTTAAGCAAGAAGGTTTTGAATTTACGGACAAAGAAACCTTGATGCTTGTTGGCGCGGGAGGCAATACAGTGGCTCACCTAATAGCAAAATCAGGAAACATTGAACGTATGTCATTTATAGATATTGAGATATTTGCGATGAGGAATGATAAAGGTGAAAGTGTCGCCAATCTCTTAGCTGCCAATGGGATTAAATTCACACATAAAGCTTTAGACCCCATCAGAGATGAGATATTCAACATAATTGCTGCATAACAAACAATGGGGCCTGGAAATGGCGACACGCGGGCCGTATTATCCATATACAAAGTCACTCCCAACGGAACCTATGACTCATATGAAAAACATAACACCAGAAGATATGAACGATATCACTGATGCATTAATGATGGGTCTTAGAAACCGATTCCCTGAAGGCGTAAACCTCATACATGTGGCCATGGTGATGGCATCTCTTTCAGTGAAATTGCTACACGATAATGGCATTGAAACTGAAGAGGCAAAAAGGGCAGTTACTGAGTATATAGAAGGAATAGACCCTGATGAAATTACGCCAGTGTCTATAAACTGAGCAACTTAATCTTTGCACCCCTAGTTTTCAACATCTATATAAATGTAATTCACTTCGATACCAGGACAAAGGAACCTTAATGCTGGAACGTGAGCGTGGAGACAGTAAATCAAACTTCTGTGGCATCAAGGTCTCCGTATATTTCAATGGGAAAGCACATTCCAAAGCATATTCGTTCTATAACTCTAATACTAAAACATACCTGCAAGGTGAAGAGCGAGAACCAATAAGAAAGCTCGCAGCTGCAGAGGAAAAACGTTTATATGCACTCAAGGCCGACTGGCTACTCCAGTCTGCATTGAAAGAGTTTGGCTCACTCACTGAAAAGAAAAACTCAATAAAGATACATTTAGGGATGCCTTGTGGCTATATCTGGTCCGAATTCAAATCAGGCTTCATAAGTTTCGCAATACGTGGCGCAGGCGGGTTTAATCGCAGGTTTCCCAAAAGCTACGATACATTCTTAATTGAGTGGGATGCACTAGCGAACATCAATAAAGATAAACTAGACTTCCAGGAGGTACCAGGTGCATGGATTGGTATACGACCAACTAAAGACCAATGGCTCACATTTCTAGCCCAGCTTATCTCCTTTTCAGAGTCCCATGGCCATACCAACTACTCAATTAAAAATGGGTTATTGTCCAACAGCGTACATGAAGGAACACACTACAAAACTGGCCTTCCTGGTCTGACTGTTAAGGCAATAAGGATTAAACGCAAGATAGGTGGCGATATTCTAACCACTAAGATCAATGTTGTGACGCCCAGGAAACTACGTGAGCCTGGCAAGCCTACCAAGACACGCTCATTTCATGTTTATAACTACCCTGAATTAGTAGAAATCTGGCCTCATGCTATAAATGCATACTGCAAATTATTAATACTCGATGAGACAGTGGCCATGGCCGACGCAATGCCTACTGAGCAAGAGTTCATCAAAGTATTAGAGCTTGGCCGGTTGCAGTTTAAGGATCTGCTTAAGGATGATCCTCACCCAGCCCAGAGAACAGCGAATCACGGCAATCAGAAACCCATCAACATAATTTGAGTATTACCCCTGCACTCCTACGATGAATAGCTGGGAGTGATACAAAAATCACTCCCGTAAGCATTTTATGCTCCCGGCGAAAAGCCATCTATAAATGGACTGTATTCAAATTCTTCATGATTCTCAGCTGGATGCTGCTTGTCACAGTGTCGAACGGTATCAATCCAATAATCAGATCTATGTTTGAATTCTAGCGGCCCCTTCATGACGCTTTTTATTCTCTGCAAGGCCCCACTAATATTCCCTTTTCCGCCACCGATCCCCTTTGTGAATTGTAAGTAATCATAGCTCGTTACCATAAAACCCTGGAAGCTTGTATCGTTCGGAAGGAGTTTCAAAACCTGTTGTTTGCTGAGTACTCTCAATTTATGCTCTTGTACTAACGAAGAGGGGACTGTACCTTTTTTAACTGCAAAAGTTACCAGGCATTTAGCGGAATTTTTGTTGAGTTGTTTGCCGCGGTTCCCATGATTTTGATCGTACTGACGATTTGTACCCTTGCTACCAATATTACCGTTAGTCATATTAGCTCTATTGTCTGCCGGGGCAATTTTTCGAATTTGATTGCGCTTTAGTTGATCAATGGCATGGGTGAATCGATCGATACCCATCTCTTTGAAAGCAAACAGATCAAGGGCTTCGTTGTACTTGCTATTGTGCTTGGTCGAATAGACCTTGGCTTCCTTTTTTAATTGCTTAACGCTTTTACCGGACGGAAATAACAGGCTGTTGTTATTATTAGCATTGAATGATTTGAAAGGTTGACTCATGTTTCACCTATATTTTACGCGCACGTAAGCCGACCAACGATACACAAAAATTGGTGTTTAAAAGCCATCTTGTATTGGGGTAGGCATAAATATGCTAGAAACGCTCCTCATTATCGAGGTTCTCTGGCGATGTCGGCTTGGTGACAGCGTGCGTTCAACACTGATGTTTCGAATACTAATATTTTTCGTATTGCATTTCAATAGGGCTTATTGGGCTTTTGGGTTTTCACGGCTGCGATATAAATAGATCACTTAATGAATTAGATGATGACTATGGCCATATGTGGAAAACCAGATACGAGAAACCTGAGTTCGCGTGTTCTTTTCAGAATTATCCTGTATCGTTTCTGATTCAGGGTTCTACCGAATTAAGGGAGAGATAGAGGTATTTTTATAGCGACTTTGAACGCAGAGTAATGGGACTCAAAGGGAGGTTGACGGCCTCCCACCCTCTATCATTGAAATGATTAAAAGTTTAGGCCTTCTCAGGCTGCAATTTAATATACGTTAACTTGAATTTCAGACATGTCGGAATAATTTACTGCCGCTGTACCAGATAAGCCATTTATCGTTTTAATTCTGACTGTGTAAGCCTCTTTAGCATCAAGCTGAATAATAGGGTTCAACCCAGACCAAGTTTCAGCTAGGATAAATGTCTCACCTCCCCGGGTGTATTCGGCTTCCCAAATTACAAGTGCCTCAGTAACAAATCCATTTAGATCAAAAAGCCATACTCCCAATTCAAATGGGTCTCCTCCATCGACTGTTAACTCATGATGGTCGAGCATGATTGGAATGATACCTGTGCCAGCTCTACTTGTATCGTTGTCACCTGCATAGCATAGAAGCGTATTGATACCGGCGTTTCCTTCACTAAATCTATTCGAATATACGAAAGCATCACGATAACAGGTGCCGCTATCCAGATTTCCATAAGCCAAATATGATTTAAAATTACCCTTAATCATTTTGGTATTTCTAATTCCATTTCCTAGATTGTACGGTGATGAGATATAGATCGATTCCCCGGTATTCCATAGGGCTAACCCAGTCACATCTAAATCGGTATCCAATGTTTTATCTCCAAGAGAAAAACCTTCAAAATTCGCATTAGAACTGGAAGAGAATGTGGATGCAACTGAGGTGATTTTTTTCAGATTAAGGGTTTCATTCGCACTAATGTTGGCGTTGAGCAGGTTGACACCTGAAATATTTATTGTTTCTACATCCTGAATGTAAGTATAGCTCAATATATTTCCATTATTATTTCCGACAACCGGGTCAATAGGGGAACCGTCTCCAGATATATTAAAACTTGAGAATGGTATGGATACATTAAAGGCCCTAACAATAACAGGTTTTGATTGAGTGCCATTTGAAGCCATGTTGGTCGCGTGTATATCCCAATCTTCATCAACTTCAAGTTCTACACCAGCATCAAGAACTAGCCTCCCATTAAATAATGCGTCACATGTAACAAGGTGAACACCCTCAGTAAGCCGTATATCTTCGTAATATGGCCCGCAGATATCGCTAGTGCCTGGTGCAATTATGGAGTATGTGTGGTCAACGCATGTATTGTCTTCAATAGATTGGAGGTTTGAACATGTTACAATTGGAACCTCGCAACCTCTAGTGGTCCCCTCCATTCCAAGAGGGCACACACTGTTGCATTGTGAATTGTTCCAAAATCCCCCGGAAACTCCACATTCAACTTCCGTAATACAATCTAAAATTGAACATGAACCGGGGTTAGAATCAACGGAACCTGTTACACAGGATTTAGTGCTTGTATTGAAGACAGTACCTTCATCGCAACGGTAGCCGGCAGAGTTGTAGTTATTGCAGCCTATATCGCCGCTCATGCTAGTAGCAAAGTATTGACCATTGGGAATTAATTTTAGGCACTGATCCGTATAACAAACAGCAAGGGGGTTCGTAAAATTTACGTCATCGTCTAAATATTTGGTTTCTTTAGTTCGTATAGCATAGTAGGGATTAGTACACGATGGGTATAAGCTAAAATCAAATGCGACCTTTTCATTTATAGAGACGCCCCCTTGAATGATATCCGCATAAACACTTGAATCCCCATCAGCCCCATCAGCCCCATCAGCCCCATCAGCCCCATCAGCCCCATCTATTGCATTGTCGCCAGGTTCACCCTGGTTTCCATTGCAAACATATACGGTTTTTGAAACTTCAGCAGGTTGTAGCAATGCGTCGCCACTGATGTCTATTCCAACTATTATCTTTTGACCTCCAGTAGGGCAGTTGCTCCCAAATTCTTCAGTACGAATATCAATAATCGAATTAAATCCATCAGTCCCGTTATTTCCGTCCCCACCATCGCATACATAATGAGTAAAAATTGTTTCGCTGATGGATAGAGTGTCGTCATAATCCGAATCGAGACCAGAAGATATTTTGACTCCCCCATATGTGCAGTTGCCACCTATAGCTTCTTGTTCTTGGGTAACTAAAGATGTAATCCCTATGGTGCTTGTGCCATGACATACATACTCTGTATTGGAAATTTCCGAATTCTCCAAAGTAGTAGATTCATCAATGTCGTGGCCTGTTTCAATTCTATAGCCACCCGAGGAACAGTTTTGACCTTCACTTTCTAAAGTGACTTCAAATAGAGCGATGATTCCGTTGGCACCAGATTCGCCTGTAAGGCCATTACAAATTGTGCTGGTTTCTGAGATTTCGAGATCAGACAGTGCTGAATCATTATTTGCATCAATTCCACTTGAAACAATAATCCCGCCGGTCAAGCAAGTCTCAAATGTTGTCAGTGGGTCGTGACGAACAAGAGCCTTTGATGAATCTCCGTCTGTTCCATTGCAAACATATTGGGTGCTGGAGTACTCACCCTCATCAAGTACCCCTGATGAATTAATGTCATGACCAGTGTTGTATGCGAAACCACCATTAACACAATTTTCACCAGCATTTTCAGTTGTAATAGATATTAGTGCGTTTGACCCATCAGACCCGTCTGAGCCATCGGAGCCACCGGAACCGTCCGATCCATTACTTCCGTGGCAGACAGTATGTGTGTTTGATATTTCAGATTCGTCCAGTAATGAATTAGAATTCTCATCCAAACCACTTGATATTGTTAATCCGCCACTTGGGCATGTTTCATTAGAATTAACAAATTCGTGACTTACAAGCGCAGTATAAGTCTTGGAATTCACACCGTTGCAAATGTATGAAACCTTATACACCTCATCAGCATCAAGTATATTGTCTTCATTTATATCAACACCAGATTTAATAGCCTGTCCACCGCCAGCACAATGATCTCCTGAAGGTTCAGTATTGATATCCACTAGGGATAAACGTCCATCTTGACCATCAATTCCAGTGACAACAAGATTGCATATATCTAAGCTGTGTTGTATTTCAGCTTCATCTAAAATTAAGTTTGCATTTAAATCTTGACCAGATATAACAGTCATCCCCCCGTGAAAGCATGAATCACTTGATATGAGATCGATTGTTTTGATTATCGCTGATAATCCAGGCTCCCCATTGCATACCGTCTCAGTATTACTGATCTCTGAATTATCAAGAAGGCCGTTTAAGTTTGCATCAATACCAGTGTCGAGTTCCACCCCCCCATAAGTACATGTTGATACATCAACAAAGTTGCGTTGCTGAAACACTGCCGATGATGATTTGTCTGAGTTCTCAGAGGTTGATTCCGAGCTTCCGCAACCTGTGATGCTAATGGAGAGCAACGCTGGCAAAAGAATGCGTTGAATAATGAGTTGGTAAGCCACAAAATATCCTTATTTCTTTTATTTGGTAGACATCATAGCAAAACCTAAATTTATTGTATGTTCATTCACGGTCCATCTAGCAGCTCATCCTCAAGGGCTTTTGGAATAATTGGTATGCGGTATAAATACATCACTTAAAGAAGTAGGTGATGACCATGGCCATATGTGGAAATCCAGACTGCAAAGCCAGATATCAGAAAAGTGAATTCGCCAGTTCGTTTGAAAACTGGTGCTGTGATGAGTGTCGAAATATTATCACGCAAGCCAAAAGAGCCAAGCAATACGCCAAGCAGGCAGTCAAGCAATCCACCAGCAAGCCTTTTAAACCCAGATCTACATTGACCACTAAAACCCAACTTAAAGGCAC
>Ga0209396_1004012_pt1 | contig 14478 bp, 10 predicted proteins | sample GOMGulsemesocosm_6_FD_184638 | JGI IMG/M metagenome (GOLD analysis project Ga0209396, IMG submission 184638) | Methane-oxidizing microbial communities from mesocosms in the Gulf of Mexico - GOM8C Gulf of Mexico (SPAdes) (version 2) | ecosystem: Environmental > Aquatic > Marine > Cold seeps...
ATCCGGTATTTGAAGAGGCTTTTAATAAGGGGATTGTTGAAAAGGATGAAGTTAATAATGAATTAAGTCTTATCAGAATACTGGCCGCAAAACGCTGTACCGCAATTTTTATGGATTCTATTGCATTCGAACATAATGCTTCTCGATTAGGTTATGACAAGAGCCTGTTTAAAAGAGGGATGCAGCTAAGTGATACTGAATTAAAAATTAAAATTCGCCGAGAAAAAGCAAGTATTTTGCCAAGAATTAATAAAGCAATTGCTGAAATGAGAAGAGATGGGACAGTTGATTTAATTATTAAAAAATACACAGAATGAAAAAGTCCAAAAATTTCTTATATTACTTCAAACAAGTCATTAAAAATTTATAATTAGTAAATGGCTTAAAGCAAGGGGGATTGAGCGGTGAGCTTATTTTCCCCTTGCTGGTTTCTTTACTTGTTCCTACGCGAGTTTTACTTAAAGCTTAACGGCCACTTCTTTATTTATCCTAATTTCTTTGCTTACAGGGGCTCTATCGTCGTAAAACCAAACTTGAATTAATAGATGGGTTAAATGTTGTGGAATTGCAATTTCTTGCAGTGTTTGCGGATCAATCATATAACTGGCTAATAGCCGACTGTCGTAGTCGATGACCCAATGTTCGTTATCGTTAAATTCATACTGAGAATAAACCGATAAGTATGCGGGCCCACCACCTTGGCGATTGATGTCCACGGCTAAATCCATACTAGCGTGAGACGTGTATTTCATTTCAGTTAAGGCTTTTAACTGGCTTGTTGTCGTGGTCTCTGCTTCTGTTTTTGCGACGTCTTCTTCATGTTGAGGGTGGCAAGCCAATAATCCAATCAGTATAAAAATACTGACTATGCCCTGGATGCTAACTTGTACGGTTTTGCTTTCTAATAAACTTTTTACTTTGCTTATTAAGTTAGTTTTTATGCTGATTTTCATGTTAATACCTCTACTTGTATTCACTTAGTCATCTAGCTAATTTCGTGGCTCATTTAAGGAAAAGTCTTACCATTGACTCGATTATCTTCTTGATACCAGTCTAAATTATCGGCCTTATTCGATGTGATGTGGCCTTCAAAGTCTGGGTAAGCTTGCAATAAGTCCACGCCGCTATAAGGGTGTTTCCATTCAGTACCGACTTCCATGGCCCATGGTAAATTGTTGCTGGTTTTGTAATAGCGGTCGGAGCTGGTATCTGTTGTATCCTGGCCGGTTTGAAAGAAGCTGTTATTAACTTGCTCAGTGGCTGGTACATCCGCTAGATGCATTTCCCAGCCTCGACCGGGTGGGGTGGCGAAATTATTGCCGTGAAAGCGATTGCTGGTGGCAAAGATAAAAGGATCGTACAGGGTGCTGATGGTTGAATTCGCTTGAGCGCTGCTAAAGGGTAGGCTGAGTTCAAAGGCGAACTGTATGTGATCCGTACAGCTGGCATCAGTACGATAGAAAGCACAGTCAGTGGTCACTTCTTGCCAGGTATCTTGAGTGATGATAGCGATTAACTCATCACTTTCAGTCTCAATCGGATTGCCCATATCTTGTTCACTGCTATCACCATTGGCATCAAGGCTAGAATGTTTAAAGCGCATCTTGCTGGTGTCGACAGTATCCGCTTGTACCCCAGGGATGCGAACTCCAAAGCCATTATGGTAGCTGGCCCCGATAGCGATGAGCTGGCCATACACATCCACTCGTAATAACTGTTCATCTTTAATGACACTCACGGTGCGATAATGGAAGACGACATCGTTCATGTCATAGTCCCCTTCGATAGGCCATTGATCTTCGTAGGCGAGAGTGACCCACGAGCCATTTTCTGGGTAGTAGTGATAGCTGACACCGATATCAGAAATTTCCATTTGATGATCTTCTACTTCGCCGTCGGTAGCACCGCCGTTAAAGTTGATATCCTGTTGCGAACCAAAACGAAATCTTGCCCAGCTAGAGCCAATATCAGCGTCAATAGGGACACGCACGATTAGGTTATTCGCCCCAGCCGCTAACAGCTGGTTAGTCGCCATCTGTTCGCCGCTATCGGCAAAATCACCGTCTCTATTCCAATCGAACCAAGCTTGCAGATAGCCGGCTTTGGATGCTGTGATGACCACAGTATTGTCTAAGCCTCGCGATAAACCTGTGACGAAACCTATGCCATCTTCATCATCCATATTAGAGGCGTCATTATTAGTATCATCGGACAAGATGCCTAAGCGAGCGTCCACTTCACCATCAGGGGCTGTGCTGCCAAGGTACGGGCCATCATCGGTAATTTCATGACGAGCGCCATTGGCCGCTAAGCTAGAGTTGTAACTGTCAGGGGCATCACCAAAGTCAATCGTACTGGCGCCTTCGCTTTCATCAATCAAGGGCGCATTGGCACAGCGAGCACCATCGTTTTGGCCAGACAAAGGGCCTTGGGCAAATAATTCTGCAGGGTAGGGGCCAGAGCTACTAGGATCATCAATATTGGATAAGTCGATACGATAAATTTTGCCATCCTGGTTGCGAGATAAATACAAATTACCATTCACATCAAAATAACCGGCGCCAAAGGTTCCGGTTTCTCCTGTATCCCCTAAGCTTTCTGATTCACCGGTTTCAATATTAAATTCATAAAGGTTCCCTGAGTTATTATCCACGCCGTATAACTTGTCATTACTGGGGTGAAAGGAAAAATCTGTCAGGTTGCGATTGGCATTAGTGGAAATTGTTTCAATCACTAAATAATTAGCCGCATCTTCATCTAGGTTCATTTTATAAAACCCCTTATTTTTACGGTAAAAATAGTAGTGATGGTTATAAACGTCGCCAACGTAAAATGTTCCGGAAGGCTGATTTGTAACTAGCAATTCCTTTTGTTTAAAATCACTATCCAAGCGGACAAATTTTAAGTTAGTGGTATTGAATCCATAGAGGTAGCGATAACTCGTGCCATCGTCTGCTGTGTAATCATCAAAACCGACACCGTTCACATTCCCAATACTGCTGGTACCAGGTAATAAACCTACATTATCTTGTAAAACTGAATCTGTGCCTGAGACCAAATTTATGCCATAAACAATCGTAGGGTTCGCTTGAAATAAAAAAGCCTTAGTTGGGCAGGAAGAAAAGGGCGCTGAAAAAGAAGTCATACTTGAGCTAAGTAAGATTAAAAAAAGTAATCGAATCTTCATATCAACACCTTAATTTAGTTATTTCGTAAATATGTAATAGCAAAGCCAGTGCCACTATTTTCAACATCATCTAAGTCCTTGTTTTTATACAAACTTATTCATTTAACTCGGATTGCAGATTGCAATTAAGCGAATTTATGCTCCGAAAATGGAGTTGCAATATGCGAATGAAATTACAATTTCTGAGCCTTCAAAAGGCAAGGCAGGAGCAAGGAAGTAGTGTTTAAGCTTTAAATATCAATACCTTACATAGATCAAGTCGCAGTTGGCCCGTAATTCGCTATACCCAAAGTAAGTAATCAAAATGTACGGAAGTACGAGGGTAGTTATATGTGTGGAATCTTTGGTGTAATAAACGATAAAAATGCAGTGCAAACACTAATCAATGGCTTAAAAGCGCTGGAGTATCGCGGTTATGATTCTGCAGGTATAGCGATCTTAGAAAATGAATCAATTGATTGTTGTCGTGCTAACGGAAAATTAGTGAATTTGGAAGCAGCCTTAGAAAATTCTAGATTCAAAGGCACCACGGGTATTGCTCATACTCGTTGGGCAACCCATGGTCAGCCGGCTCTTAATAATGCACATCCCCACGTGGCAAATAATGTAGCGTTGGTTCATAACGGCATAATAGAAAATTACCAAGAGCTTCGAGTTGAGCTTGAACAGTTGGGTTATGAATTTGAGAGTGAAACCGATAGTGAAGTTTTACCAAAATTAATCAGCCATTATCTAACTCAAGGTTATAAACCTCTAATTGCGACTAAAAGAGCGCTTTCTCGAGTACGAGGAACCTATGCCATTGGTGCATTATTTCACGGTAAAGAAGGTCAAATTATAGCAGCACGTCGTGGCAGTCCATTAGTCGTGGGGTTTAATGATCAGTCTGCGTTTATTGCCTCAGATGCCGTTGCCGCGAGTTTATTAGCAGACGAAGTTATTTACTTAGAAGAAGGTGATCTGGCGTTAGTCGAAACTAAAGAAGTATATATATTTGATCGCCATATGGAAGTCGTAACGCGCCCTCGGGTGAAAATTGAAAAATGTGACCTTGCAGTTTGCAAAGAAGGTTATGATCATTATATGCATAAGGAAATGCACGAACAGCCAAATGCTACGCGAAGAACCCTTGATGGATTAAATCAAATTAGTTTAGATTCAATTCCTAAAATGGACTTTTCTAAAATCGATCGTCTGCATATCATCGCTTGTGGAACCAGTTATTACGCCGCAATGGTGGCGAAATATTGGTTCGAAAAAATTGCCCGTCTACCCGTAGAAGTTGATTTGGCCTCAGAGTTTCGTTATCGCGAGCCGCCGATGATAGACAAAGGTGGCTGCTTATTTGTATCACAAAGTGGTGAAACTGCCGATACGTTAGCAGCACTTAGATACGCCAAAGATCAAGGCCAATACTGCTTATCGATAGTGAATGTTGCTCAAAGTTCTATTGCCCGTGAATCAGACTTTGTTTATCGCACCTTATGCGGCGTTGAAATTGGTGTGGCATCAACCAAAGCATTTACTTCGCAGTTAACGGTGTTAGCGAAGCTCGCAGTTTCTGCAGCATTAGAACGAAAATCACTCAGTAATATCCAACATAAGGAAATGGCCAATATGTTAGAGGATATTCCACAATGCATCGCTGCGGCCCTACAGCAAGAGTCCTTGATTCGTGATGTGGCAAAAACTTTAGTGAAAGCGCATAGCGCTATCTTTCTTGGTCGTGGGCAGTGTTACCCCATTGCACTTGAAGGGGCTTTAAAGCTAAAAGAAATCTCCTATATCCACGCCGAAGGTTACGCAGCCGGTGAACTAAAACACGGCCCCATTGCATTAATAGATAATAAAATGCCCGTCGTCGTACTTGCACCTTTTGATGCCTTGTTTGAAAAAACGTTATCTAATTTACAAGAGGTGCGAGCACGAGGAGCCAAGGTCATATTGATCAGTGATTACCGCGGAGCAGCAGCGTGTAAAAGCTCAGGTACCAGTGAGAATAAAGTGGACTGCATCATAGAAATGCCCGTTGTCTGCGATATGTTACAGCCCATAATGTATACCATTCCTGTTCAATTATTGGCTTACCATACAGCCCTTTTAAGAGGTACTGATGTTGACCAGCCAAGAAACTTAGCCAAATCGGTCACGGTAGAATAAGCGTTATTAGACACTAATTGACGAATGAGGTAGCTCTAATGCAATTAATATATTCAACAAAATTGTGGTTAAAAAAATCCGAAACACCATTGGCAAGAAATACGATGGCAATGATCAATAAAATTAGATTTTTTGAAGTGCCTCAAATTGCTTTACTTCATAAGTCTTTGTATTGGCTACACGTATTTATCAAAAATGGACTTGAAAATAGTATGAGGGTTTTCTATTGGACACCGCTATTTAAAAGTCGCTTGTCTCAATGTGGTAAGCAGTTTTATCTCTACAGTGGCATGCCTTTGGTATTAGGGAAATTAACCATATCCATCGGCGATAATACCCGGGTATCGGGGTTATCAACACTGTGCGGGCGTAGTAGTGGCGAGATGACTCCCGAATTAGTGATTGGTAGTAACGTTGATATAGGCTGGCAAAACTCTATCAACGTCGGTCAGAAAATTATTATTGGCGATAATGTAAGGCTTGCTGGAAAAGTATTCCTGGCAGGATTTCCTGGTCATCCTCTTGATGCTAAGAAACGTGCTTTAGGTTTACCCGAAGAAGATTATCAAACTGGCAATATTATTTTAGAAAACGATGTGTGGTTAGCCACGGGGGTAACGGTACTCGCGGGAGTAACAATTGGCGAAGGCACCGTCGTCGGTGCAGGCAGTATAGTAACGCATGATCTACCCGCAGGCGTAATTGCAGCAGGTTCGCCAGCAAAAATAATTAAATCGATTGGAGAAAACTCATGAATAGTCTATCAGATAATTATCCTATGGTTATGTTCGGCGAAGATTGGGGTAGACACCCTAGCAGTACGCAACATTTAGCCAGAGAACTCTCCAAGTATCATGATATTACTTGGGTTAATTCGATTGGTTTAAGAGCACCAAAATTTAATTTGTCTGACATGGGGCGCGCGTTAAGAAAACTTAAAGCCGTATTAACTTTTGGTCAAAAAAAAGATCCCCTGGTAGATCAACACCTGGATCAAGTTCAGCAAGATTGGCAGCCAAAGGTTGTCAACCCACTTGCAATTCCCTTTCATGGTCAGCGATGGGCACGCTGGTTAAATCAAAAGATGATCACTAAAAAATTATTTAATGTCTTTAAGAGTAATAATTCTTTAGATCTTGCCGCTGAAAAGCCTATTTTATGGTTATCGTTACCGAGTGCAGTACCACTGATTGGAAAAATACATGAATCATTTAGTATTTATTATTGTGGTGATGACTTCTCTTCTTTGGAAGGTGTTGATCATGATGTGATGAGTAAGCTAGAAGCAGAGCTGGTTGAAAAAGTGGACTTAATTTTAGTGGCCAGTGAATCTTTATCGAGAAAATTTCCTATTGAAAAAACTGTTTTTATTCCTCATGGCGTCGCGGATTATTTTTATGAAGCGCCTAGTGAGCGCCCTAAAGATCTTCCCTTAGGTCCTGTTGCCGGCTTTTATGGCAGTATTAGTGGCTGGGTAGATCAGCAGCTGCTTATTCGTACGGCTCGTAAAATGCGTCATTGGAGCTTTGTAATCATTGGTCCACAGCGCTGTTTTGTAGAGCATTTAAGACGTGAGCCGAATATCCACTTGTTGGGTGAGAAAAATCATAGTGAGTTGCCCAATTATATTCATCACTGGCAAGTTTCGTTGTTGCCTTTTAAAGATAATGCTCAGATTCGTGCCTGTAATCCTTTGAAGTTAAGAGAATATCTAGCGGTCGGAAAACCCATCGTGAGCACCAATTTTCCAGCCTTAAAGCCCTATAAAGACTGGATTACGGTTGCAGGAACCAATGACTTCTGTGAAGCGATAGAAAATGCTGCCGCTGAAGTCCCTGTCGCCAAAGAACTGCTACTCAATACCAGTCAGCAGGATTTCTTTTCTGCGATTAATGATTGGTCAGACATTGATAAGATTCGTCGAGTAAGACAGCGTAGAGCCAGTCAGGTAGGCAGTCATACTTGGCAAGCGAGAGCATTGAAAATAGAGCGTGAAATATTACGACGTATTCACGTAAATTAGGAGTTGTATATGCTTTTATTCATTTTCATTTCACTATTAATGACTACTGAGGCAAAGGCTTCAGCTAATACATCGCTGCAGAAGGTATTGGTGGAAGATACCCATCTACCTTGGCAAATGAAGCTTGATCAGCAAAGTATTGATCGGCTACAAAAACGTGATGTATTAGTGATTAAAGGCCATAACCCAAATGATAAATCCCAGTTATTGGTGATTCGCATTGATGATCGTAATAGCTATGATTATTACAGCCGAACGAATCTAGAGCGGAGAGTTAATAGTGGTGAATTTGAATTACGCATCTCCGCTCAAGGGCTGAAAAAGGAAAATAAGCAACCGCTGGATATTGCAAAGCTAAAATATATTTATATTTTTAATGGTCAAAAAACAGTGCGAGGTAATAAACAACGCAATATTAAAGATATCAAAATTGATTATGTGACGGTAGAGCAAGATCGTCAGTTACCGGATTATGTTAGAGCCTATGATTTTGGCAGCCGTCATAGCGAGATATTAGAGGGAACAACAGCGGTTAACTTAATGTTAAATAAACAGGTAAATAAACAGGTAAATAAACAAGAAAATGATGTCATTCAACTGTTTGGTCAAATGAGAGAAATTGATCGACCTGGGCCTGATCCTTGGATGAGAGACGGCATCGCGGGAATAGAAGAGCTACGTATGCCGCTAGAGAAAGGCTTATGGCGAATCATTTTATTTCGTGAAGACCTAGGTGAGTGGGAAAATCTACCCAGGCAGATGAATCTAGGAGTCGCTCTTAACGGCATTGAGCAGCCCTATCTAGATACTAAGAATAATAGACCAACCCCTGCCCAGTGGTTTCAGCAGGAATACCTTAGATTCTATCGACAAACGGCTGACCAAGATCCATGGCACGATATTGTGCGTCATCGTGGTTTAGTACAGAGCTATGACTTTGAACAAACCACAGAGGCGTTATCAATACAGCTACTGGGTGATAGCCCACAACAGCGTTTTATTAGTGGTTTAATATTACAAAAGCTAGACGACAAAGTTTATCAGCCTGAAACGAATGCTTTAGCGCTAGTTAATGAACGTCGCCAAGAGTACTTTCGTCAGCATTGGCTGGTCGAAAATCAGCCATTAAAACAATCAAAAGAATTACAGCAAACGATCAGACTAGCGCAAGGGGAAGGCAAGCTGGTTGAGTTGGATATTCAGTTAGATCAAGGTGCGCAGCCAAGTTGGCAGTCCTCTTTTCAAGAGCAAGGCGGTTATTTGGAAATCCGCAAAGTATTACCGCGCTGGCGTCGGTCGGGCAGCACGCAGCATTTAACAAAGCGTTATACCCACTTAACTAAGCTAACTTCCGAAGAAACGTTAATAGGAACCCATAGAATTGCCATTTGGTTAAAAGCCGATGAGCAGCAAGCTGCAGGGAATTATGACGTAGTGCTTTCGTTTAATCAGGCCGCTCATGAAAAAATAAGAGAAATTAAACTAACCGTTAATGTCATTGATCAGATCTTACCCACGAACAAACAGAAAGTAGGAATTTATCTTGATCATAGCCCCCACTTACAATTTTTCAAACAATGGCAATCGCTACAACTGGCACAAGTTTACTGTGATTTGAATTATCTAGATCGCTTAGGCTTACGTGCATTAGCTCCACCGATGGAAACGCCAAGCCAAGATAATATTCAGAACTGGCTGCATGAGTTAGCCCTGTATAAAAAATTCTATGGGTCGGCAGACCTATTGGCGTACACCCCATATAAACGACTTAAAGAGGTGTTGGATATTGATGCATTGCAAGCAAGAATGGCGAAGCTGGCAGAGCTAAGTCATGGAGAGGTTAGCGTATACTGGTCGATTGCTGACGAAGCACTGTTGGACCAAATTGCGATGATTGAGGAGGATGCTGAACGTTTGCATTCTGCAAATCAGTATGCGAAAACAGCAGGGCACTTGAATAATAAAAACCAAAAAGCATTGATAAAAGAGCTCGATCTAGTGCTCATTAATCATGGGTTCGGTGTCGATAAAGGAGAAATATCTCGAATTCATAAAACATTAGCTTCTAAAGGGGTTTTAGAAAAGAGAGTCTGGTTATATAACATGCCTGATTTTCGATTAGCAGCGGGGGCTTTCTTATGGCATAGCGAGGCCGATGGTTACGTGCAATGGCATGGCCGGATGCCCACTGCAAACCCGTATGATCCGACGGATGGGCGCGAAGGAGACTATCAGTTCTTTTATCCTCAGCCCAATAGCTGCGCGGTATTGCCCGATGTTGATAGAGGCTTATTCGAGCTTGCGATGGGGCAGTATGAGCTTAGGTGGTACCTCTGGCTAGATAAGCAAACTAGCCCTGCAGCGATAAAATTAAAGCAGCAGATAGCCGCATCATTAGGACAAAATTGGCAACAGGCAGAAAAAACCACCATCAGTCAGCTAGAAGTGTGGCGGGGCAAGATTATTGATTTGGCACAAAGCTTGAAACACCTTGATAAATCTATGCAATCAGGTGGTGACAATGAACAAGTTGCAAGCGCTTATCAAGATGGCTCAGCACAAGATGACGATGACTGCTACGTTAGTCGTGATCATGAGCGTGGGCATGGTAGGGTGCGCAACAACCACCAAAAAAGATGCGAATAAAAACTTATTTGAGCAAGCTCTCGTTTTACAAAAAGTGAATGCTGGAGCACATTCAAACAACCAAAAAAGTAAAATTCAATGGCAATTTACCCCATTACAATTTGACCTAAACAAGCAGCAAAAGTTTGACCTGTTTGTTTGGTTATCAAAAATGGGTAACTACAGCAATAATCCTATTGTATTACAGTTGGGCCCTGATTGGATCTCCAGTTATAAGCGTGGCAATAACCTACGTAAAATGATTCCTCGCGGTATTGTGATTGAGCAGCAATATGATGCTGACTTGCCTTCACACCAAGTCGTTTTCTCATTAAAACCGGGAGGACGTAATGAATATTCCTCTCAGTGAAATCAATACGTTTAACTCAGCCTCAGAGGCTCAAGGTAATAGTGCCTGGGAAAATGTCTATTTAATTTTAATAGCAGCTTGGCGTCAGCGTTATCTTATACTAGTACCCATTTTAATAATGCCTATCGTCGGGGGCATTATCGCGATGACGCGCGGAAAAATATTCGATACACACACCACTATATTGGTACAAGAAACCTCCAAACTAAACCCATTTTTAGAAGATTTGTCGGTATCGACTAACTTAAAAGAACGCATGGCTGCACTCGATACTTTAGTTCATAGTCGTCACGTTTTATTTTCAGTCGCCGAGGAATTAGCATTAATCGACGATGAAACCGACAGTAGTGAAAGAGCCAGAGTCAGTCGAAATATTTCTAAGGGTCTAAATTTAACTCAAGAAGGTAAAGACCTAGTGAAGATTTCATATCGTTCAGGAGAGCCTGAAAATATGAAAGAGATTCTGCAAGTAGTCAGTCAGCATTTTATAGAGCAGCTGTTAGCGCCCGAACGTTCTTCAATTGAACAGTCTGAAAAGTTTATCTTGATGCAACTGCAATCACAGAAAAAACAACTATTAGAGTCGGAGAAAAAGCTTTCCTTGTTTAAGCAGCAATACGCTACAGACTTACCCGCTTATCACGGCGGTAATATAAAGCGTTTGCGTCAATTAAAACAAAAGCTGGCAGAAAAAGAATTATCTTGGTCGGCAGCCAAAGGTGTTTTGTTATCCATGGATGAAAGACTGTCGTCTAGTAATCCCGTCGTTGCAGCTTTAGAAAAACGCATTGTACAACTCACCAGCGAATTGGCTTTATTAAGGGCGCGTTATACCGACCAGCACTCAAAAGTGATTAATGTACAGCGTCAAGTCGATCGCCTTCAAGTAAAGCGCAATAGTCTATTGGAAAAAACAGCCAAATTAACACCGGAAGAAATTGAGCGTCTTTGGCACCTAGCGATGAGCTCTTCGGTAACTCAAGTTGTCAGCGGTAATGAAAATAATGCTCCACTATTGGTTTCTCAGTTACAAGAAATTCAGAAATCTCGTGCTTTGGAAGAGGGATTAAAACAAGAAATAAAAAGTTTAAAAGCACAAATTCAAGAAATGGAAGAGCAAGTGAAAGCCTTTGCGATAATCGAGCGAGATTTGACTGAATTAGAGAGGGAGCTTAATACCAAGCAAAGCCTATATGACGAATTTTTGAAACGCTATGAAATGGCAAAGATTACCGGATCCCTAGGGCGTTTTGAAGAAAAAAATAGAATTAAAATAATTGACGAACCTTATACCCCGTTATGGCCTTCGAATATACCCAGTATTGTATTTATAGTTGCCGGTTTAATTGGCGGTATATTTTTTGGCGCGGGAATGGCTGTGATTGTTGAAATAATGGATACCAGCGTGCGGCGCAGCAGCCAGCTACAAGTATTTACCCAGGCACCTGTTTTAAGTCGAATTCCAAAGTTTAAAGACTTATTGCAAGCCGATACCATTTTTGAAGATACTAAAACTTAATAGAATTGATAATACCTGACGGAGATTATTTGATGAAAACTAATGAAGAAAAAATAGTCGTTGAAAAAGAAACAGTAACAACTAATAAAGTTGTCGTTCAGGTCGTGCAACATCTGCGTGCCGGAGGCATCGAATGCTTAGTGTTAGAAATGTTACGTTCTTCTCAAATATCAAAAGAAGAAGATATGCACATCATTAGTCTTGAAGGCACGAAAGAAGAAGCCTTAAAGCATTGGCCAAGATTATTGCCCTATAAACAAAACTTATACTTTCTTAACAAACCTCAAGGCCTATCGATTAATTGTTTGTTTAAAGTGAAAAGAATCTTACAACGCTTAAATACCGATGTATTGCATACTCATCATATTGGCCCATTATTTTATGCTGGCTTAACTGCAAGATTGGCCAGAATACAGCATCGTATTCATACCGAGCATGACGCCTGGCATATGCAGGACATCAAGCGCAGAAAGCTAGAAAGCTCGCTGCTTAAGTGGGTGAAACCTGTATTAGTGGCTGATGCGAAAGGTGTGCACGAGCAATTAAAGAAATATCAGCCAGACTACCCAAGTCAGATTATTCATAACGGAGTTGATTGCAAAGTTTTTCATAAAGGCAATAAAAGTTATGCCCGATCACAATTAGGCTTGCCTCAAAAGGAAATCCACATTATTGGTTGTGCTGGTCGATTAACGGAAGTAAAGGGCCATAAATATTTAATAGAAGCACTTAAATTCCTACAAGACGACTGTATTTTAGTTCTTGCAGGAGAAGGTGAGTCCCGAGATGAACTAGAGGGATTCATTAAACAGAACAACCTTGAAAAACGGGTAATACTGCTCGGTAATATCGACAATATGGTGTACTTCTATCAATCTTTGGATGTGTTTTGCATGTCATCACTGAATGAAGGCCTTCCGCTATCACCCTTAGAGGCTCAAGCCTGTGGTGTGCCAGTTGTTTTGACGGACGTAGGTGGAAGCCGCGAAGCTTGTTGCCCAAAAACGGGCATGATGGTTCCTGCAAAAGACAGCTCAGCATTGGCTTGGGGGGTTCGCCAAGTATTTATAAATATACTAAAAGATGATTATGCATCACCCAGAGAATTTGTCCTCAATAACCGCGATTTTTGCAATATGCTTGCTGAATACCGAGTGCTGTACCGTTGATCACAAATACTAATGTTGTAGGAGGAATATCTCATGAGCATTATCGCATTTATAATATTAGCGTTAATTATCTATAACCATCTTGGTTACCCAGTTTTGTTAAAAGTAGCCGCTCATATTCGTGGTGGAAACAACAGCATTAATACGGTGCTTCCTTGTGCGCATACATCTAGGCTTCCAAGCATTCACATTGTCGTACCGGCGTTTAATGAAGGGCATTGTATTCAGCAGAAAATAGATAGTATGGGGTGGCTTGATTATCCAGATCATCGATTGGCTATTACAATTTATTGTGATGGCTGTAATGATGATACGGTAAGAAAAGCCATTCAATCACAAGGCAGGTTTTATAATCGTGAGCTCGATATACGCGTTGTAAATATCGAACGAAATGGCGGTAAAGTTTCGATCATTAACCGAGCAATCACCGAGTGCAAAGAAGATTTAATTGTATTCTCGGATAGCAGTTCCATTTTAGATCAATACGTATTATGGCGCAGTGCACAGTACTTTATGAATGATTCGAGTATCGCTGTAGTAACAGGTGATTATTCATTAATCCAGTCTGAAATCGAAAATAAAGAGAGTGATAAAAGTAGCGATAAAACTAGTGGTGAAGAAAACTACTGGAAGTATCAAAATAAAATACGTGATTTAGAAAGTAAATTAGGCTCTGTCATGGGAGTAACAGGGGCCTTTTATGCCATTCGTCGTGACTGCTGTGAAAAACTAGAACTTGATACTATTAACGATGATTTTATCTTACCCATGCGCGCTGTCGCAAAAGGATATAAAGCGATTTTCGATAAGAAGATAGGTATCTTCGAAACGGAATCTACTCCTCTAACAGCTGATGCGCAGCGCCGTAGACGCATATCGAAAGGTAATGCTCAGCAAATATTTCGTTTAACCACATTATTAGCGCCTAGCCTTGACTTCAACCGCATGCTCATTCAATGGATGTTCGTATCGGGGAAATGCTTACGGGTAATAATGCCCTATTTATTAATTTCTCTATTACTCATCAGTGCTGTGTTATCTGTGAATTCACTCGCTTTTGCACTGCTATTTTTAGCTCAAATAAGCGCTTACTTATTAGCAGGTATTAAGCACCTCGCTAACAAGGAGCTTCAAGTTGAATCTAAGACAGACTCTAAAGTAAAGCCAATGATTAAGCGCTTACTAGAGAGCAAGATTATTCTATTAAATAGCTACATCTGCCAAGGCCATTTAATGGGCTTGATAGGATCGCTAGATTATATAAAAGAAATAGTTAAACAAAAAGTTAAACAAAAAGTATTAGGGAAAGAACAAAATATAGGCTGGAAAAAAATTAATATTGAAATAAATAAATAAATAAATAAACAAACAGGTGATTATTATGAATATGAACGTGAGCATTTCAACAGTAATGAATAGCAATGT
>Ga0209396_1004014_pt1 | contig 14474 bp, 17 predicted proteins | sample GOMGulsemesocosm_6_FD_184638 | JGI IMG/M metagenome (GOLD analysis project Ga0209396, IMG submission 184638) | Methane-oxidizing microbial communities from mesocosms in the Gulf of Mexico - GOM8C Gulf of Mexico (SPAdes) (version 2) | ecosystem: Environmental > Aquatic > Marine > Cold seeps...
ATGTTTGGGAACACGCATACTACTTAAAATACCAAAACAGACGTCCAGATTATATTAATGCATTTTTTAATGTTATTAACTGGGAAGAAGTTTCTAAAAGATATAACGCTGGTAAATAATTAATTTTCAGCACAAAACTAAAAAACCTTTACTATTTCTAGTAAAGGTTTTTTTATGACTAAAATTGTCTAATTATTTTATAATTGCTCAACAAAGTCCAACAACAACTGTTGTACTTCATCAAAATTAGTTAACGGTGTATACTCTGCTTTATCATTTATATCATGATAATTTTTAACCGTTCCCATTGAATAAATGAAAAATGCAGGCACTCCAGATTTTGAAAAATGATGATGATCTGAATTAGCAGTCGCACCACGTTTTTTTAGGTTTGGTAAATATTGCTTTTCAACATTAATTTTTTCCATTAGCTCAAACTGTTCTTTTAACACAGAACCATTTACCAAGGTAATACCTTCACTTGCCCCTCCCATGATGTCAATATTCAATTGAAACTTAACTTTTTTAAGCTTGAAATAAGGATGATGTACAAAATATTCAGACCCCACAAGACCAGCTTCTTCTCCACTAAAAAAGCATAATACAATTCCGTATTCAGATGGGTTTTTAATGTAATATTTCGCCATAGACAGAACCATAGCAACTCCACTTGCATTGTCATTAGCTCCAGGGAACATAGCTTGTCCCATTTTCCCTAAATGATCATAATGCGCAGAAAGCACAATGTATTTTGTTGGTTTTAACTTACATTTATTGGCAGGTGGAATATAACCAATGACATTATTGTTTTCATAATTTGAAACAAATCTATTGTTAATCTTTAATGAAATTGTTTCTGCTTTTTTATACGCCTTAGCATCAATTGTAATCATTGGATAATTCATTTCATATCGTCCAACAGAGTACATCATTTTTGATTTTGTAATCCAAACTACTGGTGTGAATTGAGCTGTTTGATTAGCTAATTGATAAAAATACGAAATGCTATCTTTGTTTTTTAAATCCGTAAAATTAAAAACTACAATATCAGAATTACTAGGCTTGTGACTCGCTTGATAAAAATTAGTCGAATTATATTCAAACACATTAAATGTACCTTGAGCTGTTCCAGAATTAGCATTCAATAAATAATCTTGCCCTATTACCAAAACTTGCTCATCTAACTTGATTTCAATTGGATAAGGAAACGTATTTACACCAAATGAATACGCTTGAAGGTAAGGATTGTTTTTATACGTAGACACGCCACTTTTTTTCAACTCACTTACAATAAAATCAGCAGCCTTCCCTACCCCATTATCAACATAACCTCTTCCAGCATAATGTTCAGAACAAAGCGTATCTAAAATAGATTTAGCATAACTTAGTTGAGAAAATGACGTTGAATAAAACAACAATAACACTATTAGTGAGCCCCATCTCATACTAGTACCTTCTTTCAATCAATTCCATAAATGAAGCAACCGTTTTACTATCTAAATCCCAATTATGATTAATTGACATTGTATTTAGGTGCTGTTTAGCTTCATGACCATCATTACAATTATTCAATATATTGATCGCTTCATTATAGTTCTCATTACTACTTGAAAATAAGTCTGTGATGAATGCAAATTTTTCATTTATTCCAATCACTGATTTTAAATCAGAAATTTTACTACTTGTTAATCTATCTGCAAGTGAACCACTTGATTTATAAGAATCATTAAGAGAAGAAGTTCCATTAGATATTGATTCATTTAACCCACTCGACTTATCAGACTCAGGTACAATTGATTCAGGAATAACTCTTTCTGGTTCAACACTTTTTTCTTCACGAATAGTTTCAATAATTGGTTTCGTTTCTTCAATTTTTGTTTCCACAATTGGTTCGCTAAAATCAAATGACATCATTGGGCTAATTTCCTCCAAAATCTCTTCAATAGATTGTTCTGGTTCTTCAATAACTTCCTGAACAACTTCTACCTTTTCTACCACAACATCCTTAGTTGGCTCACCATATTTTTCATATGATTTGTGTCTTAGAACGATTAAACGCTCATACAACTCTTGCGAATGCTCTGTTAATTCTTCAATTTCAGAATTGTTTAATTGACCACTATTTAGTTGGTTAATTTTATCAGAAATATAATTTGAAAGTTGATCGAGTGATTTAAAAGAAGTTTTACTCATTTGATTTAGTTTGTTCAAAATTAGTTTGATTACGTAAAATTAAAATATATATTTGAAGAAAATCGATTTATTTTGGAAATTTCTCAAAAAAGAGATGTTAAAATCTCACTCAAAAGTACATTTACTCAATCTGAAAGAAATGCACAACTACGTGTGATTTGTGGCCCCATGTTTTCTGGTAAAACAAAATCTTTAATTAGAGTGATTAACGAATACAAAGCTATTGGGAAGAGAGTATTTGTTTTTAAACCGAAAATTGACAATAGATACAGTGAAGATGAGATAATTTCTCATGATAAAGATGTTACTAAAGCATATAATATTTCACGGCCAATAGAAATTTTTGATTACCATTTAAATGCTGATGTAATTGCCATTGACGAAATTCAATTTTTTGATGAATCCATTATTGACGTGTGTAATAAATTATCTCAAGACGGAAAAATAGTAATAGCATCTGGATTAGATTTAGATTATAAAGCTCAACCTTTTGGAGTTATGCCTAAAATTTTAGCTATAGCTGATGAAATTATTAAATTAAATTCAATTTGTACATTCTGTTCAGGACCTGCTCGTTTTTCACATAGAATTTCGGAAGAGGGCGGTACTATTGTGTTAGGAGAAAAAGATAAATATGTTCCTTTGTGTAGAAGTTGCTTTGGAGAAATTGCTAAATAGTTAATTGGTTTATATAGATATTACACCTTATAAAATAAAATATGGAGTTACTCTTGAGTTAATGTTATTAGGCTTAGCCCTACTACTCTTTTCATTTTTACTTTATTTAGGTAATTATTCAATACTATCAGCTATTACTTTTAGCATAGGTATTGTTGTTTTTCTTTCATTTAAAGGCCTGTTAGTCAAAGAAAATAGTATCAAAAAATATTTTTCATTTTTCGGTATTAAAATTGGCAAATGGATATCAATAAGTAATTATAAATATCTCATACTTTCCAACATCAATATAAGCGGTGCCTTGAACTCTAGAAGTCGAAGCATACCCACACGAACTAAATCATTTACAATTGCAATGCAAGGAGAAAATCTAAAAAGAATTGAACTTTATGAAAGTACTAATTATAAAGAATGCCAATCTAAACTTAAACTAATTAACAGTATCTTAAAGATTAAATCAATTGATAAAATTGAAATTATAAAGTCGAGAAATAGTAATAAATAATTTAAACACAACTCTATGAAAACATTCACTCTTATTTTTTTCTTAATTATATTATACTCTTGTGAATCAGTGAAAAAAGTTAACCATTCTGACAACACATATTTTGAAGGAGAAATTGAATATAATATTGATTATTCAGACATTCTTATTAATGTTTATTCAGATTATTTAGAAGAAAATATTGGTGATAAAGTGGTACTCACATTTAAAAACGGAAACCAGAAAAAAGAATATTATTCTAAAAGTGGTAAATTACTTAGCGTTAGGTTCCTAGATTTAAAGCAGAAAAAATTATTTTCAAAATCAACAAATGAAGATACCGTAAGTTGGATCGATATCACAAAGCAAGATACTAAATTAACTTTCGAACAAATCAAAGACAGTACTGTAATGGGTTATTCTGTTGTAGGTATAAAAACTGTGGGTTCAACTATTGTTAATGACGAAACATTTTATTTATCAGGGCAATTCTATTATGCAAAAAAACTAAGAATAAATCCAGAATGGTACAAAGACTATTATGAAGCCAATTTTAATGAAATAATTAAAATCGGAAAAGGTATTACTATATCACAAGTATCAAACACTCCATATTGGATTACGACTTTAAATGCAACGAGAGTTAAAAGAAGAAAAGTGAAAGATTCAGAATTAAAATTCGATTTAACAGGTTATAAATTGAAAGAACTATAAATTACCTACCACTTAATAGAATTCAAATACAACTCTTCCACTTCATCTCTCGCCCAAGGAGTTTTTCTTAAAAACTTAAGGCTAGACTTAATTGTAGGATTCACGTTGAAACAACGAATATCAATTTTATCACCTAACCTTTCCCAACCATACTGTTCCACTAAATACTCTATCATGTGAATTAATTTAACGCCATGCAAAGGGTTATTAATTTGATCCCCTCCAGGAGTATGTTTCTTTTCTTCTTCCATGTTTTTAATCGTTTAATGAGTTTTGGTTTTCTTTCTTTATCATTTTATTTAGTACTATAAAACTAACTATAGAGGTTACTAAATTAAGTGCACCAAGCTCTGGTTTTAACATTAAAAAATAACCAATTGTGAATAGCCCACTGAAACTTGCAGTTAAACCTAACACCCACATAATTGTAGAATTAACAAAACCTTTCATTGCGCCTTTACTTGCACCCGTTCCTTTCCATAATCCAATTGGATTACATAAAACAATAAATTTTTGAAGTTGTGCTTCATCAACCGCTCGCGTCATAAAGGTAGTGATAATTGAAATAGCTAAACTAAAAAATGTAATACCAACTAATGCGTACGTATCAAAATGAGGCATTGCAGCATATTCACTAAATAAAATTGGATATAAAGCTGTGGCTATTAAAGCTGCTAACATGGATGAAATTTCAGTCCACGCATTTGCTCTCCACCAAAACCATCTAATTAATTGAGCAACCCCTAAACCAGATGCCGCATTAATAAAGAACTTCCATGCACCGCTAATTGAATCCATTTGAGACGCCACAATTACTGCCAAAATGGTAATAATGACAACCATTGACCTACTAAATTTCACTAATTCCTTTTCAGATGCTTTCGGCTTCAAAAATCGTCTATAAATATCATTTGTTAAATAAGATGACCCCCAATTTAAATGTGTATCCACCGTACTCATAAAGGCAGCCATTAAAGACGTAAATGCCAATCCAACCAAACCAACTGGTAATACCATAGTCATAATCATTGGGTAATACGCCTCTCTATCTCCCAAAACTTCACCTTCTACTCCATACTGTAATGGGAATAAAATTAAAGATACTAAAGCCACTAAAATCCAAGGCCACGTTCTTAAGGCTATAAATGCAATCGCGAATAAAAATGATCCTTTTTGTGCATCTTCTGGCGTTTTGGCCGTATTAATTCTTTGAGCAATATAACCTGACCCATCAGAATCATAACGTACCCACCATTGAATAACCACATAAATTAAAAATATTTCAAATGGCACCATTGGGTTGTCAAAGGACGGGAAGAATTCCGTTAAATGTTCCGCCTTGACAGAGCCATAAATCTCACTTAAACTGACTTGCATTTGTTCTAAACCACCAACTTCTTGCACCGCATAATAAGCGAATATAATAGAGATAACAATGGCGATAACAAATTGAAATAAATCAGTCAAAATCACCCCTCTAATCCCACCAATTGAACTATAAATCATTACAATTATCAGCAAAGCTAAAATGGTTAACGTGGCATTAAAGTCACCTTTAAACAATAAGAATGTTGGATAAAACCCTTCCAATGTGGAATAAAAACTATCCCCTAACACAGATGACCACTTCACAAAAGGCCCTGCAATTTTTACAGCCGCCGTAATTACCCAACCTAAAATAAATACATTTAAAATAATACCATAAAAGAACGCTTTAAATCCTCTTAAAAAAGCAGCTTCTTTTCCACTGTAACGCAGCTCAATAAACTCAACATCTGTTAATACATTGGACTGCCTCCAACGTTTAGCAAAGAAAATAGAAACCGTAATATAAGTGGCGGCCCAAGACCACCAAAACCAATTCCCTGCAATTCCTGACTTAGCAGTAATTCCTGTTATTGCTAAAGGTGTATCTGCCGCAAATGTGGTCGCAATTATAGAAATCCCAATCCACCACCAAGGTAATGATCGGTCTGCTACAAAATATGAATTTATTCCTGTACTCGATTTTTTAGACACCCAAACGCCTACGGCAAAAACCAATATTAAATATACAATAAAAATAATCCAATCTAATGACTCCATATCTCTTTAAAATTAAAACTCAATTTAACATTGAATGCTATAATTTTGGCAAGGTAAATAAAGATTTGATTTGAAAAATTCAAAAATTGAATTGTTATACACACTGTAAAGCTAATAGTTCCGATAAATACAGCCAACTCCTGCATTATCACTCAATTATAATTGTAAAGTTCTTAAGAATTCATAATCTTCTATCAAAAACCAAGCCTTTTATTAATTTGTATTCATTTTTTTTGTATTTTTGAATACATCACAGATACCTCACACTATGTTAAAACAATCATTAAGTCACAAATTACTCCAAAAACTATCTCCACAACAAATTCAATTAATGAAATTGTTACAAGTTCCTACTATGGAATTAGAAGCAAGAATCAAAGAAGAGATTGAAGAAAACCCTGCTCTTGAAGAGGGTCGAGAAGAAAAGAATGAAGATACGCAAGATGATGATTATGACGACAGAGAGGTTTCTGATGCTGAAGCTGACTTTGACATTAATGACTACCTAGACAATGATTTACCGCAATATAAAACATCTGTCAACAATTATAGTGCTGATGATGACGACAAGGCTATTCCTTTATCAGGTGGAAAGTCCTTTTATGAGGTTTTAACAAACCAATTAGGCTTAAGAAATTTAAGTGATACCGAAAAATTCATTGCCGCAATGATTATTGGAAATATTGATGAAGACGGTTATTTACGTAGAGATTTAATAGCAATGGTGGATGACTTGGCTTTTGGTCAAAACATTAATGTGAGCGAAGATGAAATTGAAGATGTATTATTTGTTATTCAAGATTTTGAACCAGCTGGTGTTGGCGCAAGAAATTTAAGAGAATGTTTATTGTTGCAATTGGAACGTAAACATAACGGTGACATTTCTACTTACACCGCCAAAAAAATTATTGAAAAGAGCTTTGAAGAATTTACAAAAAAGCACTACGAAAAAATTAAAAAGAAATTTGAAATTGAAGATAATGATTTGAAAGACGCTATAAGCGAAATCCAAAAATTAAATCCAAAACCGGGTAATTCTTTAAAAGAATCAACAAACTCAGCTAACTTCCAACAGGTGATTCCTGACTTTATTTTAACAGAAGAAGTCGAAGGTGAACTACAATTAGCTTTAAATGGTAGAAACGCACCTAAATTAAGAGTTAGCAAATCATACGAAACCATGTTACGCAACTATGCTGAAGGTGCTAAAACAAAGAAATCAGATAAGGACGCCTTAACCTTTGTTAGACAAAAATTGGACTCTGCTAAATGGTTTATTGATGCTATTAAACAAAGACAAAACACCTTGTTATTCACCATGAATACAATTTTAGATTATCAAAAAGAATTCTTTTTAACTGGTGATGAAACTAATTTAAAACCAATGATTTTGAAAGATATTGCTGAGATCGTTGAAATGGATATTTCTACTATTTCAAGGGTAGCAAATAGCAAGTATATTTCTACACCTTTTGGAACTTATAAATTGAAGTACTTCTTTTCTGAATCCTTATCTACAACCAGTGGAGAAGAAGTAAGTACACGAGAAGTTAAAAAAATATTGAATGATGCCGTTGATGCTGAAACTAAGAAAAAACCATTAACAGATCAGAAATTAGCAGAGTTACTAAAAGAAAAAGGCTACAATATTGCCAGAAGAACAGTTGCTAAATATCGTGAACAATTAAATATTCCTGTAGCAAGATTGAGAAAAGAGTTATGATAAAATCCTTTTTTAACACCCTAAGTCATTTATTTCATCCGTTATTACTACCTGTTTTAGGATTGTATTTTCTGTTTGAAACACCGACTAGTTCACCTGGTTTAATTGTGACATCACTATATGATTTGCCAACCGAGTTTAAAATTAACTTGTATAAACTATTTGGTTTTTTAACCATTTTAGCACCTGGTATTAGCTTTTGGATCATGTATCAAAACAAAATCATTAGCTCTTTAAAACTAGAAAACAGATTAGAACGCTTTACACCTATTGGCTTAACTGCTACTTACTACATAATGAATTATGTGTTGTTAAGAATTATGATTCCTGAACACATTATTATTTCATTCATCTTTCCTTATGCATTTGGATTAGCCTTAACCGCAGTTATTGCTTATATAATGAACTATTTCACCAAAATCAGCTTACACATGTTAGGCTTTTTTGGACTTATAGGTGCTGTTATGGGTTATTTTCAAAATCAATTAGAATATAATCTATTCTTTTTAATCTTTCTAATACTTGTGGGTGGTCTTGTAGGCTCTGCAAGGTTATACTTAAAAGCACACACTTTAAAAGAGGTTGTTTTAGGAATCATAATTGGCTTTGGAATAGAGTTTGTATGTATGAAGTTTGAATTGTATCTATAAAACCAACCTACCACATTTACCTCCAGCACTATAACTACACATAGCAACAAGTAAATTAGAAATTTAATAAAATAAATTACCAAGAACAAATAAAATCAAAAATGTACTTTAAAACATTTTGATATCCTTACATTTACAATATATAAAAAATAAACCCATGATTAAAAATATAGCACTATTAGCAGCAACAGGTTTAATAATGACAAGTTGTTCATTATTTAATAACGACAAGGCACCTTCAGGCGGTCTAAATTTATTTACAATTCAACAAGATAAAGACTTAGGTATTCAAGTAGCTGGTGAAATTAATGCAGACCCAGTAAAATACCCGGTTTTAGATTCATCAACCAATGTTGCTGCCTACAAATATATTTACGGAATTAGAGACGCCATTTTAGAAACAGGAAAAGTAAAATATGCAGATGATTTTAAATGGGAATTAAAAATCATTAAGGACGACTCTACTTTAAATGCATTCTGTACACCAGCTGGTTACATATACATTTATACAGGGATTATTAAATTTTTAGACAATGAAGCTGAATTAGCTGGTGTAATGGGACATGAAATGGCTCATGCAGACTTAAGACATTCAACTAGACAAATGACTAAGTCTTATGGCTTACAAGTTCTTATTAACGCTGCTTTGGGAGAAAGAGAAGCATTAAAACAGATCACAAGTGGTCTCATTGGCTTAAAGTTTAGTAGAAGTCATGAAACAGAAGCTGATAGAATGTCTGTGGAATATTTATGTGGCACAAAATATAGAGCAGATGGTGGTGCAGGATTCTTTGAAAAAATTAAAGCTATGGGCAGTGGAACTCCACCAGAATTTATGAGTACTCACCCGAGTCCAAACAACAGAATTGAGAATTACCATACTTGGGCCAAGGATGGCAACTGTGGTGGAGTAGATGATTTCAAATCTAGATATGAAGCATTCAAAAAACTATTTTAATAGTCGAACTTGACATAAAAAAACCTACACTTAAAAAGCGTAGGTTTTTTTATGTCAAATTTTTAGTTGAGTTATTGGTCTAATAATTCAGTTTCTTTAATATCTGAAATTCTAATTACATTTTTTATAAAGTAAGTAATTATCGGATGAGGGATATCTTCCGTTGACATTATTTGAGGACAGAACATGGTAAACAGGAAAAATGGATGAGCCTTTAATTTTATTATTTCAGGATCAAAATATTGATTTCTAGCTCCTATTTCAAACTCTTTAGCGAGCACATCAGAATAGTGAGGCAAAATGGAATAACGTGAAGACGTGTATTCAGAACCGCTTCTGTGAATGTATATTTTTTCACATTCAGATGAGAATTTATCTAAAGACACTTGAGTGAAATGATTACCGTCAATTAAGTTATCAGAAATAATACGTTCTTCCTTTAAATCATATCCTTTTGAGTCAAAGTGATGTTGAATCAATAACCTATACACCTCACCTGAACCAAAAACTGGAATATCAACCTCTAATAATGTTTTAAAAATTGAATTAAAATAAAATGGTTGTGAAAAAGGGCCTGGTGCAATATAGACACCATCAAACTGAGCAATAAGTTCTTCTACTTCATATTCGCAAAATTCAACTTCATTTAACCAATAAAAATTAATGGGATGATTAAGAATTTTCTCACAATGTTGAATAGCTTTATTAGTTGCGTTATGTGAATGGTACGCAAAATTATAATTCCCTAATACTGCTATTCTAATTGTTTTTTCCATAAAAAATATCCGTAAGATGTATAAATTTAGCGAAAAAAAAGGAGATTAAAAAATCTCCTTTACTTAAAATTGAATTTACTCTCGTTTAAATGAGGTCTTTATGATTCCATTTTCAACACATATAGTGTCGCCTACAGCATTTCGTAATGGACAATTGAACACCCCTTTAAATTTCATATAATTTCCAGTTGCATCAGAATCAAGTTCCATTTCAACAAACGAAAAATCTATTGATGAACATCCAGACACTGTATCATTAGACCAATCTACACCAAATTCATCAGTATATCTAATACGTATACCATCATAAGATAAATTGTCATCCACATAATACTCAGGGTTCATATTTTCTAAAAAGTAATTTTCCCATTCTTCTGTAGTAGGTAAATTATTTCCGAAATCATTCCATTGAATATCACCCATTTCAATTTCGAAACCTTCCGTTAACGCAGCATTAGTAACTTTAGCAATATAAGTTGCATGTGATAAACTTGACGCAATTGTTTTTTCATTATCATATCTACATGAATCAGTATACTCTTTCAATACGCCATCTACAGTTGCTTTACAAGAGCAATCTAAATCTACAACTGGTAACGGTGGAGGAATAACTTCATGCTGATTATTACATGACATAATAGACAAAAATAGCCCTGTTCCCAAAAGTGTAAATAATTTATTCATAATCTAATTTTTGATAAAAATAGTGTATTTTCACTAATAATACGTAAAAAATCAAATTTAGTTGCGCTAATATAAATTTACGACACCATTTTTAATGCATTTGTCGATATAGAAATTTCCAAACTTTTTAATGGTAAGTATTTTTCTTTAGCCAAACCAAAAACGTTAGCATCTAAATTTAAATTGTCTCTTAGTATAATTTTAGAAAAATTTGAAATCGTTATATACCCTAATTTAAATGTATTAAACATAACGCTATAAACTAAATCACCATTGAGTTTCTGCTCTGTTTGTGTTAAGTTTAATTTTGAGCCAACTGATAACAAATGATACACATAAATCATATCATAAGATGATAATTGATCCACTTTTGCTAGCAAGCTTAAACTACCTTCTTCTTGCCTGTTTTTTGTTTTAAATAGTTTCATAATTAAGCACAAATTTGAGTCACTTGATTATTAAAATTAAACCCTGATAATATAACAGATTCATCTGTATTTTGAAAATTGTACTCAACCATTTCAGTTCCATCACCTAAATAAAAATTTGTTATAGAATCTGAATCCACTTTGTAACCGTTTAAAATTACTTTTGATAACATGCGGTTGAAATCACTTTGAGTAATTAATAAAGTAGTGTCAATTGTTTTATTATTGAAAATTAAAGTACATTTTAAATATACTGTTTTATCTCCTTTTTCGTAAGAAATTTCTTTAATTACAATGTTCTGGTAAATCGATAATAACTTTTTCATAATATCTGTTGTTTTAATTATAATACAATGATATCGTAGCAGAACGTAATCAATTTATGTTGTGAAAAAAAAGTATTTTTTTCACACAACTAAAAGAATAAACGTTAAATTTGAAACAACAATACAAATTTGATTTCAAAATGAAGAACATACTCGTTATAGGTGCTGGATTATCGGCATCATCAATTATTAGATATTTCACACAAAACGCTGAGCAAGAGGGATGGAACATTAAAGTTGGTGACCAAGATGGTGAATTAGCAAAACAAAAAATAGGAAATTGTAAACAAGCAGAAGGATTTACTTTAAATGCCTTAGACCCGGTAGAAAGACAACCTCTAGTTGAATGGGCTGACATAGTTATTTCAATGTTACCTGCTAGATTCCATATTGACGTAGCTAAAGATTGTATTACTTACAAAACAAACTTAATTACACCCTCATACATTTCTCCAGAAATGGAAGCTATACATGATGAAGCTATTAAAGCTGGTATTATTATCATGAATGAAATTGGTGTTGATCCAGGAATTGATCACATGTCTGCTAAAAAAGTCTTAGATGAGATTGAAGAATTAGGCGGTAAAATGCATATTTTCGAATCATTTACTGGTGGTTTAATCGCACCAGAATCAGATAATAATCCTTGGAACTATAAATTAACATGGAACCCAAGAAATGTAGTTTTAGCAGGACAGGGTAGTCCCGCAAAATTTATTCAAGAAGGTAAATATAAGTACATTCCTTATTCGAATTTATTTAGACGAACTGAAATTATAAAAATTGATGGATACGGAGAATTTGAAGGGTATGCCAACAGAAATTCTTTAGGATATAGAGAAATTTATGGTTTAGAAGATATTCCTACTATTTTTAGAGGAACATTCAGAAGAAAAGGATTTTCAAAAGCGTGGAATGTATTTGTTCAATTAGGAGCAACAGATGACTCTTATATTTTAGAAGGTAGTAAAAACATGACTAAACGTGAATTCATTAATTCATTTTTACCTTACCATCCTTATGATTCAGTTGAATTAAAATTACGTTACCAATTAAGAATTGATCAAGATGATATTATCTGGGATAAATTAGTGTGGTTAGGTATTTTTGATGATGAGTCTTACGATTTAGAAGAAGATATTACACCAGCACAATTCTTACAAAAAATTGTAGTTGACAAATGGGTACTTGAACCAGAAGACAAAGACATGATTGTGATGTGGCATAAATTTGTTTACATCTTAAATGGTGAATTTAAAGAAATTAACTCTTCAATGATATCGATTGGTGAAGACCAAACGTACACGGCAATGAGTAACACAGTAGGACTTCCTGCTGCGATTTGTGCGAAAATGATTTTAAATGGCACTATTCAATTAAAAGGTGTACAAATGCCTATCTTAAAAGAAATTTATCAACCAATTTTAAAAGAATTAGAATTACACGACATTAAATTTAATGATGTCGAAATTAATCCACCGGTTTTATATAACCATGGTTAAAAACTTAGAACCTAAAAAAAGTCCTTTAACTTATGCGTTAAAGGACTTTTTTGTTTTATAACCGTTTATTATAATTGAGAAGCACTACAATTTAACACAGTAAACTTATCATTTTGCGCTGTTACCTTAACATCTTTAAATAGTTTATTTAAATGTGTAGCATAATTTAAATGATTATTAAAAACGAGTTGAAATTTCCCTTTTTTCTTTAAACATCTTGCTGCTTGCTTAAACAGTTCTAATGGCAAACTAATATCAACCTCATGTTCAACATGAAAAGGAGGATTAGAAATAATGTAATCTAAAGAGTCAGATTCAAAATCACTTAAGTCATTATTAAAATGGAAGTGAACCTTATCACCTGAAATGTTCATTTTTGAACTTTCAACTGCTAAAAACGAATCATCTAGTAAATGAATTTCTAAATCTGGCTTTTCATTCTGAAGTACTTTAGCCAAAATACCATTACCAGATGCTAAATCTAAAACACGCTCAGCATCTTCAGGAAGGTTAATATTTTCAATTAAAAATTGAGTGGCATAATCAATGTGATCTGAAGAAAAGACACCATACTGTTGTTTATAGATTCCAAAATCAGAATTTATGACATGTACCAATGGCTTAATTTCATTGTTTTTAGGGTTAGTCAACACAATCAACCTTGACTTTTTCCAAGCTTTAGTTTGCTTCACCGTATCAAAATAGCGTTCTGCAATTTCAATCATTCTTTTGGTAAAGTATTTGGTCATAAATGAACACACTACTACTGAATCTTCATCTATACCTAAACTAATTTGATTCAAATACTGTTCAAACAAATCAACAGACTTTGGTACTTTTAGCACAACAACCTCAGCTTTAAAATCAGTCATTGCTTCAAAATTAGCAAATTGTTTATCTTCAAATAACAACTCGTTATTTTCTAAATTCTTAAAAATTGATTTCTCTTGGCTTTTTTTACTAATTCTAATTTCAGTTTTTTTAGACAACAAATGACAACTTAAGTAACCAGAACTATCATTATAAATAGAAATATTTTTATCGGCTAATTCATTAGTTTTTAAAAACCATACCGCAAATTCATCCCCTTTACTCCATGCCATTAATGACCTGTTTGATGTTTTAGGATATCTTTTAATTTCATAATCTGAAATTGTGCTAGAAGGTAAGTCTGTAAAATTCATATTCAATACTTTTTTACAAAAGTAAGCATATTACATCATGACACTCAAATATCAGCTATTATTTGGAATAATATACGTTAATATAAAAT
>Ga0209396_1004015_pt1 | contig 14472 bp, 11 predicted proteins | sample GOMGulsemesocosm_6_FD_184638 | JGI IMG/M metagenome (GOLD analysis project Ga0209396, IMG submission 184638) | Methane-oxidizing microbial communities from mesocosms in the Gulf of Mexico - GOM8C Gulf of Mexico (SPAdes) (version 2) | ecosystem: Environmental > Aquatic > Marine > Cold seeps...
GTGGTTAAGAAATACCCCATTGATGTTTATCTAGTTAAAACTTTTTAAAAATTCTTTTGTTCGACTACACTAGGCTGAGTCGATGTTTGAGGAAATGTTCTGCTAAACTGGCACTGAGAGCATTCTGTTACTGTTCAAGAATTGTTATAGAGAAATCAGGAGAAGCGTTATGAGAGTCAAGGAATTGGTTAAAGGCGGGCTGTTGTTAATTGGAGCAATATTTCTTGCTGCCTGTTCTTCATTTAGTGGTGCGCCGTTGCCCAGCTCTGTTGCGCAGGAGTCTTCAATGGCCAAAACAGGCGATTATACATATTTGATTGGGCCTGGTGATTCGGTGAGTATATTTGTATGGCGAAATCCGGAAATTTCTAACTCTGTGATTGTGCGCCCTGATGGTAAAATTACTTCGCCATTAGTGGAAGAATTAGTGGCGAGCGGTAAGACACCTGAGCAGTTGGCGCGTGACGTTGAAGAGGTGCTTGGCACCTATATTAAAGAACCAATTGTAACAGTGATGGTGAGCGGTTTTGTTGGCCCTTATAGTGAGCAAATTCGTATTGTTGGGGAGGCGGCGAATCCTCAAGCTATTCCTTTCCGGGAAAAAATGACAACGCTTGATGTAATGATTGCGGTGGGTGGCTTAACGGAGTTTGCAGCCGGCAACCGTGCATCAATTGTTCGCGTTGTAGACGGGGAGCAAAAGGCCTATCAAGTTAAACTTGAGGACTTGCTGCGTAAAGGGGATATCAATGCCAATGTTGATATGAAACCCGGTGATGTGTTGATTATTCCAGAGTCTTTTTTCTAATTCTAATTTACGGATGAGTTAGCTTTACATGCAGGATATTCTTGATTTAGCACTGTCTTATTTGCGGGCTGTATGGATGCGCCGCTGGATTGCTCTGGCAATAGCGTGGGCTGTTTGTGTTGTTGGTTGGGCGGTTGTAATGAAAATGCCTAACCAATATGAGGCCAGCGCGCGTATCAATATTGATTCGCAATCGTTTCTCAAACCTCTTCTCAGAGGGTTGACGTTTTCTACTTCGCCAAACCAGCAAATCCAGTTGATGGTGACTACTCTATTAAGTCGTCCCAATCTGGAAAAAGTTGCCCGTATGACGGATCTGGACTTGTCGGTTAAAACAGATCAGGAAATGGATGATCTTCTAGAGGACCTTAAAGGCAATATCAAGCTTGGTAAGCAGGGGCGAGGTCAGGATCTTTATACCATTAGTTTTCAGAATGAAAGCAGAGATGTGGCGAAACGAGTTGTACAGGCTGTATTGACCGTGTTTGTGGAAAATACCTTGGGCGAAAATCGTGAAGAATCCGTGACAGCTAAGCGTTTTTTGGATTCTGAAATTAAAGAGTATGAGCAACGCCTTAAGGACTCTGAAGCACGGTTGGTTGAGTTTAAACGTAAAAACCTTGATTACCTTTCTACCGGTGGCAGTGATTATTACCAGCGTTTGCAAAAAGCGATGGGGGATGTCGAATCTTCCAAATTGATTTTGACTGAAGCAATTCGCCAGCGTGACTCGATCAAAGAGCAAATCGAAGATCAAGAAGATGAGTTGTCCTTTGTCTTTGAGTTTAGTGATACGGAAAACTCATCTACCTATGATCAGCGAATTGCAGCCTTGCAGTCACGTTTGGATGAAATGTTCTTGAAATATACGGACAAACACCCGGACGTGGTTACGCTTAAATCTCAATTAGCAGACCTAGAAGCTAAGCGAGATGAAGAATTGGCAGCTCGAGCAGAGAGTGGGTCGATGGAAACAGAAAATCCTGTTTTACAATCCTTAAAATTGAGTTACGGCAATGCCAAATCGCAGGTGGCTGCGCTGAGAGCTCGCGTGAAGGCTCATAAAAATCGGGTTGAAAAACTTCAACAGCTGGTGCATACGATTCCTGCAGTTGAAGCGCAAATGTCAGATTTGAACCGTGATTACGCTGTGATTAAACGTAAACATCAGGAGTTATTGAACAGAAGAGAGCAGGCGCAAATTACCCAGAAAGCCAGCCAGGCATCGGATGATATTGAGTTTCGGGTTGTTGATCCTGCTCGGGTGCCCTTTGAACCTGCTGGACCACCTCGTATTATTTATATGACAGCAGTACTTGTATTGGGAGTCGTGATAGGTATTGCTGTGAGCTTGCTGCTTGCCTTACTTAAGCCGGCATATTCTTCGGTTCGTATGTTAGCTCTTAGTACCGGTTTGCCCGTGTTAGGGACTGTATCTTTAGTGGAAGAGCCTCAGCAAATTAAAATTAATCGTCGTTATTTATACCTGTTTATTGGAGGCGGATTTTTATTGCTGACCTCCTATTCGACTTTGCTGTTATTCCAACTTTTGTTTAATGCCTGATTTGGCGCCCGTATTTAGTTGAGAGTTTTGTATGGATACAATTGAAAAAGCGCTGAGTAAACACCGTCAGGCTCAGGAAGCTGAGCTTGAGCGCTCGGATATGCCTGCATTTTCAGAACAAGCATTAAATGATTCTGTTAACAACATCGAACAGGGTGCAATAGAGATAGAGTCTGAAAGTTGTGCTAAATCTCAAAAAGATCGTGTTACTGGTGATGCCACTGTTAATTCTTTGGAAATTAATCTTGATGCATTGGCACGCATGGGTGCCATTCTACCGAATGACTCCAGAAGTAAGATCAAAGAAGAATACAAGCACATCAAGCGACCATTGTTACAAAAGGCAATGGCAAGAATGGATCCTGACTCTCCCGATAACCTGATTATGGTGACTAGCGCTTACTCTGGTGAAGGTAAGACATTCAGTTCACTAAATTTAGCGTTGAGTATTGCCGTAGAGCGTGATTGTCGCGTGTTATTGATAGATGCTGATGTTGTTAAACCTGGTTTAGGGCGCACCTTAGGACTAGAGGGTAAACCGGGGTTGGTGGAGTACCTGAATGGCGAAATTGAAAGTCTATCGGAGATTTTGCTGACAACCAATATCAATAATTTGACGGTATTGCCTGCAGGTAAAACACACCACCTTTCTCACGAATTACTGGCCAGTAATTCAATGCGAGAGTTGGCTAAAGAATTATCCAGTCGCTATCGAGATCGTATCATTATATTTGATTCACCACCTGTGTTGATTACCAGCGAAGCTAAAGTACTTTCTGATGTGGTGGGGCAGATAGCGTTGGTGGTTGAACAGGATAAAACGGCTCAGCAGTCTGTTAAGGATGCTTTGGCGAAATTGGATGCTACAAAAATAAGTGGTTTGATTCTTAATAAATCCCACTCATTGGGAGCAGGCTATTATGGCTATTATTACAGCGAATGATGCGGTGAAGGGGCCTAAAGTAGTGAGTTTTAATAAACACGCTAAGTCAATTAATAGCATTCTCGTTGGTGTTACGTCTTGTTTTCTCTCTTCTGCAATTTTGGCAGAGGGGGAATGGCATGTTGGACCTTCCCTTAAGGTCGCTTCAACTTATTCCGATAATATTGATCTGGACCCTAATGCAGAAAGTGACTTGGTTTTAGAGGTGTCGCCGGGCATTAGTGTTAATAGGGAAGGGCGTAGATTAAGCGTTAACCTTGATTACAATCTTCAAAATCTTGTCTATCAGGATAATAGTGATCTGGATACCAGTAATCACCGGTTATCGGCTGATTTGAATTCAGAAATCCTTACGGATACCTTGTTTCTTGATTTTAATAGTTCGATTAGTCAACAATTAACGAGCCGGCGCGCAAGTGGTTCATCTGATGCCATAAGCGGTTCAGGTAATTTCAGTGATGTATTTACTTATTCGATTTCACCTTACTGGCAGCAACGTTTAGGTGATGTGGCTGATTTTGAATTGCGTTACACCTACGACAGGGTGAAAAGTGATGACTCTGTGGGTAGTGGTAATGATGATAGCGATAGTAATGGTGTGTCCTTTGATATTAAAAATGGCACGGCTACTGGCCGCATAAATTGGAATATTAGCCACGATAGTCAGCAAGTTAGTTACGATGATGGTGATAAAAGTGATACAGAGTCAACTAATGCGAGAATCGGTTACCAGCTGACTCAAAGCTTTAATGCCTTTATTTCTGGAACTGATGAGGATAATGAGTTTTCAGGTGATCGCGGCGATGATAATCCCGAAGATAGTACATACGGCGCTGGTTTTACCTGGACGCCTTCGCAGGATTTTAGTCTGACAGCCCTTTACAATAAACGCTCGGATCCTCGTCCAGATGAAGATGAAACCTTTGCCAGTGGGGATGTGTTCTGGGCTCCAACGGCAAGAACCGATATCAATTTTGGTTTTGGCAGTCGTTTTTTTGGTGACACCTATAATGCGAGTGTAAATCATCGCACTCGCTGGACGCGTTGGAATTTTTCCTACGATGAAGGCGTCTCTGATTTTCGTAGTTTGGCATTACAGCAAAGCTTCATAGCCTGTCCTTCAGATGCAACTAATATTGCTCAATGTCGAGTTTTGGCACCGGGAGAGGCTTTGCGGCCGGGAGAGGTTCTATTAGGCTCAAACCAAGGGTTGGTTTCAGTAATCAATACTGGCATTACTGATGACACTTTTATCAACGAAACGGCTCGAGCATCGGTTTCTATCGTTGGTGCGCGTAATACCGTGACACTATCACTGACTGATACTAAGCGAACCTTTGTGTCCGATAATGATACTGAAGAAGATACCTCCGTTGATCTATCCTGGACTTATCAGTTTGCATCGCGTACCGATTCGCGGATAACAATTGGGCGGACGGAGTCACAGTTTGATGACGGCCAGGAAGATGATTTTATGCGTTATGCATGGCGCATAACACGTGACATTGGCGGTAGTTCCATATTTTATGTGGAGGCACAGGTCAATGAGCGAGATTCTAACGTGTTAGCAGATCGCTATGATGAAAATCGACTGACGGTTAGCTTTGAAAAGTTTTTCTGATAGGTAATTGATTGAGAGTTTGCCGTAGCTCAAGGTACTTCAAGGTCAAAGCACGGGCCAAAATTTTTTAGATTAGTGATATAAGCAACGCCTATGTATGAAGCTTTTTATAATTTATCAACCAAACCGTTCCAGTTAAGCCCTGATCCGCGCTTCTTTTTTGATAGTAGCGTACACAAGCGGGCGATGTCTTACTTACGTTATGGGTTGAGCCAGGGCGAAGGTTTTATTGTTGTCACTGGTGGTATTGGTACAGGTAAGACTACGTTGGTGCGCAATTTATTCGCTGAGCTGGATCAGCAAAAAATTGTGGCGGCTCAATTGGTGACAACCAAGTTGCAGCCAGATGAACTTCTAAAAATGATCTCCTCTTCCTTTGGTTTGCCCTATGAGGGCTTATCCAAGGCGTCATTGTTAAAGCAATTTGAAACCTTTCTGAAAAAGTGTGATTTTCAGGATAAGCGCGTACTGCTTGTAGTGGATGAAGCCCAAAATCTTCCGGCTGAAACAGTGGAAGAGTTGCGTATGCTGTCCAACTTTCAGACAGATAAACGTTCCTTGATTCAAAGTTTTTTATTGGGCCAGGAGGAGTTTAGGCAAACCATCAATTCGCCAGGTATGGAGCAGCTGCGCCAACGCATTATTGCGTCTTGTCATCTTGCTCCATTAGATAAAAAAGAAACACGACTCTATATCGAGCATCGATTGAAAGAAGTGGGTTGGTCGTCACGTCCAGTGATTACCGACATTGCTTATGAGTTAATACATAATTTTACCAACGGTGTACCTCGTCGTATTAACGTTTTTTGTGATCGTTTGTTGTTATACGGATATCTTGAAGAATTGTTTGTCTTCAAGCCAGAAGTGGTCAATAAGGTTGCAGAGGAGCTCGCTGCAGAGGTATCAATGCCTTCAGAGCCTGTATCAGCCTTGCCTGATGAGCCTCAGCTTACTGAGCCACCCGTAAGCTCAGCACCAGTATCCGCAACAGCTCGTTCGGGTGGAGATCAACGAATTGAACATCTGGAACTTGTTGTCGAGTCGCTAGAAAGAACACTGCAGGAAAAAATAGGCCAATTAAAGCAGTCGATTGAGCGCCTTAAATAATAACCCGGTTAAAACAAAGTTGAGCAGATTATGTGTCGATTAATTTGTATTGTGGGCGCACGTCCAAATTTCATGAAGATCGCGCCAGTGATGGCAGCTCTGAAGAAGGAGGCCCCCGAGATTGATGTAAAACTGGTTCATACTGGTCAACATTACGATGCAGCAATGAAACACCAGTTCTTTGTGCAGTTGGGTATTCCTGAACCTGATATTGATTTGGGTGTAGGTTCGGGCAGTCACAGCGTGCAGACGGCTGAAATCATGAAGCGCTTTGAGCCGGTAATGGAAGAGTTTAAAGCCGATGCGATATTGGTGGTGGGGGATGTGAATTCCACCATCGCCTGTGCACTGGTTGCTGTTAAAAACCACGTGCCGGTGATTCATGTGGAATCAGGCTTACGGAGTGGTGACCGTGATATGCCGGAAGAAATTAACCGTGTTTTAACGGATCAGATTTCTGACTTGCTGTATACCACCGAGCGGACTGCCGCCGATAACCTGCAACGTGAAAATGTTGACCTGTCGCGGGTTCATTTTGTCGGTAACGTCATGATAGATACGCTTAAAAAACATGTTGAGCGAGCGACGCCTATTGTGCAGACACTCGCTGATTTGGAACATCCGAATGCTGTATTAGATAGCAAAGAAGGCTACGCACTATTAACTATGCATCGACCGTCCAATGTTGACGAAGAACCTGTATTGACGAGTCTGTTGGAAACGTTGACTCAGGTTAGCCAGCAATTACCGATTGTTTTTCCTGTCCATCCGCGTACTCGCCAGCGTATTCAAGAATTCGGTCTTGAAGAAAAACTGCAGGCCGCAAATATACATTGTCTTGGACCGCTGGGTTACATGGAAATGCTCGGTGTGATGGCCAATGCCAGAATGGTATTGACCGATTCTGGTGGTATTCAGGAGGAAACCACAGCGCTAGGGGTGCCTTGTATTACGCTGCGTGAAAACACCGAACGTCCCATTACGGTCGATCAAGGCACCAATACCATTGTCGGAACGGATTCTACTGCTATTCTTAGAGAGGTTCATGCCGTGCTCAATGAAGGCGGTAAAGCCGGTCGTCAGCCGGAGCTATGGGATGGGCAGGCCGCCGTACGTATAGCTCATCATTTATCCAGTTGGTTTGCTGCACGATCAAACGCTTAATTAAATCAGGATAATTATACTTTGATCACAAATGCCATGACGGTGGATGTGGAGGACTATTTTCAGGTCTCTGCATTTGAGGGTCATATCAGCCGTAATAATTGGGATAACATGCCGGTACGGGTGGATAGTAATACCAATCGTATTCTGGACTTGTTTGCTGAGCATGACACCAAGGCAACTTTTTTTACCTTGGGGTGGGTTGCTCAACGGTACCCCGAGTTGGTTAAGCGTATCTGTGATGAGGGGCATGAATTAGCTAGCCACGGTACCTCTCATTTGCGTGCAACAACACAAACACGTGATGAGTTTCGCGAAGATATAGAGTCGGCGAAAAAACTGCTGGAAGATCTTTCAGGTCAGCAAGTTAAAGGTTATCGCGCGCCGAGCTATTCGATTGGTAAAGCGAATTTGTGGGCCCATGAAGAGATTGAAGACGCGGGTTATCTTTATAGTTCCAGCGTATATCCCGTACACCATGACCTGTATGGCTTTCCTGAGGCTCCGCGACATATTTTTCGCTGTCGTGAAAACCTGTTTGAAATTCCTATCACCACGTTGCCGGTGGGTAAACATAATGTACCTGTGGGTGGCGGTGGCTATTTCCGCTTGTATCCTTATAAGTTTTCACAGTGGGCTTTTCGTTCGATTAATGAGAAGGAAAAGCGTCCAGCCATCTTTTATTTTCACCCTTGGGAAATTGATCCTGGCCAGCCCCGTCAGAAGGGTGCAGGTTTTAAATCGACTTTCAGGCATTACTTGAATTTATCTCGTATGGAAGGTCGTATTACCCGTTTGCTGGAAGATTTTAATTGGGGGCGCATGGACCAGATTTATCTGGCTGATGCGGCGCATGTTTAGATTTTTTTACACTTCTGATGATCGATTGTGACAACTGAATTTCAAATTAAACGGCTGGATCAGATAGATCATAGTCGTTGGGATGCCTATGTTGAGCAGGCACCTGAAGCAACCTTCTTCCATAAAGCGGATTGGCAACTCGTTCTGCAACGAGCCTTTGGGCATCGCTCCCATTATCTGTACGCCGAGCAGGGTGGCAATATCGTGGGTATCTTGCCGCTTGCCGAAGTGAAAAGTCGATTGTTTGGTCATTCGCTGATCTCAACGCCATTCTGTGTGTATGGCGGTCCGGTGGGTGATAATAGAGAAATTATTGACGCCTTGATCGATCGGGCATGTCAGCTGGCTGATGAGTTACAAGTTGATCATCTTGAACTGCGTAACCAAAAACGTTTACGTGAAGATTGGCCCTGTAAAAAACTTTATTACACTTTTCGGCGTGGTATTAGTGATGATGAAGGTGAGAACCTTAAGACTATTCCACGCAAACAACGGGCAGTGGTGCGTAAAGCATTAACGCTTGGCTTGGATGCGCGTTTTGATGAAGATATCGCCCCTTTTTTTGATGCCTATTCCACCAGTGTTAGAAATTTGGGTACGCCGGTTTTTTCAAAAAAATATTTCAAGATCCTGCGTGATGTTTTCAAGGATCAGTGTGATGTGCTCAGTATTCGCAAGGACGGTCAGATGGTCTCCAGTGTGATGAGCTTTTATTTTCGTGATCAGGTATTACCCTATTATGGGGGCGGATCAACACTGGCGCGTACCCTTAAGGGAAATGATTTTATGTATTGGCAGCTCATGTGCAGCGCCAGTGAACGCGGCTGTCGTGTGTTTGATTATGGTCGCAGTAAAGTGGGCACCGGCCCTTTCAGTTTCAAGAAAAACTGGGGTTTTGAGCCACAACCATTACACTATGAATACTATTTGGTAAAAGCGCAGGCAATGCCGGAGTTAAATCCTACCAATCCAAAGTATGCGCTAATGATTAAGTGCTGGAAAAAACTGCCATTGAAATTGAGTCAGTTTTTAGGGCCTTTTTTATCCAAGTACCTGGGTTAAAAGCACCTCAGATAACAAACGGAATTCACGGATGACTCTTGAGCTGGTAAGCGATAAACAGACAATGGAAAAACCACCGCTATTATTTTTGGCACACCGTATCCCTTATCCCCCCAATAAGGGCGATAAGATACGCTCTTATAACCTACTAAAAGCATTGGCAAAGGATTATCGCATTTTTTTAGGTGCCTTCGTGGATGACGAGCAGGACTGGAAATACCAGCGTGAGCTTGCTGGATATTGCGAAGAAGTTTTTTTGCTTGAGCTTAACAGTCGCCGTAAATATGTTTCTTTAAAGGGCGTGTTTACGGGTGAAGCCTTGAGCTTGCCTTATTATCGTCAGGCGCGTATGCAGAACTGGGTTGATCAAAAAATTGCGGATCAGCAGGTTGAGCGTGTTTTTGTTTACTCTTCGGCCATGGCGCAGTACGTGAAAAACGAGCGTTTCGAACACCTGCATCGCGTCATCGATTTTGTTGATGTGGATTCCGAAAAATGGCGTGAATACAGCGAACGTCGTATTTGGCCCATGAGCTGGCTGTATCGTCGTGAGGCCAGGGAATTGCTGCGTTACGATCGAATGCTGGCTCGTACATTTGATGCCAGCGTATTTGTGTCAGCAAATGAAGCAGCGTTGTTTAAGCAGCTGGCCCCTGAATCAAAACAACGGATTAGTCATATTAATAACGGTGTTGATTACCATTATTTTGATTCACAGGTAGCTCATGACAGCCCCTATCCTGACGCACCGGTTTTGGCTTTTACCGGTGCTATGGATTATTGGGCGAATGCTGATGCCGTCACCTGGTTTGCGCAGAAAGTATTTCCATTGATTCAGCAGCAAATTCCTGATGCATTGTTCTACATCGTTGGCGCTCGGCCCAGTGATGCAGTGTTTAAACTCGCCAATAAAAAAGGCGTTCATGTCACTGGTGCAGTCGAGGATATTCGTCCTTATATTGCTGGCGCTAATGTGATTGTGGCACCGATGCGCATTGCTCGTGGTGTTCAGAACAAAGTGCTGGAAGCGATGGCAATGGAAAAACCCGTGGTAGTGACTGGCGCCGCAATGGAGGGTATCGAAAAGCTGCCAGGGCAGAAAATTTGTGACGATGCCTGCAGCTTCCTTGATTATTGTTTACAGCTATTGCAGCAGGGTGATATTGAAAATACGGGTGTTGCCGGGCGCGAGCGAGTGTTGAGGGATTTTAGCTGGGATCAGAACCTTCATAAGCTGGAAAGTTTGTTAGGCGACAAAAATTCGGACGTAAGTTCAGTGGCTGAGCCTTTTTCGGGTTCAGTTAGAGAAGTAATTTTGTGAGTAGTGTTGTGGTTGATCATCATGCTAAAGCTGGCTTTTTTCACCGTCCGGTAGCGCTACTGAGCGCTTTGCTTCTAATACAGCTAATAGTGTTTTTCCCCACTTATCAGAGCATGGTGGATATTTGGTGGCGTTCAGAAACCTTTGCCCATGGTTTTTTTATCCTGCCGATCAGTGCTTATCTGATTTGGAAAAAGCGTCAGCTCTTATCGACTATTGAGAGTAAACCTGATTTTCGAATGTTGCTGCTGCTAGCAGGAACCTGTGTTTTATGGCTTGTTGCTAATGCAGTTGATGTGTTGGTGGTTGAGCAATTTGCCGTGGTACTGATGTTGCCGTTGTTGGTTTGCCTGGTTATGGGTTTCAAGCTGACAGCCGTTATTGCCTTTCCCTTAGCCTTTTTATTGTTAGCCGTTCCTTTTGGGGATTTTCTCGTTTATCCCTTAATGGAGTTTACCGCAGTCTTTACCGTAAATGCCGTCAGGGCCGTGGGTATTCCTGTGTTTTGGGAAGGCTTGTATTTTACGCTACCGTCGGGCTCCTGGTCCGTGGTAGAGGCCTGTAGTGGTTTTAGATATATCCTGGCGTCGATAACCCTGGGGGCGCTTTATGCTTACTTGACGTATCAAAGCTTCTGGCGACGCAGTGCCTTTATGTTGTTAGCGCTAGTCGTGCCCATCGTGGCGAATGGCCTGCGGGCTTTTATGATCGTCATGATTGGTCACTTCAGTGGTATGGAGTTGGCTGTGGGTGTTGATCATCTGATTTATGGCTGGGTCTGGTTTGGTATTGTTATGTTTGCCATGTTTTGGCTTGGCAGCTTTTGGCAGGAAAAGTCGCCTGTACAGGAAGTGATAGAACCGCTGGCAGCTGAGTCAATCACACAAACAGTTAATTTTAAACAGGCAAGTATTGCCGTTATATGTGCTACAGCCTTATTACTGACGCCTATTCTACTTAAACAGCAAATGAACCCTGTTGAGGGGCATGTTAAAACGATTCAATTGCCACAGGTGGCTGGAGATTGGCAACAGCAAAATAAGGATAATTTGAGCACATGGGAGCCTCACTATAAGGGCGCTTCACAGGAACTAACGGCAACCTATATACACGTGCTTGAACAGGTTGGTGTGCATGTTGCCTACTTTGGCAGTCAGCAACAGGGCGCTGAATTGGTTAATAGTAGTCACCGGTTAGTAAGTGGTGAGCAGAAAGATTTAGGTTGGAAAGTGGTTTCCCGCACCGCACGAAACATTACAGCCGGGACGGTTGATATCGCTCTGAAGGAAGTGCAGATTAAATCCACTAACCAATCCATACTGCTTTGGCAGTGGAAGTATTTTAACGGCACGAATACTGACAATGACTTCTATCTTAAGGCACTTGAAGCCTGGGCAGAATTAACGGGACAGTCTCGTCATGCCGCAGCGATTATTTTGTATGTTGAGCTTAATGGTCTGACAGAAGATAGTGCAATTGAAGCAGCAAGCAAGCTTCAGTCAATGGTGGAGGGCTTGCTGCCAGAACTGGAACGTGAGTTTGACTAATGCTTAGATTAAGTAGAGGTTGGCATTGAGCTTAATGCAGGGTGATAAGCCGCCTCTGATCGCCCACGTAATTTATCGGTTGGATGTGGGTGGCCTAGAAAACGGCCTGGTTAATATCATTAACAGCCTGCCTGAAGGCAAGTTTCGTCACGTTATTATTTGCCTAACAGACTACACAGCGTTTCATAAAAAAATTAGCCCCGATGTTGAGCTGATTGCTTTGAATAAAAAGCCAGGCAATGATTTAGGAATGTACTGGCGGTTGTTCAAAGTTTTTCGGCGACTAGGCCCTGATATATTACACACTCGAAACATAGCTGCACTTGAAGCACAACTGCCGGCTTGGTTGGCTGGAGTGAAACACCGAGTTCATGGTTTGCATGGGTGGGATGTCAGAGCTGCTGATGCAGTTAGCAGTAAACATTTAAAACTGTATCAGTTGATGGATTCTTTGGTGCAACGTTATATCCCCCTGTCAGATGAGCTGGAAAAATTTCTTTTTGAAAAAGTGTCGATCAGTCGCGGGAAAAGTACCAAGATTTGTAATGGTGTTGATACTCAACGCTTTATACCGGGCAGTATTTCGAGGCGACAAGTTCTGCCTGAAGGGTTTTTACCTGAAGCGGGAATACTTATCGGTGCGGTGGGCCGATTAGAGTCGGTAAAAAATCAACTGTTGCTGGTTGATGGTTTTATTGAATTAGTTGAGCGTAACCCCGCTTTAAAACAAAAATCCCGTTTAATGTTGGTTGGTGACGGCTCCATGCGGGAACCTATTGAACAAAGAATTCACGACGCAGGAGTTGCTGATCTGGTGTGGATGACCGGTTCGCGTAACGATGTCCCAGAGCTGATGGCGGCGTTAGATGTGTTTGTCTTACCCTCCAAAGCAGAGGGGATTTCTAATACTATTTTGGAGGCGATGGCGACGGCCTTGCCTGTTATTGCCACAGATGTAGGCGGCAATGCCCAGCTGGTTGTTGATAATGAAACCGGCTTTATTATTCCCAGTGAAGCTGTTGCTGAATTGGCGAACAGATTGGAACTGTATTTAAATAATGACGGGCTCCTTAAAAAACACGCCCAGGCAGGCAAAGAACGAGCTGAAAAATCGTTCAGCCTGGAGCACATGGTGAATCAGTATCAGGCGGTTTACGAACAGCTATTAGAAAATTGAGTTTATGTAAGCACTTCACAAATCCACTCAAACGACTATCTTTAAGCAATAGATTTAAAACGATTTTTTAAAGGGATTTCTATTCAGTATGTGCGGCATTGCAGGCATTTTTGATCTTCAGCAGAAGAGCGAAATTAACCAACAGCTATTGGCTGAAATGAATGATCGGCAGTTTCATCGTGGCCCGGATGAAGGTGGACTTCATTTTGAGCCCGGCGTGGGGCTGGCGCACCGTCGTCTTTCCATTATTGATATTTCCTCTGGGCAGCAACCGCTGTTTAACCATGATGGCAGTGTCGCCATTGTGTTCAATGGCGAGGTGTATAACTTCAAAGAGCTGCGTGCTGAGCTTGAACCGCTGGGTTATGAGTTTAAAACCCACTCCGATACCGAAGCCATTGTGCATGCCTGGGAAGCCTGGGGTGAGGATTGTGTTGATCGACTGCGTGGTATGTTTGCCTTTGTAATTTGGGATCGCAATAAAGAAACGTTGTTTATTGCCCGAGATCGCCTTGGCATCAAGCCGCTTTATTACACTGTGTTACCGAATAATCAATTAGTTTTCGGCTCAGAATTGAAGGTGCTTGCAGCTCATCCTGATTTACCAAAAGTTATTGATCATCATGCGGTAGAAAATTATTTTGCGCTGGGTTATATCCCAGAACCTCGTACTATCTATGAAGGCGTGTTTAAGCTGCCGCCAGCGCATACCCTGACGTTGAAACGTGACGGACAACTCCCCGCACCACGTGAATACTGGAAAATCCCCTTTGTGGACACCTGTCAGCTCACGGATGAAGAGGTTGAGAAGGAGCTGGTTGAGCGCTTTAAGGAAGCTGTGGATATCCGTATGTTGGCAGAGGTGCCCTTGGGTGCTTTTTTGTCAGGCGGTGTTGATTCCGGTGGTGTCGTGGCGATGATGGCTCAACTCAGTAATGAGCGAGGGGAAGGCGCCGTAAATACCTGTGCGATTGGTTTTAATGAAAAGAATTTTAATGAAACAGAATTTGCTCAGATGGTGGCTGACCAATACAAAACTCACCATCATGAAAGTACTGTTGAGCCGGATGACTTTGATTTGATTGATCAGCTGGCCTTATTGTATGACGAGCCCTATGCCGACAGTTCGGCGATGCCTACATACCGCGTTTGTGAACTGGCTAAAAAGCGCGTCACTGTGGCTTTGTCCGGAGATGGTGGTGATGAGCTGTTTGCCGGCTATCGACGTTATCGATGGCACATGAATGAAGAAAAAATTCGTAGTTGTCTGCCTTTGGCAATACGTAAACCTGTATTT
>Ga0209396_1004021_pt1 | contig 14458 bp, 11 predicted proteins | sample GOMGulsemesocosm_6_FD_184638 | JGI IMG/M metagenome (GOLD analysis project Ga0209396, IMG submission 184638) | Methane-oxidizing microbial communities from mesocosms in the Gulf of Mexico - GOM8C Gulf of Mexico (SPAdes) (version 2) | ecosystem: Environmental > Aquatic > Marine > Cold seeps...
CGCGATACGAACTTAGCCTATAGAATGGGGCGTGGTTTACAGGCTGGTCGTGTTTGGACCAACTGTTATCACCTCTACCCTGCTCATGCCGCTTTTGGTGGCTACAAGAAATCAGGTATCGGACGTGAAACGCACAAGATGATGTTAGATCATTATCAGCAAACTAAGAATTTGCTCGTAAGTTACAGCACCAGTCCACTTGGTTTCTTTTAATTATTAAGTAATACGCTTTCAAGCATAAAAAGTATGCTTGAAAGCTTAACTGTTTAACCTTAGGCTGAGGCGTTAATATGGTATTTTTAGGCTGGTTCAAACTCGGTCATTTACCCAACTTCATCTTACTTTTTATGTTAGCGTTCCCTACTCTCTCTTTTGCGAATAATGATATAACTGAGATCCCCAAACCAATAGTCCAACTTTTCCCCAGTGCCACACGAGTTGGTTTGCCAGATGAAAACCTGCCCGTTATTCCCGTTTATCAACTCAACGAGCTGTTAGGCTATGCCTTTGAAACCGATGACCTTACAGATATTATCGGATTTTCCGGGAAATCAATTAATCTATTAATTGGTCTTAATACCCAAGGGGTCATATCAGGTCTGAAAGTATTAAGTCATCATGAACCCATCTTTCTACATGGTTTAGGCGAGCAACCCATGTTTCAGTTTATAGCTCAATACCAAGGACACTCAGTAAAAGAACGTTATATCATCAACAGCCAGGAGAAAACGTCTAAGCAAGCTACCTACTTTGATGGTATTACACGTGCAACCATCTCGGTGCTCGTTATTAATGACACCATTTTGGCATCAGCGCTAAAAGTGGCACGAGCTAAACTAGCGGATTTTGTTGCTGCCTCTCCTTATGTCATGAAACCGAATCTGTTCCGCCCCCTTAATTTTGATGAGTTAGTATCTAATGGTTACTTACAGCATTGGCAATCATCTCCTCAGCTTATCAACGCGTTACCCACTGCGCTATCTGATCAGATATCAATTTTCACTCAAGGAGAAGATAAGTTTATTGACCTCTATTTTGGCTTTATTAGCATCCCGATTATCGGCAAGAACCTCCTAGGAGAGAGTGAATATCAACGCTTACTGGAGAATTTAAAACCAGGTGAGCATGCCTTGCTTTTGCTTAATCGAGGTCAATATTCATTTATCAGTGAGCAATTCATACCGCAAACTGTTTCCAACCGTTTAAGTGCAACACAAGATGAGTTTCCAGTTGATCTGCGAGATATCGACTTTTACAGCTTTAATGATCCATCTTTCAATATTGCTATACCTGAGTATACAGATCTGAAGGTATTTAGAATAAAATCACAATCAGGTTTTGAGCTACACAGTCAGTTTAATTTAGGCTTGTCCGTTTATTATAACCAATCTTTTTTAAGCCAAAATCAACACACGTTCGAATTCAGTAGCCATCTGCCAGCTGAGCTATTTATGAAACAGCCGCTAACAGAAAATACAGCAACACAGATCCCATTATGGCTCACTATTTGGCAAAATAGACTCGTTGAGATAGCTGTTCTGGCTCTCTATTTAACGCTATTAACTTTAATCTTTATTAAACAGAAGCCGCTTGCATCCAATGCTCGACTCACCCATTCAATTCGTTACCTGGCGTTGCTGTTCGTGCTCTTCTATCTGGGTTTTTATAGCCAAGGTCAGCTGTCAGTAGTCAACATATACACCCTGTTACTCTCAGTGTTGAATGACTTTCAGTTAGCGGTTTTTTTGCTCGATCCCATCATATTTATCCTCTGGGCATTTGTATTTATCACCTTATTCCTATGGGGAAGAGGTCTATTTTGTGGTTGGCTCTGTCCTTTCGGCGCCCTGCAAGAACTCGTCGGTTTTGTCGCCACAAAATTAAAAATAAAGCAGCTACGTCTGACCCCCAAAGCTGACAAACTTGCCCGCAAGATGAAATACCTCATCCTATTCACCCTGGTAGGAACAGCATTTTATTCACTTAGCATGGCCGAGAAAATGGCCGAGGTTGAACCCTTTAAAACCAGCATCACATTAAATTTTGTGCGCTACTGGCCTTTTACCTTATATTCACTCATATTGCTTTTACTCAGTTTGAAGATCCATAAGTTCTACTGTCGTTACCTCTGCCCACTTGGGGCCGGACTCGCTTTACTCGGACGTTACCCACTGTTTACTTGGTTAACAAGGCGTAAAGAGTGCGGTAATCCTTGCCAGCTTTGTCGAAACAAAAAATGTGCTATTGATGCGATAAATAATAATGGTTCAATTGATTACAGCGAGTGCATCCAATGTTTTGAATGCCTAGTGACCATTGAAAGCCCTAAGCTATGTGTTATGGACCGCTATGGCCAGAAAGCGAAAAGACCACTGCGAACAAACAAATCCAACAGCGATGGCGCCATAATATACAAAAACAGTGAAGTTTAGGTCCTTTTTCGTCCTTTTCTCCACCCAAAGTATAATGTTTTAATGTTTGATCATCTTATATATTTGAGTAGGTTATACACACAATCACAATGGAGAACAAACTATGTGGATCAAACCAAAATTCGAAGATATGCGCCTAGGTTTTGAAGTGACACTTTATATCAATAATCGTTAAACATTAAATCCCCACAATCTTAGATTGTGAGGATTTTTTTAACTTAGCTATTAAATTATAATCACTCAGAATTAGGACACTTGCTCTATGCATATACTCATATTGGGCTCAGCAGCAGGTGGTGGATTTCCTCAGTGGAATTGCCATTGTGATAATTGTGAAGGCGTTCGCAGCGGCCGTATTAAAGCCCAAGCAAGAACTCAATCCTCTATTGCCGTCAGCCCTGATGGAGAGAATTGGGTACTGATCAATGCCTCCCCAGATATACGCCAACAGATCAATCAATCGCCGCAGTTATGGCCCAATGAAGGTCAAAGAGGCACCAAAATCAGAGCGGCTCTTTTGTCTGACAGTCAAATAGACCATACCACAGGCCTACTGACCCTGAGAGAGGGCTTGCCTTTACCCGTTTACTGCACTGATGTCGTCTTTGAAGATCTATCTAGCGGCTACCCACTATTTAATCTTTTAACCTATTGGCACGGTGGGCTCATACACAAGCCAATTGGAACCGATCATAATGTAGGCTTTGAAGTAGATCAGGTATCTGGACTTAAGTTTTATCCGGTTCCCTTAGAATCTAATGCTCCGCCCTATTCCCCCTACCGTGATCACATAGTACCTGGGAATAACATAGGCCTAAAGATCGTCGATAGCAGCACAGGAAAATACCTGTTTTACGCTCCCGGCATCGTCAAATCGACCCCACTGGTAGAGTCCATGTTAGCGGAGGCAGAATGCGCATTAATCGATGGTACTCTTTGGTTAGATGATGAAATGATCGCCAAAGGATTTAGTAATAAATTAGGCTCAGATATGGGCCATATGCCTGTTAATGGCGAATTTGGCACAGTATCACTTCTCAATAAATTTAATATCAAACGAAAAATATTAATTCACATCAATAATACCAACCCTATCTTGAACGAAGAGTCTTCAGAGCATCATTATGTAATCGATAATGGTGTTGAACTGGCAACCGATGGCATGGAAATTTTCATATAGAGGTCACAATGCAAGCTTGGACTAAACAAGAATTCGAACAAAAACTCAGAGAAAAAGGGGCGCTATACCATATACATCATCCTTACCATAAGATGATGCATAACGGCGAGTGCAGCGTTGAGCAGATCCGTGGTTGGGTAGCCAACCGTTTCTATTATCAGATTAATATTCCCGTTAAAGACGCCGCCATACTCGCTAACTGTCGAGACATTGAAACCCGTCGCTTATGGATCCAACGGATCATCGACCATGATGGTTCAATTGGAGACAATACCTTAGGTGGTATTGAGGCTTGGTTAAAACTGGGTGAAGCGGTCGGACTTAGCCGTCAAGACATGCTCGATGAGAAATACATTTTACCTGGGGTGAGGTTTGCAGTAGATGCTTACGTTAACTTCGCCAGACGCGCATCTTGGCAAGAAGCGGCATGTTCATCTTTAACTGAGATGTTTGCCCCGGAGATCCACCAAAGTCGTCTAAATAGCTGGCCTGATAATTACCCTTGGATAAAATCTGAAGGTTTGACTTACTTCCAGATGAGACTCTCCCAAGCCAGACGTGATGTAAACCATGGATTAGCGATCACATTAGCGCATTTCAGTACAAGAGAGCAGCAGGAGCATGCACTCAATATATTGCAGTTTAAACTCGATATTTTATGGTCAATGTTGGACTCGATGACATTAGCCTATCAGTATGAGCGAGCGCCCTATTCACGGCTTATCGATGACCCGACTTATCATAAGGGAATATTTTAATGACACAGACATCGCAAGTCCCAAAAACAAGCCCTCTTTTTCGCTTACAGTTTGAAAAAGCACAAGACTGCTTCGTGCTCCTTTATCCCGAGGGAATGGTCAAGCTCAACGACAGTGCGGCTGAAATATTGCAGCAAATTGACGGCCAGAAAACTGTCGATGGCATACAGAGTCAATTACAGCTCAAGTTTCCACAAGCCGGCGATATTAGAGACGACATAGATGAGTTTTTAAGCGTGGCTCATGAGAAAAGGTGGATAAGCTATGTCTGATACACTTGTTGGCCCACCATTATGGTTATTAGCTGAGCTCACCTATGAGTGCCCGCTTCATTGTGCCTACTGCTCAAACCCAACAGATTTAGGCCGCAGAGAAGATGAATTAAATACCGCGGTTTGGCTAGATGTACTGAGTCAAGCAAGAGAGCTTGGTTCGGTACAACTCGGCTTTTCAGGCGGAGAACCACTCCTGAGAAAAGATCTGGAAACCTTAGTTAAACATGGTCGTCAACTGGGTTTTTATACTAACTTGATCACCTCAGGTATCGGTTTAACAGAAAAGCGTATTAAACAGCTTAAGACAGCAGGGTTAGATCACATTCAGATCAGTTTCCAAGCAGCCGATCCTGAGCTCAATGATGCGATTGCCGGTAGGGGTAAAGCGTTCGAACAAAAACTAAAAATGGCTGACATTGTGAAGGCTGAAGGTTACCCAATGGTGCTTAACTTTGTTATCTCTAGACAAAATATTGCACAGATCCCGCAGATACTGGCCTTAAGCTGCCAGCTAAACGCTGATTATGTCGAACTGGCGACAGCGCAATATTACGGTTGGGCGTTTGATAACCGCGATCACCTGCTTCCCACTCAGCAACAACTCCGCGATGCCGAGGCTATCGTCAATAATTTTCGTGATCAACAAGCCAATAAAGGGCCACAGTTTATCTTTGTTACCCCTGATTATTACGAAGAACGTCCAAAAGCTTGCATGAACGGCTGGGCCACTACTTTTTTAACCATTACACCAGATGGCAGTGCCTTACCTTGTCACAGCGCAAAAATTCTGCCTTTGACTTTCCCCAACGTCACAGAAAAAAGTCTCAATGATATCTGGCACAAGGACTTCTCTTTTAACAATTTTAGGGGCGATAGTTGGATGCCTCAGCCCTGTAAGGGTTGTGATGAAAAAGAGAAGGACTTTGGTGGCTGTCGTTGCCAAGCTTACATGTTAACCGGTGATATGAACCGTACCGACCCAGTCTGCAGTAAATCAACAGATCATCACCTGATCGCCGCTGCTATCGAACAAGCAAAAAATCCAACGTCCCCTCTAAAACAACGAAAAAGGGTTGCGGATATCGCATTGCTCAAATTATGAAAACCAGATTTATCCAAGAAGATGATCTGTTAAGCCCTGACTTTACAGCCAACCAGTATCGACATAGTTCAGGGCTGCTTCATACCAATATTAAACCGGAAGTGGGATCAACACCTGAGAACACAGGTTATAGTGCGGTCATCTTTATCAACACGCCCAGTCATGATGACTCAGGACTGGCGCATGCAATTGAACACTTAAGCTTTAGGCGCAGTAAAGCGTATCCCCAAGCCAGTACGCTATTTCAGTTAACCTCACTCAGCAATGCTAAAATAAATGCCTCGACATTAGGTAACGTCACCTGTTTTCATTGCACATGCCCTGATAAAACGGTCTTCGAACTAGCCTTAAGTTACCTTATTGAGGGCATTTTATCACCGATTATAACTCAAGAAGAGTTAACATTGGAGATCTCCGATGCCGGCCAATCCGGGGTTATCTATCGTGAGTTGCTTGGCTATCAAACGGATCCTGACTACCTTGAGCATATTCAGATACTCAGGGGAGATAATTCAATCCATAAAATCTATTGCCACGGTGGCGTTACTGATTGTCTAGACCAGATAACCTTAGGAACTATCAGCGACTATCACAAAGCGTATTATCAAGCTGATAATATTAAGCTAATAACGATGGCATCGGACATCGACAAGCTGCAGACGTTATTTGATGTATCCCTTGTCAATCACAGTACTGGTAACAGTGCCGGTAACGGTATAAAAAAAGCGACTAAAATCAATGCTGATACCCAAGGTTGTAATAGGAAAACTGAAGAGAGCAATAACTGCTACCAAGCTAACCGGCTTAGCAAAAATAGCCAGCAAACCGTATATACTTGGTGGCTAGACAGTAGCTATTACTCGCATATAGAGGCTAATGCTATCGGCTTATCAGCCTTGATCGCCCAAGCTGGTGGTAAAATGGTACCGATTTCAAACGACACGAATGCGCTGCACCAATTTGCAATAAGAGTTATCTGTTGCCTCCCCTACATACAGCACATACAGCACATACAGCACATACAGCAACTCATTATTGAACAGCTGTCCTCACCCCTAATTAACAGTCGTATTCCAGAGCGTTACAACGGTAAGTACCCAGAGCAAATAAATCAAATTATCCAACTCTATACGCTCTGTACTCAGTCAAAAAAACCAATGCAAAATGAATCTTTACTGGCACAGCTAAGCGTAGAACCTTTAAGCAGCAGCTTTGCTCCAATAACGATCTGCGCTGATAGTTTAAACCATAAAGCCACCAGCAGCGCTGAAGATCAATTGATAAATACGCATAAGAAACACCAGCATTTAAGGCATGAGTCCTTGATGATTAAACAGTTATTAGCTGCCAATAAACAAACAGAGTCCGCACCTGATAATACAAATACCTGGTCAAGTTTCATGCTTATTGAGCTGCAACAGGGGATCAATGCATGCACTCTCGCCAAGATACTAAACACAAAATATCAACTCGAGGCAATCTCACTATCAAACCTGCTGTTGCTTAAGGATCCTGAACCACCAGCCACGCGAGCTTCCCTGCCCGACTTTGCTAAAATCATAATTGAAAACCAACACTGCCGGCAGCCCAATTTACCTCAAGTTCTGCATAAGCTTCACAGCCAATTAAATACGGTTCAACACTCAAAAAACCAAATAAACTCTGGTTTTAAGCTAATTACACTCTTTGAGTTAAAAGAAAACAAGCACACTCCGACATTTAACGTTAATGTAACAAGTCGGGGGCACGCTTGGTGCGCACAACATTGGATTTATCGTATTCCGATTGAGAATGAAGAGCTACTTATAGCCTGGCTTATCAGTTATATATTAGGTGCCTCTTCTCATTTTATGCAGCCTAGGCTGAACGGTGAGTGCTACAGTATTGCCTCCGTATATTGTGATGATGTTAAAGAATTAGTGCTATATAGTGCATTTGATATCAATACCATTCAGCGTATGAAAAACGTATCTCATTCATTAACAGTTATCGCTGAAGATATAGGCTTTTTAAGCGATGCATTGATACTAGCTAAACACAAATTGCACAGGGTTTATCAAGATAAATACTGGCAATTCAGTACTGAACATTTAAATAGAATAAGTCAGCTAACCTCAGGAATCTACGACCAACATGAATTTGAGTGTTTAATGAGTAAGATCTCGAGCGGGACATTAACAAATTTTATAAAAAAACGACTATGTTAACGACTATATTGACCAGCAAAAAGTTTGCTACATGGAAAGTCATCGCTTAAATAAAACAATCAATGTCAGTTAGCAACAGGACAAAACATGGCTAAAATAAAAACAAAATACGCAGTCAGCAGAGCACAAGATCCTATACTAGCAAGCCGCGAAATATTTGAGCAATTAGGTCAACCTCAAACTGGCTTTGTGCTTTTTTATTGCTCTGTTGTCTACCCGCTTGAAGAACTAGCCAACGCCATGCATTCCCAATTCATCAATGCTGAGCTCGCTGGCTGCACCTCCGCAGGTGAACTCACCTGCGAGGGCTATGAACAGCACTCAATCGTGGCAACATGGTTCTGCCCAAGCTTTTTTGCCATAAGCGCTGAACTCATCGACTCCATCGAAAATTTCGATTTGATAAATGCCCAGACAAAAATCAATCAGTTAACAGAAAAGTGCAGTAAAAAAGAGTTAACCCAGATTAAAAACAACACCTTTTTATTAACTCTCATTGATGGTCTATCAACCAAAGAGGAGCAGTTACTCAGTATTTTAAATTCGGCTGCCAACGGTATTCCACATTTTGGCGGCTCCGCAGGTGACGATATCAATTTGGCTAATACGCATGTCTACCATCAAGGACAGTTTCACCAACAAGCTGCGATCGTCATTATGGTCAACACCCTTTGTCAGTTTAAAGTATTTAATTGTAACCACATCAAGTCTTCAATTGAAAAACTGGTGGTCACAGAAGCAGACCCACAAAATCGTACTGTGTATGAGCTTAATTCAGAACCCGCCGCACTCGAATATGCCCGATTTTTAGGGTTAGATATTGATGACCTTAACCCTAACGTATTCTCGCTTAACCCCTTAGCCGTTAAAATTGGCGGGGATTACTATATTCGTTCAATACAAAAGGTGAACAAAGACGATTTCAGCCTAACCTTTTACTGTGCAGTAGACACTGGGATCGTCCTCAGTGTCGTAGAGATGAGTAATATCATTGAATCTTTGTCCAACAAGTTAACCAAGCTCGAGCAAAAATTTAACAAACCGGAACTGGTACTCGCTTGTGATTGTTTTTTAAGGCGGCTCGAAATTGAGCAAAAGAATTTAATTCAAGAGAATAAACTGTTACAGGAACAATATCGCATTTTTGGCTTTAATACCTATGGTGAGCAGATCAATGGTATGCACCTAAATCAAACCTTAACCGGAGTATATATTTCTGGAGACCTTAATGAGTGAGCAGCAATTAATTGAAGAAGTTGCACGCCTTAAACTTCAAAATGCTAAATTAGTCAAAATCAATCAAGTGCTAATGAAGCGAGTTGAAGAAGGGGGTGGCAATCAAAACGAACCCTACGCTGCCTTTGAGCACTCAGTGCATCTAGCCAAGCAAGTTAAAGAGAAGACTCTGGCATTAAATGAAACCTTAGCTCAACTTGAAAGCAGCAACCGAGCATTGAAGCGGGCTAATAGTCAGGCAAACATCTTCAAACAACGTTTTATCGACGCTATCGAAAGCATTTCTGATGCATTTGTCCTGCTCGATAGCGATGGCCGTATTATCTTGCAAAATAGTCATTTCGTGAATTTTTGGAACAAATCAGGTCTTCGCATTGAAGAAGGTGTTAACCTCTATGATTTTAAAGAATTAGCAAAAACTCGCGGGATTATCTCTCAAGCTTATCCTGGAGACGCTGACAATAGTCCAGTATATAAACTCTCTGATAATCGCTGGTTTCAGCTAAGTGAGCGCCGTACCCGTGAAGGCGGCTGGGTGATGCTCTACACGGACATCACAGCATTGAAAGTCGCGGAGAGTGAGCGTTATGAAAAAGCCATGGCGCAAAAATCTAAGTTACTTCAAAATCTGGTCGATAATCTCTCTCAAGGTATCATATTGATCAGTCGTAATAATCAAGTAGAAGTATGGAATCAGCGCTTTGTAGAGATGAGTAAACTCTCACCCCAAATGTTACGCTCAATGCCCTACTTTTCTCAGCTTCAAAACGCCACCGAGCTTGATCTTGAGCCTAAATCCAATGATGAAAACGATTATTATGTTCAAATCCTCTCCAGCGGGACCGTACTTGAAATTAGAGATCATCGTTTAAATAATGGCAAACTGATCAAGACATTCACCGATATCACCACACGTCATAACTACGCTGAATCTCTAAAGAAGAGTGAAAGCTGGTTAAGACTTATAACAGATAACGTGCCAGCAATGATCGCCTACGTTGGCTCAGATCTAAAATTCCAATTTACCAATCAAGTGTATGTTGATTGGTATGGTTGGGAGAAAGGAGAACTGTACGGGCTTGCGCTTGAACAAAGTCGCATTCATGGGGACTTCATTCAGCTGCAACCCTATGTAGATCGCGCCTTAAAAGGTGAGAGTGTCAGTTTTGAGATAGAGGAGTTAAATAGCCTAGGTGAACCCGTTCATCTACTTAAATCTTACGTACCGAATAAGGATAGCAGTGGCGAAGCCCTTGGTTTTTTTGTGTTAGTTCGTGATATTACAGCAAGGAGAAACAGCGCCCTAGCATTACAGAAAGCCAACGACCTCTTAGAAATAAGAGTAAAAGAACGTACCTCTCAGCTACAAGACCTTAATGATATGCTTCATGTCGAAGTAGAAGAGCGTCGTCAGGCTGAGCTCAACTTAACCGCAGCCAAAAGTGACGCCGAACTTGCCAACATATCAAAAACTAAGTTTCTTGCCGCTGTCAGTCACGACCTATTGCAACCACTCAATGCAGCTCAACTTTTCACCAGTTCATTATCAGAGCAGATCTCAGACCAAAGTGCTTATTCATTATTAGGTTCAATATCCAGCTCGTTGGATGATCTAGAGAACTTAATCTGTACCCTTGTCGACATATCCAAGTTAGATGCGGGTGTGGTTAAGGCTGATAAAAGCGCATTTAACTTAGGTGAACTACTCAATAATCTCGCTAATGAATACCAACAGATCACCGGGTCGTTTGGCGTAGAACTCCACCATGTATCTCTCAACGCCGTCGTTTATTCCGATAGTGTATTACTGGCACGTATTTTACGAAATTTTCTATCTAATGCATTTAGATACACAGGTAAAGGCAAGGTGTTGCTCGGTTGCAGACGTCAGGAAGATTCGATCTCAATTCAAGTTTGGGATAATGGAGCTGGTATTGCAAAGAGTCAATTAAAAGAGATATTTAAAGAGTTTAAACGACTAAAGTCATCCCAAAAGGCCTTTAGTAATGGCCTTGGACTAGGCCTTGCCATTGTCGATAAGCTGTCCAAAGTATTAGATCACCCTATTCAGGTTCATTCGGTAGAGGGCAAAGGTTCCGTATTTTCCGTGAATGTACCCTTGGGTGAAATAGACAAAAAACAACACACAAATGATAACATCAGTCAGGCGTTGGCGAATACCGACCTAGCTAATCGCAAAGTCTGGCTAATCGATAACGACGCTAGTATTTGTCTTGCTATGGCTCAGCTTCTTAACGGTTGGCAATGTCATACAATCACAGCGACAAGCCTTGAAGAGTTGACCAAGAAAGTAGATATAACGGCAGATGAAGCCGACATCTTAATACTTGATTACAACTTAGATGATGGGGTAAACGGACTCGATGTAGCCATGGAGATTAATAAAAACCGTAATGTAGCACTGCCGATACTGATGATCACCGCCAATTACAGTGAAGCACTAAAATCCAAAGCCAAAAAGAGGAAGATCTTACTACTGAATAAACCGGTAAAACCGATGAAATTAAAAACATCTATGCTGTACTTATTAGGGCCTCCTTTTTAGACTGAGTTGCTCTAAATGAGTGATGAGCAACGCAGGGAGAGGCATTTTAGACTCAAGTCAATTAACGCTTTAAATATTGGTTAAAATCAATATCACTACAACCAAGAATTGCTTGAACACGATTAGATACACCGAGCTTTTTCAAAATTGATGATACATGAGACTTCACCGTTGTTTCAGATATATTCAAGTTGTAAGCAATTTGTTTGTTGGCATCCCCTTTCGTCATGCACTTTAACACCATTAGTTGACGGCGGGTCAATGATGAGATCATTTCGGGTAGTAACCGATAGTCTTTTTTGACGTTTGAACTCGCTTGGCTTCGAATAATATCGGCGGGCAGGTAAATATTTCCTTCAAAAATTGTTTCTATCGCTTCTGCAATTGTCTCTTTAGATGAGGATTTTGCGATAAAACCCACCGCACCATAAGCGATAGTCTGTAGGATCACTTGCTTCTTGTTCTCTGCAGATACAACAACGACCGGAATTGTGGGGCACTCATTACTTAAATCAAGCAAACCATTGAGCCCAGACATACCAGGCATATTCAGATCTAATAAAATAAGATCGATATCATCATTATTTTTTGCAAACTCTAAAGTAGATGAAATATCTTCAGTTTCATAAGTAGCACTGTCAGGGAACTTACTGCCAAAAATATGCACTATTGCATCTCGAAATAGTGGATGATCATCTGCGATCAATACCTTGTACATAACGCCGCCTCTGTAATATTTAGCTATATAATAATCTAAGCTATTATGCGCTAAATACAATCAGCCATTAGTCGTAGACGGTAATCTATTTAGTACAATATTATCAATCTAATCAGCTAAAATCACAGTGAGCCGGTCCTCTAAATTAAACCAATTCCAAATCTATCCAGGTGTAGTGCCCTTCACTGTTCAGCTCGCCAGTTTTAATCTCTATCGCTTCTGAAAATAACGGGCTATCAAATACAAAAGTATGGAATTCACCGTTTTCACCACAAGGGTCGATACCCTCTGGTAAGCTGGCAATAAACGCTTCGTCAAAAACTTTACCGACATACTCAGCCGATAAACGACGTGGGTCAATACAGGTAACCATCGCCTTCTGGCCACCAGCCAACATATCGTTTGCAAGTTGCTGGGTATCAAGCTCCCACAATGGGAAAATCGCTTCAATGCCTGTACTGACTAAATTATTCACGCGGTAATTTTTGATATCAGTTAAAAATAGATCGCCATAGGCAAAGTTAACCACCCCACGCTGTTTGGCCTTTTCAATAAACGCGTCCATTATCGCTTCGTATTCAATATTACTACACGGATAAGGAATTTCGATAATATCCAAGGGTAAGTTCATTGCCGCAGCCTGACGCTGTAGCAACTCAATACGCACAGAGTGCACCGCGGTACGTTGATATTGCGCATTGACCGAGCAAAATATCCCCACGATCTCAATTGATGGATCATTGTCCAATTGCAAACACGTCCACGCAGCATCTTTTCCGGTACTCCACGACACTAAAGTTTTTTGTTTTTTCATATACTTTAACTACCTAAATTGCTTTGCTTCACGCTTATTTATAAGCACAATGACGACAACCATTACCACAACAACGAGCACGTTTTAAATGATACCACTCACTAAAAACATAACGGCCATCTTCAATAGTATAATCAATGTTCTCAACTAACTCTGTTTGATGGCGATACGGTTCAGCCAGTGCAAGACGCGCTTTTGGTGAGCCTGCTGCATTCAGCTGTTTAATGATCTCAACGCCGATGACCTTGGCTAAACAAACTTTACACAAACAATCACTCAAGGTACCTAGTGGCATAATGGCGGGTAAATCTTGACACCAACAACCACCCTGCTCAATTGCCGAGGCTACCCCACAACCAAACTCAGCTTGGCATTCTGAACATTGCTTAGCAACAGGAACTGATATTGGCTCTACATTCTCTTCAATTTTTACACTTGTTTCTTCAACGACTGATTTCGTCATACTTTCAATTTCCAAGTTATACATTCTCACTTTCGTGTGCGTACTGCTGTTGCCATGTTTCAATGATAGCAACAAGTTGATCTAAACCATCGGTTAAGGCAGCAGGACCCGGTTGTAATATATTTGCTGATTTAACTTCAAATAATTGCTTATTTTTAACTGCACTGATCTTGTCCCACCCAGCTCGGGCAGCAACCTGTTCAGGTTTAAATTTACGTCCACACCATGAACCTATGATAATGTCAGGGTTCGCATCAACCACGATATTCGGATCAGCAATAATACGATTCTTCGCTAATGATTCTTTAGCAAGCTCAGGGAAACATTCGTCACCACCTGCGATCTCAATTAGCTCTGATACCCACTGAATGCCCGACATAAGAGGGTCATTCCACAACTCAAAATAGACTTTAGGACGCTTACTGTATTTTGCGGCATTTAACTTAATCCGTTCAATTTTGTTTTCAATATCTTGTAACCAAATCGCAGCTTTGTCACTGGCTCCAACCAGACTTGCTAACATAGTGATCATGTTAAACACTTCTTCAACCGAGCGCTGATTAAAAATATGCACAGCAATACCCTGCTTGATTAATGCGCCAGCAATATCAGCTTGGATATCAGAAAACCCAAGAACAAGATCAGGCTTTAAATCAAGGATCTTATCTATCTTTGCAGAAGTAAATGCAGATACTTTTGGATGCGCT
>Ga0209396_1004026_pt1 | contig 14452 bp, 12 predicted proteins | sample GOMGulsemesocosm_6_FD_184638 | JGI IMG/M metagenome (GOLD analysis project Ga0209396, IMG submission 184638) | Methane-oxidizing microbial communities from mesocosms in the Gulf of Mexico - GOM8C Gulf of Mexico (SPAdes) (version 2) | ecosystem: Environmental > Aquatic > Marine > Cold seeps...
TGGCACAACATTCGTTACGGGAATCCGGCAGCAAGCGATCAAGACGTTATAAATGCAGCAAAACGTGCGCATGCCCATGAATTTATCGAGCAGTTACCTGAAGGTTATAGCAGTTTTCTAGGAGAACAAGGTGTGCGTTTATCCGGTGGTCAAAAACAACGGATAGCTCTTGCCAGAGCAATATTAAAAGACCCTACTGTATTATTACTAGATGAAGCAACCAGTGCTTTAGATGCGCAAAGTGAACATCATGTGCAAGCGGCATTAAATGAATTAATGGAAAACCGCACCACTCTTATTATTGCGCATCGGTTATCCACTGTTATTCATGCCGATATTATCGTAGTAATGGATCAAGGGAAAATATCGGCCACAGGTGATCATAATTCATTAATGAAAAGCTCAACCTTATACCAGCGCCTTTGTGAATTACAATTTGATCGGGGGACAGAACAAGAGACTTCTAGCCCTAAATCACTATAAATTTAACATAATGAATGATGAATAGCATTTACCAGGTGATTTATTGCTACTTAATTTGATTATTATTCCGTTTTATTGGAGGCATTACCAACTATTTAATAATCAAAACCGCAGGCTTTGTTGTGATAGCCTTAACTCCTATCCTACAACTAAAACTTTAGGGCATAGATCCCACGAATATTTTATATAGAGTAGATTTATACTCATTGAATTATCGGTGTTTGACTTTTATATAACGGGTGCTTGATGCTCTTTATTAACTTTACTATTAATAAGAGTATAAGTCGTGCGTCCTGCTCTTAGGTTTTATTAAAAATAATAACACTATATTAACGATTCGACTCAGATAATTTTTTATTTCAACTATACTCAATGACGAATGGAATTAATTTTAGCGAAATCAGTGATATTCACTTGTTTCGCTTAGCATTTTATATGCTGTAAAGCTAAATAAAATGCCAATATTAAAGTCTAACTTGTACAAAAAAACCTTTCAAACTTACGGTTTATTACAATAAAGATACTTGAAATAAGCGATTACTCGAATAAGAAAAGGACAATAGGTTAATGAGTGATAGAGTTATTGGGAACTTTAGACCAGCAATTTTAATTGTTGATGACATATCAGCAAATCGATTTGCATTACGGCATTTACTTAAATCAATCGATGCTGAGATTATTGAAGCATCATCTGGCGAAGAAGCACTCTTAAAAGCCATTGAACTAGATAATTTAGCCCTTATTTTACTCGATGTACAAATGCCGATAATGGACGGCTACGAAACAGCAGAATTACTCAGAGAAGAAGAGCAAACTTTACATATCCCTATCATTTTCGTCACCGCAGTTCACCGAGACGAGCAACATATATTAAAAGGCTATTCTTCAGGAGCCATCGACTATATAACTAAACCAATACAACCAGATATTTTAGCAGCAAAAATATCGCTTTTCATGGAATTATGGAGACTTAGGTTCGGTTTAGAGCGAGAAATAATTAATAGAAATAAACTCGAAGATAAAAATAAATTTCTTGCTGATCATGACATGTTAACGGGTTTACCCAATAGACGAAGGTTGTATCTAGAAATTGAACGAGCTGCAGCACGTTCAGACAGAGAAAAATGTGAATTTGCATTGTTATTTATAGATTTAGACGGTTTTAAATCTGTAAACGATACCCTAGGTCATAAAGTGGGGGACGCTGTACTTATTAAAATAGCTGAGCGATTTGACCAATTAGTGAGAAAAACAGATACCGTAACTCGATTTGGAGGCGATGAATTTGTAATTTTATTAACAGACATTAGTGATTCACAGTTTTTGATCGGCCGAATAATGGAAGTTTTAGCAGTCGCTAGACAGCCTATCATTATCGAAAATGAAGAAATAGTACTAAGTGTTAGCGTCGGCGTCTGTATTTACCCCAATCAAATCGATGACCCAGACAAGTTGATTGATTATGCCGATATTGCTATGTATAAGTCAAAAGAGCTAGGAAAAAATACCTTTAGTTTTTTCTCAAACGATATGGACCAAGCGGCTCACAGGCGTTTAGCGGTAGAAAAACAATTACGTCATGCACGTAAAAGAAATGAGTTTTTCGTACATTTTCAACCTGTTGTTAATTGCAATACAGGAAAACCTGTTGGCGTAGAAGCATTATTACGTTGGACCAATAGCGAATTAGGTAGTATCCCTCCGGATTACTTTATACCCATTGCTGAGTCTAGCGGTTTAATTCATGAGCTAGGCGCTTGGGTCTTCGAGCAATCAATCGAAAAGATGAATGAAATCAATAAACGATTAACATCATTACCGATCACCTTGAAAGTCGCGGTAAATGCATCAACGCTACAATTTAAAAACTCTACTTGGTTTAAAACCGTAGAAAAAGCGATAAGAACTAAAAAAATAGCAGCTCAAGACATAGAAATTGAAATTACAGAAGGTCTATTGCTAGAAGAATCGTCCGAAGTGAATAACCAACTATCTGATATTAGATCATTAGGTATCAGCTTATCCGTTGATGATTTTGGCACTGGTTATTCCGCATTAAGTTATTTAAAGCGTTGTCCGATAAATACCGTAAAAATAGATAGAAGCTTTGTAAAAGGTATACCTGACGATAAAGAAGATATGGTACTTATTCACGCGATAATAGCCATGGCGCATGGTTTAGGATTATCTGTTATCGCCGAAGGCATAGAGACACAAGAACAATGGGATTTCCTTAGAGATGAAGGGTGTGATTTTGCACAAGGGTATTTATTCAGTAAACCTTTGCCCCCTCAAGCGCTTGAGGTTTGGTTGAATGAACAGTTTAGTAACGAGTTGTTATAAATTACTAGTCTAAAATGGCAGTTAAATAGGGATATTTTATGGTGAAGAAACGAGTACTTTATTTCAGAAATTTATACTTGGAAATATGTATATTGACGATATTTATAAGCGTTGGTGATTTATGCCGGTAAACAATAAGATTAACTTTTTTGAAAAACTCAGCACCCGTTTATTTACTCCTTTAGTCGTTATTTTTATTTTCGTCATTATTATTTTGATAGTGTACGTTCCTTCAGTAACACAAAAGCACACCATAAAAGCAGCTATATCAACAGCAGATAATACGGTGAGGCAATACAAAAACATTCGAAGTTATTACACCAAAAATGTGATCGAAAAAGTACTTAGTACCTCAGAGGTTACTACTAATTATGATCACGATGGTATAGATAAAGTGATTCCCTTGCCTGCGACATTTATTCACGAAATAAGTGAAGAGTTTACAAAGCAAGGTATTATCGCCATAAAGTTATATAGTCCTTACCCCTTTCCCAACAGGAAAAATAGAACTCTCGACAATTTTGCGAATGATGCCTGGTCTGCATTAAACAACAATGGTGATAAAATTTTCTCACAGATTGATAATATTGATGGAAAAAAAGTCGTACGTGTTGCGATTGCAGACACTATGACTCAACAAGCTTGCGTTAATTGCCATAATGCTCATCCGAATACCCCTAAAAATGATTGGCAACTTAAAGATGTTAGAGGAATATTAGAAGTTCAAGTTCCTATTGATGAGCAATTAATGGATGCTTCTACACTTAATGGGGAAATCACATTAATTGTGATCACCTCTGTATCTTCTACTGTTGTATTGTTATTTATGATGTTTAAGCGACTCGTTTCCCGCCGTTTGGAAAGTGTTCATGATGCACTTCAAGGTATTGCTATTCGAGATGAAAGTTTAAACCAACGCTTGATAGAAACTAAAAAAGATGAAATTGGTCAATTAGCTCAAGGTTATAATCATATGCTACAAAGCATTAATGATAAAAGGAGTGAAGCGCAAATAAGGGAATGGTTAGATAATGGGATCGCAGAAATAAATAGTATTATTCAACATTTTCAAGATAAAAATCAAGTTTCAAATAAATTAATCTCTCACTTAGTACGCTTTCTTGACGGTCACCTTGGCGCCTTGTATTGGCAAGAGGAAGATAGATTAACTCCTTACGCTACCTTTGCTTTAGAAGAACAACTAACAAAATTAAAAGCCATTAAACCAGGCGAAGGACTCGTTGGTCAGGTTGCTTTAGATAAAAAAATAATGCGAATAACGACTGTACCTAAAGATTACTATGAAATAAGCAGTAGCTTTGGTGATGTAAAACCCCAATCTATTATAATTTTCCCTCTTATTTATAATGATAAAGTTATTGCCATCATTGAATTGGCTTGGTTGGATGAGATCCCTAATAAAGCGTTAACATTCTTAGAAATGGCGAGTGAAGTGTTAGCTATGTCATTTATTAACATCAACCAAAATGAAAAAGTGTTGACCATGTTAAAAGAAAGCCAAGTTCAGTCCGAAGAACTACAAACGCAACAAGAAGAGTTACGAGTAACTAATGAAGCTTTATCGTTTAAAACCGATGCTATAAAAAACCAACAAATTATATTAGAACATGCCAATCAAGAAATGGAAAAAAAGGCCGCCGCACTTGAGGAGGCTAGTAAATATAAAAGTGAGTTTTTAGCCAATATGTCCCACGAACTACGCACACCGCTAAATAGTTTACTTATTTTGTCGAGGTCATTAGCTCAAAACGATGATAATAATTTATCTGATGACGAAGTAGAGTCCGCTGTCGTTATTCAGGAAAGTGGCAGAAGCTTGTTGGAACTTATTAATGAAATTTTAGATCTATCGAAAGTTGAAGCAGGTCAAATGAAAGTCATATCAGACACCTTAGCTGTTGATGACTTTGTCGGTATGCTTGAACGCCGATTTACACATATGGCTGAAGATAAAAAACTTAGTTTCACTATTACTTTGGCAGATAATCTACCGGATTCCTTTATCGTTGATGGCGCTAAGCTCGGACAAATTATTACGAATTTACTGAGTAATGCATTAAAATTTACTGAACAAGGTGAAGTTAAGTTAGATATATCATATAAAGAAGATCAAGTTGTCGAGTCTACATCAAACCAGCAATTAAGCTTTTGTGTGACAGATACCGGTATAGGAATTCCAGAAGAAAAGCATCAAGCGATATTTGGAGCGTTTCAACAAGTAGACGGTACAACGAGTAGAACGTATGGTGGAACAGGTTTAGGTTTATCAATTGCTTTAAGTTTTGCTAAGTTACTCGATGGAGATATTACCGTAGTAAGTGACGTTGGCAAAGGCAGTCGATTTACATTAAGTTTACCATATATCCCTGCAGAGGATATTTCCGAACAAGTTGTATCAACAGAACTTGCCTCTATTAATATGAAGAAAAACCTTGTTTGCTTACCACCACCTTTTGAAGATGATAGAAACAGACTTGACCAAACGAAAAAACTAATTTTAATAATAGAAGATGATGTGCCATTTGCGCGTATTGCTTTTCATGCATGCCACCAACAACATTGTCAGGCAATCGTAGCTACTGATGGTGAAAGTGGCTTAGTGTTAGCAAACCAATATCCCATTGATGGTATCGTGCTTGACTACATGTTACCTAAAATAGACGGGGGGGAAGTCGCAAAATACATACGATCGAATCAAAAACTAATGCATATACAAATTCACCTAGTGAGTGCTTTGGACAATATCGATACTATGGATATCGCAGGTATTAAAGACAAGTCAACAAAACCTATTGCTCACCATCGCTTAATTGAGATTGTTGAATCATTCTCCAAAGAAAAAAACAGTCTTAATATTCTAATCATTGAAAACGATAAAAACGCTTTATATGCGATGAAGAAGTTATTGGCTAAAGAAAATGTGATTGCGTCCGGCGTTGATAATGCTCATGAGGCATTAACTCTATTAAAAGAAAATACATACGATGCGATTATACTAGACCTAGATTTACCTGAGGTTTCAGGCTTTGAATTTTTGGAATTAGCGTCATCAGTCCCTGATTTAACTCTGCCAACTGTTTTTATTTATTCAGGTCGTGATATGTCTGAAGAGGACTTATTACGTTTAGCTCCTTTTACCGGAAATGTCATTGTCAAATCGGCTAGATCACCAGAGAGATTACTTGACGAAATTCACCTATTTGCTAATCAAGTAGCCAATCTTCCTAATAAAGAAGTAGACATTTATTCAGCAAACAATCAAATAGGTACCACAACAGATACCAGTAGCAGTAACCACTCTAATGTCGATTTTGTTAGCAGAACTATTTTGATAGTCGATGATGACATGCGAAATACTTTCGCACTCGCCAAAGTACTTAGAAAAGAAAAATTAAAAGTTATCATCGCTTCTAGTGGTCAACAATGTCTTGATATGCTCGAAGAACATTCCGATATTGAGTTGGTGCTGATGGATATTATGATGCCAGCAATGGATGGTTACGAAGCTATGAATAAAATCAGAGAACAAAAAGCATTTAAAGATATTACTATTATCGCAGTTACCGCTAATGCGATGCAGGGCGATAAAGAAAAATGCTTAACAGCTGGAGCCAATGACTATATGTCGAAACCTGTTGATGTCGGTCAATTACTGACAATGATGAAACTGTGGTTATAAATTTAGTCAAGGAATTATCTATTTTGGATGAACAACAAATTACTGAAGGCTTGCGGACTGAAAATATTGAGGTTGATTTATTAATTTCGGCTATAAAATCTAAATTAGGTTACGATTTAAGTGGCTATGCAAGAGCCTCTATCAAAAGGCGGTTCCAGCAATTAGTCATTGATGAAAACGTAAAATATATTGCTGACCTTATCCCTAAGTTACTCCATTCACGTCAGTGTCAGTCAAATTTTATAAATCGCCTTACCATCAATGTGTCTGAGTTGTTTAGGCATCCAATTTCATTCTTAACTCTTCGAGAAACTGTACTTCCTTATCTGGCAAGTTTTCCTCGACGTGATATATGGATTGCCGGTTGTGCTACAGGTGAAGAAGCCTATTCAATGGCAATATTATTAGAAGAAGTTGGCTTACTAAATAATACACAAATTCACGCTACTGATATAAACACGGACGTACTAAAACAAGCCCAAACAGGGATTTTAACCAAAGGGCTCAATAAAGAAGATGCTGCACGCTATCAAGCTAGTGGAGGGATATCAAGTCTTAGTCACTACTTTTCAACGGCTTATAATAAGCAAAAACTTTCTCAACACTTGTTAGATCACATTAGTTTTAGTCATCATAACGTGTTACAAGATAATGTTTTTTGTTCCGCCCAACTTGTAATGTGTCGAAATGTTATGATTTATTTTGATGTAAATACACAAAATAGTGCTTTGAAGCTATTTCATAACTCACTTGTTCAAAATGGCTATTTAGTTATCGGTGAAAAAGAAAGCCTACTAAATTCTCCACTTAACAGCATACTTAAAACGATAGATGAACCCGCAAAAATATACCAACGAAAAAGTTTAAATAATGTCTGATTTTAGAGTGTTTATTGGTGGTTCTGCGGGCTCAATTTCGCCAATATCGGCAATACTATCAAGCTTACCTGCTGATTTTAATTTGATTATTACGGTAGTTATTCACTCAAGCGCAGACAGTAAAACATCAATGACAGAAACTTTAGCTAACAATTGCATATTAACCGTCATTGAAATTAGTGATAAAGAAAAACCATTACCAAATACAGTTTATGTTGCACCAAGTGGTTACCATTTATATGCAGAAAACAATAAACTATTCTCCCTATCAGTTGATCAAAAAGTACATTTCAGCCGGCCAGCAATTGATGTGACTTTTACTTCGGCAGCAGAGATATTTGGAAAACATTGTATTGCCATTTTATTTAGTGGCGCCAATGAAGATGGATCTGAAGGATTATTAAATGTAAAACTTCACGGAGGTCTAACTATAGTGCAATCGCCAGAATCATCACAAGTGAGTATTATGCCACAAAGCGCCATTGATAATGGCGCAGCAACCAAGGTTTTATCACCAGAAGAAATTACAGACTTATTATTAAAGTATAATTATGGGGATTAATTATCTATATCAATGCTCTAAGTCATTTCCCACTTCTTTTATTTGATATGGTTTGGTGAATCCCTGCGTAATAACCTTTAATTAATAGCCTTCGCATATCAATATAGTATTGCCAAAGTTACAGAGTTTATTTATTCATAACCACTAACACCTCCATGATAATTACACATATTTACCCGTTATTTAATAACTTGGGTTTATGAATAACAAACTGTGCAGCACTGCCAACAACGTTCAACTCAAATTTTTCGTATTGTTCTGATAACAGACGCGTCATTGTTTGAATGTTATCTTCTGTATTAGTAAAAACGCCCTTTTTGTTATAAATTTTCATCAATCTTTTTGCAAGCCAATTTGAATCATTACTATCCGCTATTATTGTAGAACCAAATATCACGCCTCCAGGGTTTAATAAGACGTATAAATTTTTGAAAACCACCATTTTTTCAACACTTATCTTTGATTATAGAGCCTCTATTTTAAGCGAGTTAAATAAAGATGCGAGCTATTTGGTTTATTATCTTATAGTTCGCCTAATTAAATGGAGATATTCACCTATGCGCATTAGTATAACCTCACTGTATTATTGCTACCTTTCTTATAAGTTCATTCTTTGTTCAAAATGTACCGGCCTACAAAGAGGCTAATCAGTGGCAACCACTTAAAGTCCATAAAATTGATGCCCTTTTACCACTCTTTGGTTAACAGTACCTTGACATTGATTGTCGGTATTATTGATGAAAAAACAATGGCTGATCAAAGTACAATTAACATTATCGATGCCATATTAAAAAGATTGGATGTAGAATTAAATACTAAGTAACTTTTCATACTTTAGAACTTAGACAATGTTTGATTCTGGCAATAAGGTATAAAGCTAATTATTGCCAGTACTAAGGTTTATATAAATATAACGACTACCTAATTATGATACTAAGACTGGTCATATATTTAGTGTTAAATACAAAACTAAATTTAACGAATAAACTACGCTGTTCACGTTCTAGGCGGTTTGATTCGGCTGACTGAAATCCTCCGTCAGAATAACCAAGGTATAACAATGTTTGTGGATTTACCTTATACGAATACAATAGTTGCGTTGAAAAATAACGACTAAGATCAGTCACGTCATTACTATCATCCAAGTCATGATTTGCACGATAGAGGTTCTTATCGCGAGTTATATCGGTATATTGCACCGTCAACCTGAGCTGGCTTTGGATATTAAATTGATAAGTAAGCCCGATGTTTGATTTATTAGCAGTAAATAGTCGCCCTGAGCCAATACCTAAGTGTTCATCTTCAGCTACAAAGTCTTTAGCATCAACATTCATCCGGTTGAAAAAATGATTTACACTCAAGCTAAAGTTTTATTCACTGTCCAGTTGACAGTTAACCAAGTATTAAGTTTATGACCTGTATTTGCATTAGCGTAATCAATTTGTTGTCCGATACTACCCGATAGTTTTAACTCCAAACCCGGTAAAGGGGTAACTTTAGTAAAACCTAACAAAGACATGTGGGAGAAATATTTTCCGTCTTGGTTGAACTCGTTTTGGTAAAACTCTTCACCTGCAGACAAACCAAAGATAAAAATGAACTAATGCAATACACGTTTGACACTAAAAAATTAATAAACTTAGGGGAATGGCTTTTTATCGGCGGGTTCGATGCCCTAGAACAGCGTATATTAGTTAGTTATGAACATAGCCGAAGTGGCGATATCATGATGACAAGATTTTAAAAAATTCACAGGTATTAAAAAACAAGTAGCCTAACTCTAATGTTAGGCTATGAGGTAGCCAAATGGCTATATCTAACGTTACGTTTCAGCCCTACTTTCTTATATTACGGGCATTAAACACTAACTTAAAAGCAACACCTTCATTTTGTCCTAGGATACTTATATCCCCATCTTGAGCTAGCACTAATTGATTTACCAACGAAAGTCCAATGCCAGTACCTGGTGCTGTGCGAGTTAATTCGTTACCACAACGATAAAATAGCTCAAAAATTTTATTTTGCTGTGAAGCTGATATACCTGGACCAAAATCTCTCACTAAAAAACTAATTCCCTCTTTACTCCTTTCGGCCATTTGAAAGCTGATATCTATTTTTCTCCTTGAAACATCATCAATGTTGGCGGCGTTAAAGAATTTAATTGAATTATCAATAAGGTTGATAACAATTTGAGCAAAGGCATCAATGTCGACACAAATTTCTGCAGAATCAAGTTCAGCGGCTATGGTTAAGTTTATCGAAAAATTATTATTCCGCACCATAGAGTCAATTTTCGAAACCGCAACATCAGCTAAAGTATGAACACTTAAGAACTCCATATTAACTAATTCTTGCTGTCGACTGATGTTAGATAATTGAAGAATATTGTTAATCAACCTTGAAAGTCGTTCACTCTCTTCATAGATAAAACAATGATATTCAGATTTTGTTTCATCATTACTGACCATGCCTGATTTGAGCATATCTGAATACATGAGAATTGATGTTAAAGGTGTTTTTAACTCATGGCTAACGGAGGAAACAAAATTCATCCGTTGCTCCGCTAATGCAATTTGCTTTAATCCTAACCAATAGAATCCAATACATCCAACAACGATAATAATCAATAATAATATGATAAAAAACGCAACAAATCTTGAGGCGGAACCTAAGGGTAATTCATCGGTAGAAAAAGTAAGTGTTATCTGATGTAACGGATTTATCAGCGTACTTGTATAAAATTTTCTTTCTAATAAAGTCTTATTTACATGGGCTAAAGCTGATATTGACGATTTCCCACTTTGATCAATGTCATAGCGAAAAAAACGCGCTGGTACATCAACAGCTAGATTGTTAGTAATACTAAGCTGTATATTGTTTTCATAACGGCCCATTTGAAGGTGATCACGTACAACTTTGTAAAAGAACTTATCTTTGTCAACAACAAACCCTTGGATCACAGGGCCGTTTTTAAGCCAGACATTACGGTAGAAAATGAGTTTTGTATCGTCAATTTCCTTTAGTTGAAAAGCGTCGATAGTGTTTATCTTAGCGTTCAGGTTTTTTGATTCAGCTTGGACAACGGCGGTTGATATTTCTGGCTGCCATGATTTTTCAACATCAGCAGACTGTATTGATATTCTCTGTTTAATTAAAAAACCAGCCAGTGTTAAATCTTTCATCAGATCAGACTGAATATTTAACCTTCTTTCAACTTCCCCCCATTGTAACTCTGTATTATCAGCTGCAATTTCTTCTTTTGTCGGATGAGGAAGTAATGGAGTCGTTAGCTTGCCATTAATATCAATCTGAAAATAGCCAATAAAGCCTATGCCCATAGGATGGTTGCTAGGATTAGACAAAGGTGACAATTCTTTTTGCCAAGACATATTTACCGGATTTTTAACAAACTGGTAAAAATTGTAGTTTTCGGGCGGCCTTTCTTGCTCTTTTGCCAGACGTTCAGTGAATGTTTTATTTATTTGTTCTACCGCATTTGAAGCTTTCCAACGATATTGATAAAACATTTCATTTTCAAATTGTGTGAAACCACTGTAAATAATAAGCGTAAGTGGGATGAGTAACCCCAGAAAAAATAGAATAACAATCAGGCGAAATCGACTGATACTTTGTTGATGAAATGACTTGTTTTTACTATTTAATATCATAATTTATTTTACTATTAATACTTAAGTAACAAGCTTATATCCTTCGCCACGAAATGTGAGTAGTACTTTGGGTTTTTTCGCATTTAATTCTATTTTTTTACGTAATTTAGCGATATGAATATCGACAGTCCTAGTATCAACATCTGATGTTTTTTTATATCCCCAAACAGCAGAAAGTAATTCAGTGCGCGGCACTATACGTTTTTGTCGATGAAGAAAACTTAATATATCAACTTCTCTACGAGTAAAGTCTTGTTGTTGCCCATTAACCATGCCAGATAAATTATCAACATCGATGACAATTTTCTGACCAATCATCAAGCTTTTATTATCTTCATGCCATCCTGAACGTCGAAGGATCGTTTTTATTCTTAGCACAAGTTCCTGTACAGAAAAAGGTTTGGCAATATAATCATCTGCGCCTAACGTTAAGCCATTGATGATATCTTCTTCAGAGCTTTTGGCCGTCAGCATTACGATGGGCTGATCTCTTGATTGTTCCCTGATTGCGTTGCAGATACTAAAGCCATCTAATGATGGCAACATAACATCTAATATAATACAGTCAAAATCACCATCTAATGCCGTTTTTAATCCACACGCACCATCTTGTTCCGAAAACACATTAAAACCATGAAAAATAAATAAATCGGTCAAGCCTCGTAAAATATTTTTCTCATCTTCGACAATTAATAAGTTTGGTTTTTTATTCACGATAGAATCAAATTCAAAATGTAATATTAGCGATAACTATAACAAACTACACACAAAACTAATGTAAAAGTTATGTAAAACTTACTGATGAAACTTTTACCAATTGCGCCTTTTTAGATGTAATGATTCTACCTATTATGGTGGCATCTCTTTTAAAAGGAATACAAGATGAAAGCACATACTTTAACAATTTTAGCTGTAAGCATAGGCTTATCTGCCTGCTCTATTACTCAAGATAATCAGGAATTAGCAAACAAGACAATGACCATGGAGGCTGATTCAATGAAGTCTAACAAAATGAACTCCATGGGCATGAAAGAAGACATTATGAAGTCTAGCAAGATGAACTCTATGGGCATGAAAGCAGACACGATGAAGTCTAGCAAGATGAACTCCATGAGCATGAAGTCAGATATTATAAAGTCTAGCAAGATGAACTCCATGAGCATGAAGTCAGACACTATGAAGTCAAGCAAGATGAACTCCATGGGCATGAAAGCAGACACTATGAAGTCTAGCAAGATGAACTCCATGGGCATGAAAGCAGACACTATGAAGTCTAGCAAGATGAACTCCATTGGCATGAAATCAGACACGATGAAGTCTAGCAAGATGAAAGCTATGACTGGAGATAAGTCCTCAACAATGAGCATAATTGATACCATAGAACACAATATCAATTTGAATATGTCAGCAACAAACGCGTTCACTTTAGCCTTACAAAACCCGAATAGACCAATGAAAGAGCGACTAAAAGATCTGGATAGAATGCCTCAAAAAGTATTAGAATTTGCGGATATCAAGCCAGGTATGCGTGTTTTGAATTTATTGTCATATTACGGATATTACTCTGAAGTGCTAGCTTACCGCGTAGGTAAATCCGGCGAGGTTATCGCCCAAAATACACCAACCTATTCTAATACCGCTAATAACCTCGAACAACGACTGCTAAATGAACCACTAGACAATGTCACTCCTTATGTTGCGAAACTTGCAGAAATAGTGATAGATAAACCAGTTGATGCCATTATGTTTATGTCGTCATATCACGACTTTCATGGTTACTTGGAAAAAGACAAAGTCTCAAGAATTAAAATCCTAAAGAATTTAAAAAAGTCTTTGAAAGCTCGTGGCCAGATAATTATTAGCGATATGGTCGAAGCCGACGGCGAACATGATCCTAAAATACATCGCATTCATAAAGAAATAGTACTCAGCGAGTTTAAAGCAGCAGGATACCGCCTAGTTTCGCAAAGTGACATGTTAAGAAAACCAGAACTCGACAACCATACAACTAAAGGTTACGACAAAAAGCGTTTTTACACAGACCGCTGGTTAATGAAACTAACACCTGCATCATAACGTTTAAAACACTCATACATTGGCTGTTTAAATTGAGGTGCACCTTATCTCAATTTAAACAATAAGGATCCTAACATGCATCTGATTGGTTACATTGCACTAAGTACTAACTTGTTAAGCTCAACAATGAACAATACATTTCATTTACGGGTATTAGCTTGTTTAGGAAATGCACTTTATATTATTTATGGACTTCAAATTGATTCTCCACCTATTTACTGGGGCGGATCAATTGCGACAATAATTCATTGTTATTACGTAAAAAAGATGATGTGGCCCTCAATAAAAATACAAAATGAGTAGAGATAGGAGATATTATTATCCAAATACACTTGTTATTACCTTCCTTGCCTAATTCATCAATAAGATCCCCCTTAAGCTCATACTTTTACTTCAATAGTTATGGGCTTACTTACAGACAAATAATCCAATTAAGAGCACTTTAGTCTGTAAATAGTTTTATTACGTAATCAATTCCTAACACATTCTATGATTACTTGAATTAAATATTCATGCAAAATCGAAAACAAACTTGACTGAAGATCTCCCAAGCGTTATTTATATAAAAACTTATAAAAGAAAAACAATATGAAAAAAATTACATTTTTGCTGTTTGTCTTAACTGCTAATATCTCGTATGCCACATCCATTTTTAACAGCGATGTCGAAAATTTAATTGCAACGATGAGAGCACCAACGCCAGTAATTACAGATTTAAAGCAACTAACTGACGAAATTGGTG
>Ga0209396_1004028_pt1 | contig 14450 bp, 11 predicted proteins | sample GOMGulsemesocosm_6_FD_184638 | JGI IMG/M metagenome (GOLD analysis project Ga0209396, IMG submission 184638) | Methane-oxidizing microbial communities from mesocosms in the Gulf of Mexico - GOM8C Gulf of Mexico (SPAdes) (version 2) | ecosystem: Environmental > Aquatic > Marine > Cold seeps...
TAACGTTGGCGAAGAATAACGAAAGTACTCACGAAACATATTACCAAGAGCAATTAGCTTCAGTGATCGAACTTGCTGAAAAATAAATGATGAAGAAGGATTTTCCCTCTTCTATAAAAAACTTTATATCAATTAAGGAAAGAAAATGACCGATTTCGCTTATTATGACTTTATTATGCAGCTTACTGCTGGTGTATGTATAACGCTTATTATTATCGCTGTTTTGTTTTTTATTAATCGCTCTAAAATAGCGAAGCAAAGAACTATTCAGTCACTCGTCGAAACAGGTAAAGATATTACGCCAGAATTACTTGAATCTTTAGGTTTAAAAGTAAAGAAACTACCGCAAAATGATTTTAGAAAAGGCGTTTTATTGTTTGTTACCGGAATGATATTGACGTTGATTTTTAAAATGATGGGCGGTTTTGCCTGGGTCTTTGGCATATTACCTATCATTCTCGGTATTGTTTATATCGTATTCTCTCGACTCAATTCAGCAAAAATATAACTGATGGAAGCGAAACTTGTTGAGCGGGTTCAACGAGCAAATGATCACCATGCTTTTGAACAACTTATGCGGCAAAACCAATCGCCTATTCGCCAATTTTTAAGGCGATTGACGCTGCAAAATCAAGGCATTGCTGATGAATTGGCGCAAGAAACTTTTTTAAAAGCATTTGTACATATAAAATCATATCGTGGTGAAAGTAAGTTTTTATCTTGGTTGTTTAAAATTGCTTATCAGCAGTTTGTCAGCAGCACTCGAAAGAAAACTGAACAGACTAATGTTGAGGTTGAAGACAAAGCCGATGATGGTAAATTTGAACATCGAATTGTCGCTGAGAAAACGGTAAAAAATTTATTAAAACACCTTAAATCCGACGAGCGGGCAATTTTGTTGTTACACTTTAGCCATGATTTAACGCATCAAGAAATAGCAATTGTTATGCAAATTCCATTAGGAACAGTTAAGACACAAATTAGACGTAGCCGATTGAAATTAAAATCTTATACTGAAGTAAATGATAGCGAGAAAACCGATGAAAAATGACTTTCTTAACGACGACTGGCTTAAAGAGGAGTTATCAGATGAATACATTAACGATGATAATTTCTCTTTTTCTGTTGTTAAAAAAATAGAGTTGCATGAAACCAATAGTAAAAGAAATTTCTACGCGGCATTGGTTGCTATGATTGCGCTATTTGGCTTTTTATTTATTCCAGATTTAATGATGATATCAGCAGAAAACGCAGTATTAATTTTAGTAAATAAACAGCAAATGTTACCTTTTATGGAAATGGAATTAATAGGTCTATTTGTTATTTTACTGAGCTTTGTTTTGATTTGGTCATTCGAAAATTTTGATTTGGTTTAACGTCTGAAAATCAGCTTAGTTCAATGACTAATGAGGGAGATATAATCATTTACTCTCCTTCATCAGTCATAAAATTTTTATTCGCTCAAATAGCTATAATCAACTGGCCTTACGATAATCGTTAGGGGGTTTTCCGTATTTAGCTTTAAAGCAACGAACAAAATAACTACTAGAAGTAAAACCAACTTTATCTGCTATTACTGCTATTTGCTCACCGTTATTAAGTAACTGTCGACCTTGTGTTAAACGGTACTCTCGTAACATTTCATTGAAGCTTGTACCCGATATAGCCTTTAACTTTCGCTGTAGCTGCCTATCACTCATTGCCAATTGGCTTGATATCATAGGTAGGTTTAACTCAGAGTTTGTATATCCTTGTTCAATAAGTTCTTTAAAGCGCAGTAAAAATTGTTGTTCTACACCAGATAAAACATCATGTTCATTCGCGACTTCTACAGTGTCAGAAATATCTTTGGCACTAATTTGGCTGACGTTTGTTATTTCAATATGATTAAATTGTTTTTGTAAGATTGTTCTTATACCTAACAACCTCTGTACGCGTATTAACAGTTCGTTGCCATCAAAGGGTTTGGTGATGTAGTCATCGGCTAAATCCGATAATCCTTTTAATTTACTTTGCTGATCACATTTAGCTGTTAATAAGATGACAGGAATATGACTTATTGCTGCTTCATTGCGTACTGATGTGAGTAATTCAAAGCCATCCATTATAGGCATCATCACATCAGAAATAATGATATCAGGGCTATACGTTAAGGCTTGAACTAATGCCTGTTGACCATTTTCCGCCTCAATTATCAAATAATTATCAGCCAGACTGATTTTGATAAACGCCCTCATTTCTTGATTATCATCAACAATCAATACACTAGGTTTCGAATCATCATTGCTACTCGCATCAGAATCGCTCATCGCAATATTTGCAGCATGTTTGTCTTGGTCGCTAATGTTTTCATTCGGAGCAGAAATTGAGCTTAATTGCTCTTTAATGAATTGTTGTTTCTGCTGAATACTATGGGTAGATACATACTCAATGGAAGGATCTGCAATTCCCGTTTTAGCTTTGGGTAAGGTGAAAATAAAGCGAGAACCTTCATTCAACTGACTTTCTACACTTATTGTTCCCCCGAAGGTTTCTACTAACTCTTTAACTAATGCCAGTCCTATGCCGGCGCCAGGAATATAACTATTATTTTCAAGTCGAGTAAAACGGTCAAATATTTTTTCCTGATCGTGCTCGGCAATACCGTAACCACTGTCAGTGACTGCAAATTTTAGCCATTGCTCTTGATCGGTAACTTCAAGGGATATACTGCCACCTTCCTGGGTAAATTTAACCGCGTTGCTTAACAAGTTATAGAGGATTGTTTCTATTGTATTCTGCTCTACTGACACCCTCCACGAATCATCAATAGTGCCTGTCAATTTCAGGGTGATTTGCTTTTCTAATGCAATAACATCAAAGGTTTGCAATATAAAATTGCACATGCTTGAAACATTTTGTGTTGCTAAAATCGTTTTACTTGAATCCTTTAATTGGGCTAACTGCAATAGTTGGTCAACCATAGATAATAAGCGCACCGCATTACGTTCAATCATGCTTGCATTATGTTGAGTACCGTCATCATTATTACTTGCTTTTATTGCTCTGACGGGGCCTAAAATAAGCGTTAATGGTGTTCTGAATTCATGAGATATATTAGCAAAGAGTTTTTCTTTACTTTGAGCTAGTTCTAACGCATTGTTTTTTGCATTTTCGGCTATCTTCTTTCGTGAATATAACCAAAAAATAGAAAAAATAACGCTCACAATCATCAATAAGTAAAGGCTGTATGCCCACCAAGTCTGCCACCAATGTGGAAGCACGGTAATATTGAGTGATATAGCGCCTTGGTCTTCATGCCAAGCTCCAAGCGAGTCTCTGGCAATGGCCTTAAATATATAGTCGCCGGGAGCTAGTAGTGAATAGACAGCTTCGGCAATTTCCGAGTCGGTCTCTAACCAGTTTTTGTTAAGGCCTTCTAATTTATAACGGTAACTTGCCTGTCTATTATTGAGAAAATCGATCTGAGTAAAATTAAATGAAAACAGGTTAACACCAGGGGGAATTGTTAGTTGCTTGGTGTATTCAATCGATTTTTTTAATAGAGCATCAGCAGCATTTTTGTCAGGATAAACCTGCTTGTTGAGTACTTTAAAGCCCGTTAAGTGCAAACGTTTAGTCTTTTCAGCTGAGCTTTTACTTGGTAGCTTGATACCAAGCAGCGTATTTTTAGCGCTGATGAAGAATTTACCGCCAGTTAATAAAGTACTATTACTTGAGACAAATTGTCCGGCACCCAGATGGTTTATGCCTTGATAGTCGATATTTAAACTACAAGTAATACAAAGTGTTTTTATGCTTGATGCTGCTATTTCATCGATTCGGAAAAGGTGTGCGGCCGTCGATAAATATAATTCTTGGCTAGCACTGTCTAAATAGAAACCGTTTATGGTTTTCAGTATTTTAGTATCGAATTGCTGAATTTTTCCGGTATTAGGGTCTAAGGTTATCAAGCCTAATTTTTGGGTACTGAGCCATATTGTGTCGTGCCATTTTAATGCAGCAAAGATTTCTCCTGTGGCTATTGGCAACGGTTTGATTTGCTGATTATTTTTATCGAACCAATACAGTGCTTTTTCGTAATGGGTATATGAAGTGATCAACAACATTTTGTTCGTGTTTATATCGACAAAATCGATCAATTCTATTCCGGCAGAAAATTGCATGAAACTGTCTGATGCAGCGTCGTAACGTATTATGCCGGAACCTTTTTCTACGGGGTGATCATTAGTAATGCCGTACAATATGTTGTTCACATCAGGCCGTAACTGTTTGACGCTATTAACATGGGTGGCATCAACACTGCCAAAGAGGTATTGCTTTGTTTCATTAGTTTGCAAGTTATGTCTGTAGACCCCTCCACCCATAGTTCCCAACCATACTAAGTTGTCACTAGTGCGGGTGCTGGTGCGTATTTTATCTTTTATCTTTAGTAGTTCAGTGACCTGATCACCTTCAATTTTGTTTAATGTGTTGAAGCAGTCAAAATAGATGTTGTTGTTGTTGTTGTTGTTGTTGTTGTTGGATTCATGAATATTAAAAGGTGTGCAGTCATTATTGGTATTGGGATCAACATTAACCCATTGGTTAAAATTTCTGTTGTTTTTATCTAGTTGGCTAATACCTTTTCGGTTGAGTACCCATAAGGTTTTTTGATTATCAAAGAAGAGCCCACCGTCAATAGAGTTATCTAATACCGTTGAATTAACACCTTGTCTTCGAGGAAAGTGTTCGAAGACCTCGGACTCTGGATCAAACTTAAATAAACCACTATGAAATAGCCCTAACCATAAGGCACCTTGTGGATCTTCAACTATGCTAGTCAGTACATTGGCATAGGCGCCTAGACCTTTATTTTCCTCCAATGACATATCAATTGGTTGAAGATTCAAAAAAGATTCACTTTCTGGAAGATATAGAGACAAACCTTTTATCGTGCCAAACCACATCCTGCCCTTGCTATCCTCAAAGACAGTCGGAATAAACTTGCTGCCAATAGTTGTCGCATCACCTGCAGTATGTTGATAATGATGTGTTTCATTATCTTTTAACAGAAAAACGCCATTACTATCTAGACTAGAAAACCAAATATCTCCGGTAGAACTAACCATTATGCTGATGACAAAGTCACTGTCAGTAATGGGTAACACTGATCGTTTTTTAACAATTAAGCTCTGTTCATCAACCAGCAATAGCTGATTTTTAATCGCCAAGTATAAAGTATTGTTTTGGTATGTTAATTGGTCAACTTCATCCGTGGGCGCTGTAACTTCGAAGGTTTTTTCTAGATTATGAAAAGTTAATTCGGCGGTATAGGTATTAAAGTGCACAAGGCCGCTAGTTCGTGTGGCTATCCATATATGACCCGGTCGACCTTCAACCATGGCTGAAACTTTATCCATGGAAAATTGTTCATGTCCGGGAAATTGCTTTAATTCTTTACTGTCATAACGAAAGAGGCCGTCTTTTTTAACCAGCCAAATAAATCCAAGATTGTCCTGCATTATAAGAGTAACGCTGTTTAATTTATTTTTGCCAATTTTTTCAATATTAATAACAGGTGGTCCAGCATCGACAAAGTCTGCTGCTTGAACAGGAGAATAATAAAGGTTAATGACAGTAAGAAATAACGCAGATAAGTAATAACTTTTAATATCAGAGAGCATAAACACGAATTTTAGCATTCCTAAAAAATGACTACATTACTGTATAGATAGGCGTGTAGTAGGGGAGTTCTTATTGAATTAACTTCAGGTTATCTAAGGCATTTTCGTTGTTTGATGACAATCAAACAACGACATAAGTGTTACAATTTATGTCGTTGTTACATTTAAGTCATTAAAAAATAGATGTAAAGTTCTATATAGTGACAATTACTTTCCCTCTACTTTTACGGTCACCAAAATATTTCATTGCCTGCTGTAGCTCAGATAATGGGAAGCATTTATCAATATTAACTTTCATTTGCTCTGCTTTAAAAAGAGCCAGTAAATGAGCCATATTCTTGTTAGGTTGATGAGGTAATATTGCTAAGTTTTTAGCTGTAAATAGTGAAAGCAGACTGCCTATAAACAAGGTTTGAAAAATAAGCGAAGAACAACCTCCCACCATGACATACCTCCCATTTTTATTTAATGATCGCTTATAATCGAAAATAGAATGATAGCCCATCATATCAATGATCAAATCGTAGGTTTTACCATTGCGTGTAAAGTCCTCTTCTTGATAATCAATAACATGATCTGCGCCCAAGTTTTTCATCAATTCAAACTTACTTTGGCTATCAACCGCGGTAATTTCATCACCAAAGGATTTTGCTATTTGTATTGCAAAACTACCTGAACCGCCTCCAGCACCGTTTATTAATACTTTCGAAGCTGTTTGTTGCGGGCGCTTATCTTGTACCGCTTGTAAAGCCAAAACTGCTGCTTGTGGAATTGCCGCCGCTTGTTCAAACGACATCTCTTGGGGTTTTAAAGTTAATGTTTGGTAAGGAGCGCAAACATACTCAGCAAAACCACCAAAACCAGCGGCTGAGAGATCGCCAAATACTTCATCACCCGGCTTAAATAGTGAAACTTTGCTGCCAATAGCAACAATTGTTCCTGCGATATCAGAGCCTAGAATTTTATTCTTACTGGGCTTTACAATGCCTGCCATCATACGATTAATAAAAGGCTTACCTCTGAGTAAGCCCCAATCCCAATCATTAATGGAAACAGCGTGTACTTTTATTAATACCTCATTATCTTTAGGCACTGGCTGATTAACTTGTTGAAGTGTTAATACCTCAGATAAACCGTATTCGTTGTATACCACAGCTTTCATTAAATGACCCTATGAATTATATATTTCTAAAACTGAGCAAGTATTACTGTTAGCTTCAATTTAGTATAAACACTAAATACTGCTTGGATCAGAAGTTTTGCTTACTGCAGATTCAGTCCATCGCCATGCATACCAAATAATAAATATCGACGTTATCGTTTCAACACTGGCAAAAAATCGATAGTAGATGGTTGATTCACCGACAAACAAAGAGGCAACGACAGTTAACGTTTCTAAAGCAGCTACAGTGATATTCAGTATGCGGTTAATTCTATAAGGTAATACTCGCGACAGAATAATCATTATCATGGCAGCTTCTAAAATAAACGCAGCAATCAATAACATTTCAGGCGTGAGCAATGTTTCAATCAATTCGTTGGTAATGGGGCTTGAGCCTATGGTTGCCAAACTCCCCATATTGTTTAGCACATCGGCATAAAGAATATTGAGTACATAAAATATCCATAATAAAGGCAACATTGTTCTTCTGTCACTGTTCATTTTGTTCGAAATCATAGTTCTTCTCTGTTATTATGTCTTAGAGACACTAACTTAGTGTCTTAAAGACCCTATGATAAAGTCACAGGGACACTAAGTCAATAGAGTGTTTTATGAACAAGCCAGAAACTGAGCTAAATTTTTTAGAAAATTACGATATCCATGAATTTGATATCCCACTGACAAGTGTAGATATGACCATTTTCACCATTGAAGATGACACATTAAAAATATTGCTAGTAAAGCGTGCACAATTCCCTGCAAAAGGTGAGTGGGCATTACCCGGTGGTTTTATTAATTTAAAAGCCGATGACACACTTAACGATACGGTTAGTCGTAAATTAAAAGAAAAAACAGGTGTCGAAATTTCTCATTTAGAGCAAGTCTCGACTTATGGCAGTGCCAGTCGTGATCCTAGAGGATGGTCGGTAACGATTGCCTATATGGCACTTATTTCAAACAAAAATATAACGTTAACTTCTGATGAAAGTAGCGAAGAAGTCGTTTGGTTACCTATTGAAGAAATTCAAAATAATTATCAGCTTGCCTTTGACCATAATGCTATTTTGGAGGAAAGCTACCAAAGACTTAAAAATAAAGTGCAATACACGTCTTTGCCTATTAACTTATTACCTGAAATATTTACCTTATCCGAATTACAGAAAACCTTTGAACTTATCCTTGGCTATACAATCGAAAAAAAGTCATTTCGAAGGCGTTTGCTGGCTGCCGATATTATCGCTGAAACAGGGGATATGAGAATAGGAAGTAATCGACCCGCTAAACTTTACTGCGCCAAACCGACTAGTAAACAACATCTTTTTCAACGGAGTATTGAAGGGCCAAGAGAATAAATTTTAACTATTTGTACTAAGCTTGGGGCTGAAACAACTAGGTAAAATAGTTGGTTATTCAGCGGAAAACTATTCTTTTAAAGTTCATTGTTAGCTCTATACCTATTCATAGTGGTAGGTCCCTTACAATTCTCAAGCTTAACGTTTCAATGTCTAAAAGGTTAAGCTGAATGTTGCCCCGCCGTCATTATTATTACGTACCGTAACTTTACCATTATGTGCAAGCATCACTTGCCTTGTTAACGCTAGGCCGACACCAGAGCCATCTTTTTTGGTGGTAAAAAAGGGGACGAAAATTTGCGATATATTCTCATCTTCAATGCCTTTACCATTATCAGCGACTTCAATGACGACATGGCCACGTATATTTAAAAAAGCATGTAATTTTATTGTTGGCTTAGTGACTTGAGTAACACTTTGCGTCAGCGCTTGTGCTGCGTTTAACAGTAAATTTAGTAATATTTGCTCTACCATATCGGTATCAACATGAATATCTAATGCCTGAGGAGTAATATGGTAAGTTAAGTCGATGTCATTTGCTTGCCCATTTTGCTTTGCCAGCGTTGTTACATGGGAGAACAAGTTTTCTATCGGGAGAGTTTTTTTATTGGGTGAAGGCAGACGTGTTAACTGGCGGTAGCTAGTGACAAACTGCATTAAACCGTCACTACGTCTTGCCACCGTTTTTACTGCCCCTAGAACATCGTCTAACTCTTCAGTTATTTCGTCTGTTATCGCGGGCAAATTCTGGGTTTTTCCTTGTACATCTTGTACTAAATCGACTGCCGTTTTAGCCAGTGATGCTACGGGGGTTATGCTGTTCATTATCTCATGAGTTAATACACTGACTAAGTCTTGCCAAGCTTGCAGTTGAGCAAGAGCGAGTTCACTTTGAATGTCTTGCATACTAAGCAAGGTTTCGTGTTGTGTTGCGGTCTTAATTTCAGTCGCTGAGATAATGAGCTTATGCTCCATGTCATCAATGATGATATTCATTAACGTACGCTCACCCGCTAAAATACTTTGTAATTTCTTGGGAAAATTTTCATTAAACTGCGCCATGTCATCTATATGAGTGACTGCATTGCTGCCGAATAAACGCCTGACACTATTATTCCATAAAGTAATTTTCCCATGATGGTCAATACTTAATAACGGTACAGGTACATGTTCAATAATAGCTTTTATATGATGCAACTCTGCTTCTTGGTTTGAACGTACCTTCTGAATACCTGTTAAAATATCAGTAAACGTTGACCCCAATTCGTCAAAACCAGTGCCGAGGGCTTTTAGCTCAAAGCGCTGTGAAAAGTCGGCATGGCGAACGGCAGCAAAAAATCGCACTAACTCAGCATTAGTTTTTGCAATAAAACGCATTATTTCAAAAAATTGGATGATTACTATGATAGAAAGCAGGATTATCGTCGCGTGATAACCCTCACGCATAAACGCTTGTGTAAGAAAAATCAGCGTTAGCATGGCTAGAATAGTCCGTGTGGCTATTAATAGTGAAAATCTTTTAAAGTCCATGTTTTTCCATCCTGCGGTAAAGTGCTGCGCGTGTTAGACCAAGTTCTTTGGCGGTGTGACTAATATTAAAACGGTGTTTTTTCAGTGCTAAAGCGATAGCATTTTTCTCTATTTGTTCTAGATTGAGATCATTGAGTAGCGCCATCTCAGCATTTTGACTCGCTAGCGGCTCTGTAGTTACGTGTAGGCCTGATGATATCGGTGAATGAGTGCTCATTGGGCTAGGTTCATCAAGCTGTAAATCAGCGGGTGTGATCATTTCAGATTGACTTAAAATCATCGCACGCTCTATCGCGTGGCGAAGTTCTCTAATGTTGCCTGGCCAAGCATAGGAGGATATTGCCGTTAATGCATCACTGCTGAGCTGTTTTGCACTTTTACCTTGTTGTTGATATTTTTTAGCATAAAAGTCGACATAATGCTGAGCGAGTAGTGCAATGTCATCGCTACGTTCACGCAACGGCGGTAATTTAATTTCAACAGTATTAAGTCTAAATAATAAATCTTGCCGAAAGTTACGTTCATCTTTTAGGTTTTCTTTGGACAAATTAGTGGCGGACACGACTCTAACATTAAACGCTTTGGCCTTATTTTCGCCAAGAGGAGTTACTTCTCGTTGTTCTAATACGGTAAGTAATTTTGCTTGCAAATGCAGAGGTAAGTTACCAAGTTCATCTAAAAATAATGTGCCACCATCTGCGGCTTGTAGACGACCCACTCTGTCGTGTTGCGCGCCTGTAAAAGCCCCTTTTTTATGACCAAATAATTCACTTTCAAATAAAGATTCGCTAATTGCACCTAAATCAACAGACATAAAGACCTGATGGGCACGTGTACTCTGCTGATGTATTTCTCGGGCAACCAGTTCTTTACCTGTGCCATTCTCACCTAATATCATTACATTCGCTTCTGTAGGGGCAGAACGGGCGATTAACGATTGTATTTGCTGCATGGCTTGAGATTGCCCGAGCATATGTTGCTGACTTGCCGAGTTGCTCGCTTGCACTAATACTTTATTGGTCTCACGTAATGTTTGCGCTTCACTGCGGCTTCGGCCCAGCAATACTGCAGTTGATACAGTCGCGATAACTTTTTCATTTTGCCAAGGTTTAGCAATATAGTCGGTGGCACCTAATTTCATTGCTTCAACCGCAACATTGACGCCACCATGGGCGGTGATCATGATAATGACGCTTGCTGGTTTAATTTCTAAAATTTTATTCAACCAATAAAAACCTTGTGCGCCTGAACTTTCGCCTGGGCCAAAGTTCATATCTAAAATAATGGCATCAAAGTGCTGATCCGTAATAAACCGAGGAATATGTTCAGGCACATTGCAGGTGCTGACCTGCGAAAAATGTCGCTTTAGCAGCAGTTTTCCCGCAGTTAAAATATCTTCATCGTCATCAACAATGAGAATTTTCCCTTCTTTTTTCACGCTTAGTGCCCTTTTATTATATAAATTCAGTGGGATAACTTAAGTTGTTTTCAGGTGTTTTGTTAAAAACACTTAAGAGCTTCTTACACCTAAAGTGTTCATTAACGTACACCAAAGTGTTCATTAACGCACAGTTTTATTAATAGTTATTTTAATCATTTCAATAAAACTGATTAAAAACAAAGAGCTAAGAATTGGAACGATTATTGGATTGTTAAAGGAAGATAAAAGATAAGTATATTTATGTTTGGCCTAGGCCAACTCCTTTATAAACGTTTAATACGACAAAACTTATGATGACAAAGGTTAATATGACAAAAAGCACCGCACCGCTGACTTCTGTAGCTAAGACCGTTTCGGGCTCAGGCATGGACCGTAAAGTTAGCACAAAGGTTAGCCCTATAAAGAAATGGCTAAGCTTTGCATTGATAATCATAATCGTTGTTTTTGCGGTCTATATGATCGCAAGCAAAAGTACCGGTAAAGTATTATCAGTAGACAATAGCCGAATAGTGGTTTCAAAAGTGACCTCGGGTATTTTTGAAGATTTTATTCCTATTCGCGGCAGAGTTACTCCTGCAAAAACAGTGTATTTAGATGCTATTGAGGGCGGGCGGGTAGAGAAAATCCTTGTGGAAGATGGCGCTAATTTAATCGCTGGAAATCTTATCGTAGAACTGTCCAATGCCTCACTGCAACTCAGCGTTTTAGGTAATGAAACCCGTGTCGCAGAGCAGTTAAATAATATGCGTTCAATTGAATTGAATTTAGAGCAAAACCGCTTGCAACATAAGCGTAATATCGTCGATATCAAGCACCAAATTAAGTTGTTAACTCGCCAAGTTAATCGTGGTCAATCACTTATAGAAACGGGCGCCATTAACAAGACAAAACTAGAAGATAGCGAAGATACCTTAACCTGGTATAAAGATCGTCTGGCGTTAACGCTTGAAAGTCAGCAGTCAGATGCTCGTATGCAAGGTGAGCAATTAGCCTTTTTAAAAGATACCAGTAGTCGTTTGGAAAGTAACTTAGCTATTTCTCGTCAAAACTTAGATAACATGAATGTTAAAGCGCCTGTCGCGGGTACTTTATCAGGTTTTAATGTCGAAGTAGGTCAGAGCATTGCTCGCGGTGAACGACTCGGTCAAATAGATACCCCAAACGATTATAAATTGACGGCCTTCATCGATGAATTTTATCTAGGTCGCGTCGATATAGGCCAAACGGCAAGTTATCAAAATTATTCTTTAGTTATTGCCAAAGTATACCCCCAAGTACAAAACGGTCAATTTGAAGTGGATTTTAAATTTATCGGTGAACAGCCTAAAGGTATTCGCCGGGGACAAACTATTCAAATTAAGCTGACACTGGGCGATGCCAGTGAAGCAATGCTGATCCCCAATGGTGCATTTTTTCAAGATACCGGCGGTAAGTGGATGTTTGTTGTTAATCCTAATGGCACGGAAGCAGTGAAGCGTAATGTCCGTCTAGGACGACGAAATCATCAATTTATTGAAGTTATTGAGGGACTTGAGTTAGGTGAACAAGTTGTCACTAGCCCTTATAGCAGCTACCAAGATATGCAAAGACTGAACTTTAATTAATGGTGGTTAGTTATCAAGAAAACTAATCATTAACTACTTATATATCGAAACAGATATTGAAAATAGATAAAAACACATAATCGAACAGAACATTAAAAGGCTCATTAAGAGCAAAGGAACTTAACATGCTAAAGCTACATAATTTAACCCGCGTATATCAAACAGAAGATGTAGAAACATCAGCTCTGAACAACGTAAATATAGAAATTGTCCAAGGCGAGTTTGTTGCCATTATGGGGCCTTCGGGGTGTGGAAAATCAACCTTGCTGAATACCATAGGTATGTTGGACTCACCTACAAGCGGTGATTATATTTTTAATGGAGAAAATGTTGCGGGTTATTCAGAAAAACAGCTCTCGGTAATTCGTAAACAAAGTATTGGTTTTATCTTTCAAAACTTTAATTTGATTGATGAGTTAACCGTTGCTGAAAATATTGAGCTAGCACTTATTTATCACAAAATTCCAGCAGCTGAACGCAAAGCTAAAGTTGAAAGGGTTATGGATAAAGTTGGTATTGCTCATCGCGCTAAACACTTGCCGAGTCAGTTATCTGGAGGACAGCAGCAACGTGTTGCCGTAGCTAGAGCCGTAGTTGGCGATCAAAAAATGATTTTGGCCGATGAACCTACAGGTAACTTAGATAGTGCGCACGGCCAAGAAGTGATGGAAATGTTACAAGCACTGAACGACGAAGGCACTACGATTGTGATGGTGACACATAGCCCAGCGCATGCTGACTACGCTAGACGAACGATTAACTTATTTGATGGTCATGTCGTAGCAGAAAATGTTCGTGTTGTTGAGCAAATGGCTTAATCGCCAATTAGGAGAAATTTATGTTTCGCAATTACCTTATTACCGCTTGGCGCAATATCATTAAAAACGGTATTTTTTCGGTCATTAACATCTTCGGCCTAGCCATTGGCCTGATGAGCTGTATTTTAATTATGTTATTTGTTCGTCAAGAATCAGGATTCGATACTTGGCTTAAAGACCATAATCAACTAGTACGCATGCATACGGCCTATACAATGCCTAACCAAGAGCCCTTTGAATCTGTGCGTTCAGCTGGCAGCATGATGCCAGCAATTCGTGATTATGCTAAAAATGAAATAGAAACTGGCGTGCGATTTATTCAGTTTGGTATGACTGTAAGACAAAATGGTGATGTTTTTCCTGAACAGATTACTATGGTTGATAGTAGCTTTTTTAATCTATTTGATTTGCCCTTTATTCACGGTTCGAAAGAGTCATCTTTTAATAAACCTATGGACTTGGTTATCACCGAGGAGTTAGCTTACAAATTCTTTGATAAAAGTGATGTAGTTGGAGAAACGCTTACCGTTTGTTGTATTGCTGGCAATACCACCACTCTTACTATTACGGGAGTAATGAAAGATTTACCTGATGCTACCCATTTAAATACTGATATGATCGTTTATTTGCAGCCAGCTTTGTTTGGTGAAAATGATGGCACTTTGCACACCTGGACCAGTTTGAATGTTTACACTTATTTTAAATTAAATCCAGGAATTGCTCCTGAACAACTACAAGAACGCATTGCTTTTTGGATGAACAATGAAAGCCCATTACTGGAAATGTTTGCTAATATTTTAGGCGAAAAATCCTCTGGAAAGAAAGTCACAGACTTCCTTAAACAACGGGTGATGCCAGTGGCAGATTTACATCTGCA
>Ga0209396_1004033_pt1 | contig 14440 bp, 8 predicted proteins | sample GOMGulsemesocosm_6_FD_184638 | JGI IMG/M metagenome (GOLD analysis project Ga0209396, IMG submission 184638) | Methane-oxidizing microbial communities from mesocosms in the Gulf of Mexico - GOM8C Gulf of Mexico (SPAdes) (version 2) | ecosystem: Environmental > Aquatic > Marine > Cold seeps...
GCCAGCAAAATCAGAGAACCCCACTTCACTCAACGAATAGAGACCAAACACTGAACCACCGCCCCAAGTCCAGGCGCCCTGCATGGGGTAAATAAAACCTGTCATCACCACTGCAAAAGCCAAAAATGACCACAATTTCATACGTTCAGCCACGGCGCCAGACACGATCGACATCGCTGTAGCTACAAACACCACCTGAAAGAAGAAGTCTGCTGAGGGTGCATAACTAGCCCGCTCATCCGCAACAACATCTGTGACACCATCTGCAGTGATCCCCGATAGCAGCACGTCACCACCATACATAATGGCGTAACCACAAATCAGGTACATGGTGCAGGAAACGGCAAACAGCGCGACGTTTTTGGTTAAAATTTCAGTGGTGTTTTTCGACCTAACCAGGCCAGCTTCCAGCATGGCAAAGCCCGCTGCCATCCACATCACCAGTGCACCACACACCAAAAAATAAAAGGTGTCCAAGGCGTACTGCAATTCAAAAATTTGGTTGTCCATAATGTACCTCAATTTACTATTCACTCGGTTGCCAGCAACCCGCTGACAAGATCTAGCCTATATCCCACTGTTGTTAAACTGCCTCTTCGCCGACTTCGCCCGTGCGAATACGAACTACCTGGTTTAAATCTGAAATAAATATCTTTCCATCACCAATTTTCCCGGTGTTTGCGACCTTTAGGATTGCCTCAACTACTTGTTCAACAGCCTCATCCCCCAAGGCCACTTCCACCTTAACCTTTGGCAGAAAATCAACCACATACTCAGCCCCGCGGTACAGTTCAGTGTGTCCTTTTTGTCGACCAAACCCTTTAACCTCGGTAACTGTAATGCCGTGCACTCCAACTTCGGAAAGCGCTTCGCGAACATCATCAAGCTTGAATGGCTTGATGACTGCTGTAACCATTTTCATAACAGTTCTCCCGGTTGACTTACTGAATAATATCGCTGCTCAAGCAGATAACATTTAAAAAAAGATGAGCAGCCCTGTAGCCATAGCAATTTGCATTCCAACTACAGAAAACCCACCTAAAAGCCTTAGCTGACGTGACTTTTCGGAGAACAATGATTTCCTAACAAGTTTCCGCTTGCACCAAAATGGACAACTATTTGCAGGCAATAAATAACGCTGCACAATTTTGGATCACGAAATATTAGCGACTAAACCAAAGGGAAATCTCAGCAACAATGCCAACAAAAACAGCTGCTTTTTGCGCAGACATCGAAAAGTGACTTGCGCATAAAAGCCATCAAACTTAAGCATCGTCATTGAGGAGGAAAGGGAAAAGGAAGCAACTGAAAGCCGTTGCTTTTCAGCCGTCACAAACAATCAAAGAATATTATGCGTCAACGTATAGGCGGCTTGATCAGGCTCGAACTCGGCATGGAACCAGAGATAAAAACAGGTGCCAAACCCCTCTTTGGAGCGAACCTGAGTATCGGCACTCAAGAATACCGAAGCTTTCAGGACAGCCCGTGATACTAATCTACTCGATATAACGTGCGGCTTAGTTGCCCATTGCCTCCGAGGAGCGGGTTGCAAAGTTACATTCAACGGTTAGCTATGTCATATCGAGAGGGATCGTGCCAGTTCAGAGGCCAACCCCGTAGGTGACGCCAGCATCAACTTTATTAACTCATCAACAAAATCGGGGCTTTGATACAAAATATATCCGTGCCGATCGTGAGTAGGAAAACGATGTCGATGTAATCTGAAACATCTGAAACTTATGATTAAATATGTATTTTAAGCGGCCGTAATTACCCGGCAGGTTGTTACGTTTCTCTCAAAGGCGCAGCACGCTACCATCCTTTTAGGCAAACGCCTTGTTGTGTAGAGTGTTTTACTAATCGCTCTCTAACCAGCCTGTTCAGAAAGCGCTTAATGTGAAGCCCACCTATTCCATTAAAGACTATTTGGCTGCTCAATTATTAAGAATATCCGCCAACGGCACCGGCATACCCACGCCGTACCCCTGTACAAAATCGACGCCAATCTCCTTTAATCGCTCACGAATAGCGTCATTTTCAACAAACTCGGCAACCGTCGCCATTTTCATGACCTGACCAATATCATTGATGGATTTCACCATTGCTTCGTCAATAGCGTCATCAATAATATCCTTCACAAACATGCCATCTATTTTCAGATAATCCACCGGCAAATTTTTGAGATACGCAAATGAAGACAGGCCGCTTCCAAAGTCGTCAAGTGAGAAACGGCAACCATAGTCACGCATCGTTTTGATGAATTTATTTGCCGTAGATAGATTGGCAATCGCTGCTGTCTCTGTAATTTCAAAACAAATAATCCCGGCGGGGATGCTCGTTTCACGCAACCGGTTTTGCAGATAACTCAGAAACAGTTCATCACCTAGAGACTGTCCGGACAGATTAATAGCAAAATGATGCACATGCCCCAGACTTGCAAGGTTCGCCTCCAGCCATTCAAGGGTATGTTCAATCACCCAGCGATCCAGTGACGCACTCAGATCGTAACGCTCTGCTGCAGGCAGAAAACTACCCGGCGGCACCAAACTACCATCCTCTGCAGCCAGTCGTACCAGTATTTCATAACTGGTTTCGCTGCCACTCCCGTTTGTCGCCTCTATTACCTGTGCATACAAGACAAAATTGTCTTTTTCCAACGCCCGTTTAAGCACATTGACCCACTGCATTTCGCCTTCTCTGTGAGCCAGGCTTTCATCATCTTCACGGTAAACATGAATTCGGTTTCGGCCCTGTTCCTTGGCCATGTAACAGGCAGAGTCGGCACGCTTTAACACCTCAACCGCATCTGCCGTGTGTTGATCGATACGCGTCAAACCGATACTGCTGCCAATGGTAAAATTGTGCCCTTCCCAGCTAAAAACAAACTGATCAATAATTTGATGCACACTTTCCGCGACTCTCAGAGCCTGTTCAGAATTACAGTGCTCCATCAAAAGAGCAAACTCGTCCCCGCCAATGCGTGCCAGTGTGTCGCGCACACGTAGTTTTTCTCGGAGCACAGCAGCTAAATATCGGAGCAAGGCATCTCCTGCAATATGGCCACAGGTATCATTGATAATTTTAAACTGGTCCAAATCAACGAAGCACATAGCATGAGTACTTTCGCCCTGTTTTGCTGTCTCGATTACGCGGTCCAGGCGCCGTTCAAATTCGTATCGATTGACCAGCCCGGTAAGCATGTCGTGTGTTGCATGATAGGCGTTTTGCTTGTTGACCCGCCGCGCCTCGGTAACATCCTCCTGAATCGACACAAAATGCGTGATGGCATTAGATTTATCAAAAATTGGTGCAATATTCTGACGCACCCAATATAGCTCACCATTTTTTTTGCGGTTTTGAAATTCGCCGCTCCAGTGATTTCCCTTTACCAACTCTGACCAAAGCTGGTCATATAGCGCATCATCATTGGTTCCCGAATTAAGAATACGTGGGTTTTTTCCGATGACCTCTTGAGAGGTATAACCCGTCACCTCTACAAAACGAGAATTGGCATATTCAATATCTCCGTTTTTATCAGTAACAAAAACCACATTAGGGCTATTCTCAACGGCCATGGAAAGTTTTTGCAGACTCAACAGGGTTTCATGCTGATCAGTACAATCATTAAACACAGCAACGCCGCCCACCACAGCCCCGCTCGAAGCCATCATAGGCACAAGCTGCGCATGCAAGATTATCGGCCGCGCCCCTTCGTGATGAATATTACCTTCAAAAGATCCCACGCCTCCCACCAGCGACGTATCAATCGCCTCAAAGATATCGGAGTTACCCAGACACTCTTTCAGGTTCAAGCCAAGCAACTGCTCTCTTTTAGAGCCAACAATAGTCTCAAACTCTCTGTTTACTTTTACCAGCCTGCCAACAGCATCGTAATACACGATACCTACTGGGGAGAGTTCAAGAATGGATCTCAGAGTAACCTCACTATTAACTAATTCCTCTGTACGCTCTTGCACACGTAGCTCAAGTTTTTTAGCTTGCCTTCGGGTGGCTACGCTAAACGCCAGCATTAAAGGAATGGCAAAAAAGAGGAACAATGCCGCTACTCCCAGCGTTCTCAGCAGACGTCCTCTTAACAATCCCTGAATGTGGCTGATTTCAATATCAGCAGCGACGACATAAAGCGTTCCGTCAGAGGACCGCAAGGGAATAAAGACACTGCGGAAAGTACCCCATTGATCGGTGTATTCAAGATAGGCTTTTTGTTCGATCCGGAAGACGTCAAAGACACCGGGATCAACATCGTCATAACGATCAAAATAATAGCTGCCGCCCTCACCTGCTTCGATCTCTTCGTCAGTAGCGCTGGAAGCGGTAAAATAGACCTTGCCATCCCTGAGGACCAGGGAGTAGAAATAAATAACGTCACGAATACGAGTGAAGTCCGATAACTTGAGAGTTAACTCGAGACTCTGCTGCTGAGTCAGACCTCCGGGCTGCATCGACTGATGATGAAAACTCTCCGGTAAGAGTAGAGGTAGGCTGGCCGCAGCAGTATCAAGCTGGGCATCCAGGCTACGATAAAGCCGATCCTTTTCGCTGAAATAGTTGGTACCGACAAATACACCCACCCAGATAAGATAAACGATGACAGCAATATAAATCGGTTGGCTCTCTTTAAAATTTACTGTCATATCATGTCTATAAGTGTAAGAAAGGTGTGTTATCCAAAGGCAACAATCCGTTAACCACTGAAGAATAGACACGGTTTTTTAACTTGGCAATTGAGAACAGCAAACTTAATCGCGCCTATTGCCGCACATTACTGCACCAACATGATAAAGGGACTAAAGTCCTTTACTCTAACCGCAGGAATTAAAAGGTACTCGCTCTCGAACACAAGCACGCCCGTCAATCAGCTTATATCTACCCTTAAATAGGTACAGCCATTGGAACAATTCCAACCCGCCGCCAACTGGTTTAGAATATTCGACCTATCTTTTTTTAATAAAAAATTTCGGCGGTGTCCTTGAAAGGTTGAAATAGCCCAAATCAACCCCAAAAAAGCACTAGATCGCAAGCTGAAAATCAGTTGCCAAGCACTGGCCTGAGACGCGACAGGAAGAATGCCGAAAGCATCTTCACTAAACAGTACTCAAATTCTTATATCTGTTGAATATCGACAGCTAAATTTTTGAACCATCTAAAAGAGTAATTGGAGAAAATTATGACTCAATTTAAACGTCCTGAATCACCGCTGGCTTCTCGCCACCGCGAACTGGGTTCTAACCTGGAAGACTGGAACGGTGTTGGCACTGCTTGGTCTTACAACTCAAACCCTAATGACGAGCATGACGCTTACCGTGAGCGCGCTACTCTGACTGACGTATCTGGCCTGAAAAAAGTATGGGTTCGTGGTCCTGACGCATTTGCTGTTGTTGATCACGCTTGTAGCCGTGCGATGAAAAATGTTGGCACTGACAAATGTGCTTACACGCTGATCCTGACTGACGAAGGCACCGTGACTGACGATGCGATCGTTTACAACTTGGGTGACAAAGGCTGGTTAGTTGTTCACGGCGGCGGTTTCGGCATGGAAATGCTTAAAGCTTCTGCTGAAGGCAAAGACGCAACAGTTGAGCTGGACGATACTTTCAACTCTATCTCTCTGCAGGGTCCTGCTGCACTGGGCGTTTTGAATCCAATGCTGGAAGCTGACATCGAGCCAATGGGCGTATTCGGTCAAACGATTACGACTATGCTGGGTCACGAAGTTATCATCTCTCGCACAGGTTTCTCTGGTGAGCGCGGCTACGAAGTTTACGCTGCTGGCGAAAACATGCCTCAAATCTGGGATGCTATCCTGGAAGCTGGCAAAGACGCTGGTGTAATCCCTGCTTCTTTTGCTTCTCTGGACAAAGTACGTCTTGAGTTCGGTTTGTTGTTCTACCCATACGATATGAACGAAAACACAACACCGTGGGAAATCAACCTGCCGTGGTGTGTTGGTAAAGACAAAGACTTCCGTGGCAAAGCTGCTTGTGAAGCGTCCAAAGGCAAAGAAAACATTAAACTGGTTGGCTTGACTGCCAAATTGGATGACGCGGCACCTGAAGAGTCAAAACTGTTCTCTAATGATGTAGAAGTGGGCGCTATCAACAGCCCAGGTTACTCCCACCGCATGGGTGTAGCTATCTCTCTGGGTCATGTTAGCCCTGAGCTGGCCGCACCAGGCACTGAACTGGAAGTTAAAGCAGCAGACGGCACAACTTTCACAGCGACAGTGACAGCAATGCCTATGTACGATCCACAGAAAACAAACATGCGTGACTAGTATTAGTCGCAATTGATTGATTCTGTACCAACTGGCCTGGGTTTATCCCGGGCCAGTTTGGTTTTGGGCATTAGTAAATTTATTCCCGACAAGACCTCCCGCTCCATTTCTCCTGCATGCGAGGACAAGCGAGATAACTTCTCAGAATTAAACCTCTCAACTCAATTTGTTACTCCGAACACATGCCCCAGCGCACGCTCTTGTGGCACGCTACAATTCACCTTGTGTCAGAAATCTTTTCCATCCGAAATTAATCGGCCTCTTTAACGCCGCTTTCAACTTCTGGATCAAGCTCTGCCTGATGCTCAATCGCCACTTCATCTTCCACAGCCGGCTCAGCAATCAACGTTAAACGATCACTCTCAAAGTCGATGTGTTTGGGCTCCAACTCCGGCATGCTTTTACTGACTTTGCTGGATAAGGTACTAAAGCGCTCCACTTTGCCGTGCAAACCGCGCTGCCCCACCAATGCATTTACCGTTTTATTGTAGTGATTACTGGCCGAGCCCAGCGTTGCACCAAGCTTTTGCAGATTTTCAGCCACCACACACACCTGATTATAAATATCACCGGCTTTATCACTGATTTCACGCGCCTCAACATTACTACGCTCCATCATCCACAGATTGGCAACGGTACGTAAAATCGGAATCAACGTGGTATGCGAGACCAGTACTATGCCCTTGTCGTAGCCATAGCCAAACAGGTCTTTATTGTGCTTTAGGGCATCAATGTAGGCTGGTTCAACAGGGATAAACATCAGCACAAAACTGGGACTGCGTATGCCAACCAGATTAGTGTAGTCCTTACTGGCCAGATCATCGATCTTGGCTTTTACCGACTTGGCATGCTCATCCAGCGCCAATCGTTCTTGTTCCGGACTCTCTGCTGAGATCGCTTTGTCATAGGCCACCAGCGACACTTTGCTATCAATGATGATGTGCTTGTTATCGGGCAGTTTGATGATGTAATCGGTGTATTTCTGCTTGCCATCCTGATCCTTGAAGGACGACTGCTTCTCATAGTGCGCCTCTTCAACCAGCCCGCTCATTTCCAGGGTACGCTCCAGCTGAGCCTCACCCCAGGCACCGCGCTGTTGAGAATCCCCCTTCAAGGCCGAGGTTAAATTACTAGCCTCTTCACTCATTTTCAGGCCAGTATCCAACAACTTTTTAATTTCTGAATCCAGTCGGGCATTACCTTCAATGGAGGCTTCATGCACCTGATTGACGCGCTGCTGAAAACCAGCAATCTGCTCACGGAAAGGTTGGAGTAACTGCCCCAGCGTATCCTGACTGGTTTCTGAAAAGCGCTTACCCTTCTCTTCAAAGATTTTATTGGCGAGGTTTTCAAACTCTTTCGCCAGCGCCTGCTTCTGCTCTTCAAACTGCTCAACCTGGCGAGCATGTCCGGCGTCACGTTCTTTCAGCTCAGTCGCCAAACGGGTTTGCTGTTGCTGTAGTTCATTACGTTCAACACGCAGCTTTTCCAGCCTGACTTCCTCGATCTCACGCTCAGCCTTTAAGGTTTGTTCCGTTTTAAGGCTATTTTCCTTTAATTGCTCCCACAGGGTATTAGCCTGCCGGCTTGTTTCTTCCAAACGTGTATCGGATTGCTGTTTGTGTAATTCAATGTCGCGTAGCGTCGCTATCAGTTCATGCTGATTAAGCTCCAGCTCCTCCAATTCTTTTTTAAGGGCTGCCTGCTGAGTTTCCAGCTGGGACTTGTTTTTACCCGCCTTACCAAGGGCCGCCATCAAACAAAGAGCGATGAGCGCGAGCACGCCCAGGGCAACAAACATCAACTGAGGATTTATGACCATCGACTGACCCAACACAAATTAGAGAGAATAAAATAAATCTGATTATCGAGCACTAAAAAATAAGAATCCAGCACCAACAACGGTTACGAAGCGCCAATCAAATTAAACAAAGTTGTTACAAAGAGGTTTTCAGACAAAGCAGCCTATGAGAAGTTCGGCTACTTATTAAAGAAGAGATACCAAAAAAGGACGCTTAAATAGCGCCCCACAACGAACCTTAACCCTAGTCGTTAATGGTCAAAGACGACCACATGATCAACTTCCATTCGTATCCCTATCGGCTCATTCACCGGGTGATCATGGTGGCTTGGCACCATACAGGTAATCAACTCGCCATTTGGCAGCGCCAAGGAATACATAAAGTCCGCACCCCGGAAAGACTTCTTCCGTACGACACCCTGTAGCGGACTATCGTCATCATGGATAATGTCATCAGGACGCAACAACACTTTAACTTTTTTACCCACGTCACAACCTACTGAAGCAGCACAACAATTGTTTTCCTCTTGCCTAAAAACACCCAACACCGTTTCTACCGTACCGCAATCCAGCAGCGTGCCTTCGATCAAACTGCCCTGACCAACAAAACCAGCCACAAACAAGCTGTTAGGACAGTGATAGATATCATAGGCACTGGCCCACTGTTCAATCTGTCCGCCATTTACAACGCCCACTTTATCGGCAATAGCAAAGGCCTCCATCTGGTCGTGGGTCACCATCAATGCTGTGGTATTGGTTTCCTTGAGGATTTCACGGACTTCACTCCCCAATCGCTCGCGCAAGCTGACATCCAGGTTTGAGAAAGGCTCGTCCAGCAGTAACAATACCGGCTCGGGTGCCAGCGCGCGCGCCAACGCAACCCGCTGTTGTTCACCACCGGATAGCTGATGCGGCATGTGATCTTCTTTGCCAGCCAAACCAACACGCTCAATCAGCGCCAATGCCTTTTGTTTACTTTGAGCACCAACCTGTAAGCCAAAGGTAACGTTATTCAATACACTCAAATGAGGAAACAGCGCATAATCCTGAAACACCATGCCCACATTACGCTGCTCGGCAGCCACATGTTTGCCCTGTCCGGTTAACACCTGCTGATTGATAACGATCTCACCCGAAGTCAGCTTTTCAAAGCCAGCAATGCTACGCAGCAATGTGGTTTTACCACAGCCGCTGGAGCCTAGCAGACAACCAATTTCGCCCTTCTCAAGTTCAAAGGAAACACCTGATAAAATATGAGAACGGCCAAATTCAACCGTTGCGTCAGTTACTTTCAGCCAGATAGGGTTAGTCATTCTTGGGCCTGGTCAGTCTTTCTAATCAGAAACATGACGGGAATTAATCCCACCAACATAATCGCCAGCGCAGGCAATGCAGCGCGTTGCCACAAGCCTTCGGAGCTAAGTTCAAACACGCGCACCGCCAGCGTATTAAATCCAAAGGGGCGCGTCATCAACGTGATGGGCAGCTCCTTCATCACATCCACAAACACCAGCACCATGGCTGTCAAAATACCGCGGCGAACAATCGGCAAATGCACCCGTCTCAATACCTGCAGACCTGTCAAACCAAGGCTATGTGCAGCATCGTCAATCGAAGGGGTAATACGCAGGTAGTTGTTTTCAATCGGCGAATAGGCCACCGCCATAAAGCGCACACCGTAGGCCATAAACATAATCAAGAAGGTGCCCTGCAGCCAGCTCGCAGGCACACCAATATCCTGCAGCCAGTGATTCATCATCGAGATCGGCGCAAATAGCCCAATCGCTAGTACCGTGCCCGGCAACGCATAACCCAGCGTGCTAGCACGTACCGCAAAGCGAGTGGGCAATGATTGATTAATACGCGCGCCGTAGGCCAGCATCAATGCCAGCACGGCAATCAGCAGCATAGAGAAAGAAGCCAGCGACAAGGTGCTCCATACATAGCCAAAGAAATGACCATTAAGATCGCTGGCGAGATTCGGCATTGCCCAGCTCAGCAGGCGCAGACTTGGCATCACAAAGGCAAACAAGAAGACTAGCCCACAAAACACTACGGCGACCCAACGGCGCTTACCACTCAACACAAAACGTGACGACGCCAAACTAGCATGCTGCGATTGAGAATAACGCTGCGCGGCACGACTGCGGCGCTCAATCACCATAATGACGACCACAGCCAACAATAATACAGAAGCGACCTGCAAGGCAGCAGGCAACGAATACAGGCTAAACCAGGATTTGTAGATCAGCGTGGTCAGGGTGTCGTAATTAAAGGTTGCTACGGTACCAAAATCGGCCAGAGTTTCCATCACGACCAGTAGTACACCACCAACAATCCAGGGCCTCGCCATTGGCAACGACACCCGGAAGAAACTACGTACAGGCGACAAACCCAACGACTGTCCCACTTCAATACTGCGCCGGCCCTGCGTCTGGAAGGCATTGCGAGCAATCAGATAAACATAGGGGTAAAGCACCAGTGACATCACAATCGTAACACCACCAAAGGAATAGACGTCCGGGAACCAAGTAGAGGAGCCAAACCAGCTGCGAATGGTGCTTTGCACCGGCCCGGAGAACTCAAACAATCCGACAAAAGCAAAAGCCATCACGTAGCCAGGGATGGCCATGGGTAACAACAACGCCCAGGAAAAAAACCGCCTCAAAGGAAAATCACAAACGGCGGTCAACCAGGCCAACGCTACGCCAACAACTGCCGAGCAAATTGCCGTACCAGACACCAGCAGCAAAGTATTGCCCAAGGCCCCCGGTAGCAAGTACTCCAGCAGGTGTGAGAGCGTGTCAGTATCGAGATTAAACAGTGAAGCCAGTACGCTGCCCAGTGCCAGCAGAGTGGGCAGGCTGAGTATCAGTAGAAATAGCGGCCACAAAGCCTTTGCGTTGAACAGCCGCTGAAAAAGACTAACACCAGAACCCGCGCTCAACGAACCGGAAGGAACGGCAGGCCGATCCTCCAAAGCAACGTTACTGGCTGGTGATGTAGTCAAATGTTACTCAATTTATTAATTAGTGATAACCGGCGCGATCCATCAGTTTCACAGCAGCTGGCTGTAATTCATAGGCGCGGCTCAGTGGTAAGTCACTGGCTTTAAAATCCCCCCAAGATTTCACTTCAGGGTCTACGGCAATAGCAGGATTAATCGGGTATTCTTGATTCACGCCGCCAAAAATTGCCTGCGCATCATCGGATGCCATCCACTCCACGAACGCCTGAGCAGCAGCCGCTTGTTTGCTGTGATTCAACACGCCAGCACCACTGATATTGACATGCACTCCGATAGTAGAGCTTTCATCGGCATTCTGATTTGGCCAGAACAACGCCAGCGCCAGATCAGGGTTTGCAACTTTCATTCGACCGAAGTAATAGCTGTTGACGATGCCCACGTCACATTGACCGGCAATAATAGCCTCCATCTCTTTGGTGTCATTCGACAGAGGTGCAACCGCCAGGTTGTTTACCCAAGCTTCAACAATCTGTTGGGTTTGTTCTTCTCCGTGTTCTGCAATCAGCATGGCTACTAATGATTGGTTATACACTTTTTTGGAAGTACGCAGACACAGCCGTCCTTCCCAACCTTCGTCACCCAATGCTTCATAGGTGCTCAACTCTTCAGGTGAAACACGTTCGGTACTGTAAACAATGGTTCGCGCACGTAGCGATAGGCCCGTCCAACGGTTTTCCTCATCACGCAAATGGGCAGGCACGTTTGCTTCCAGCACAGGGGATTGCAGCGGCAGTAACAAACCTTCTGCAGCAGCGTAACCGAGATTGCCAGCATCAACGGTAATAAACACATCGGCCGGCGTGCTTTCCCCTTCCTGCTTTAGACGCTCAATTAATACGCCAGCTTTATCGGTAATAAACTGAATTTGTTTGCCTGTCTGCTGGGTATATAGGTCAAAAACTGGTTGGATCAGGTGTTCCGCACGCGAGGAATAAACAATCAACGGTTTTGCTTCAGCAACAGTTCCCGCCGTTTGTTGAGAAGCATCATCAGCCTGCTTACCACAACCAACCAAAACAGTTACAGCCAATGTAGCCGCCAGAGAAGCAATCAAAGCACGCTTAGTTTTACGTAGAGTCCGTTTCATTTATCCATTACCTGTTAACGAGGAAGTCGTGCCTTCTATAAATATACAAATGCGCACGAATAGTAATAATTCTCATTTATTTTATCAAGTAAAACGGCATGGTTACGAGCGATAACCTTAATAAAATCAGGGAGAAATGAAAGAAAAAAGACTTGGATCAAAAAAGCCCTCAAAAGTGAGGGCTTTGGAGAGAGGTTAGCTCGAAGAAAAATCTTCGACTATCAATCGATCAAACTTAAACCTGCGAACCATCCGGCAGGTAAACTTCACCCGAACCGGCTTTCACATGCCCCATACGCACGGGCTGTTCACCATTATCCTTCAGAGCTTGAACCACTTCATCAACCTTATCAGCAGCAACGATACACACCAAACCAACACCCATGTTGAAGGTACGGAACAGCTCTTTATCGGTGGTGTTGGCACGGGCGGCAATCTCCAGCATAAAGGCGGGCGCCTGCTCTTTAAAATCGAGCGAATCAATCTGATAAGCAAAACCTTCGTTGATACGAGGAATGTTCAGCAAACCACCGCCGGTCACGTGGGATACGCCATTGAGCAACTGTTTTTCCAACAGCCCCTTAATCGCCTTCCAGTAAATCTTGGTAGGTGCCAGCGCCGCCGTCATCAGCTCAGTTTCGTCATCCTTGATCAATTTACGCACCAAGGAGTAACCGTTGGAATGAAAACCGGAACTAGGCAGACCAATCAGCACATCGCCTTCACCAACACGGCTGCCGTCCAGCACGTCAGCAGGCTTAACTTCACCCACTGCAAAACCCGCTAGGTCATATTCACCATTGGCGTACATGCCTGGCATCTCAGCCGTTTCACCACCAATCAGCGCACATTCAGACTGCAAGCAACCTTCAACGATGCCATCCAGCACGTGGTTAGCGGTATCAACATCCAACTTACCCGTTGCCAGATAATCCATGAAAAACAATGGCTGCGCGCCAGTGCAAAGAATATCGTTGACACACATGGCCACCAGATCGATACCGATGGTGTCGTGTTTATCCAGTTTTTTGGCCAACGCGAGTTTCGTACCAACGCCATCAGTACCGGCTGCCAGCAGGCGATCACCCACTTCATACAGACAGGCAAAACCACCTACACCGCTGCGTACTCGAGAACCGTAGGTAGACTTAACCTTCTGTTTGATTTTTTCGACTAGGGCATCGCCCTTTTCAATGTCTACGCCGGCGTCTTTATAGGTAATGCTCATAGAGTTCTCTCAAATATCTGCAATGTCGGTACGCCAGTGCGCACCCTTGAGGGAGATTCTGCCAAAGTTGGCATAGGCCTTGGCTCGCGCTTCAGCAAGGCTTTCGCCCAACGCGGTCAGACCTAATACACGACCGCCGGAATTCACCAGCTGGCCGTCTTGTTCTTTCACACCCGCATAAAATAAATGGCAGTTTTCGTCAAACAAACCACTTATTTCGATGTTATTGCCCGTATCCAGTGGCGATGCATCAATGCTCGGATAACCACCACTAGCCAGCACCACATGTACAGAGTACAGATCAGAAAGCGATACGTCAGGCTTGTTCTCTGCCAGCTTGCCCGTCGCGCAAGAGTGCAGCAGGTCATAGAAAGAGCCCTGCACCATTGGCATCAGGATTTGTGTTTCCGGATCACCAAAGCGTACGTTGAACTCAATCACGCTAATGTCTTGCTCGTCGACCATAAAGCCTACAAACAACGTGCCTTTGAACGGTGTGCCGCGTGCCTTCATACCCTTAAGCATCGGCTCAACAACCTGAGTTCTTACCTTTTCTTCTACCACAGGGCCCGGCCATGTTTTTGGGGAATAACCACCCATGCCACCCGTATTCGGACCTTCGTCGCCATTACCGACGCGTTTGTAATCGCAGGCCACACCCAGGAAGAAATAATCATCGCCATCACACAGTGCAAAGGCGGAGGCTTCTTTACCAACTAGTTTTTCTTCAATCAGAATGCTGTCAGTTTTAACGCTGACTTCTGGATTAACCATGAAATCATACAGAACTGCTTCCGCTTCAGCGCGATCGTGAGTTACCACCACGCCTTTGCCTTCAGCCAGTGCGTCTGATTTTAAAACCACACCACGGCCAAAATCCCAATTATCAAGATCATCCATGGCGGCTTTGTAACCGTCATAGGCTTTCGAAGCAGCTGTTGGCACATTGTTATCGGCCATCACCTGCTTAGAGAAAATTTTCGAGGTTTCCAGCTCAGCGG
>Ga0209396_1004034_pt1 | contig 14439 bp, 19 predicted proteins | sample GOMGulsemesocosm_6_FD_184638 | JGI IMG/M metagenome (GOLD analysis project Ga0209396, IMG submission 184638) | Methane-oxidizing microbial communities from mesocosms in the Gulf of Mexico - GOM8C Gulf of Mexico (SPAdes) (version 2) | ecosystem: Environmental > Aquatic > Marine > Cold seeps...
TTGATTCAGCAATCTGTTTCATTAAGTTACTACTTTGCAATACGTGTAGTGTCTCTTGCTCTCTTTCCCAGTCATCGGCACTCATAACAATAAAGTCTTCACCAGCGCGTCGGGTTACTTTTATTGGCTCATGCTCGCTAACAGTCTGTTCAACATATGTTTTTAAGTTGTCTCTAAACTGGTTTACGCTTATGCTATTCATAATTAGTTCACTATTTATGTACGGTAATGTCGTACATTGTAGTATTAAAAATATAACAAGGCAATTAAATCGGACACATAAAGCTGGCTGTGCTCGTGCCTCGCAAATTTTAGCCAGCGTTATTTAGCCGTTTATTGCGGCGTTAGGTGTCTTCGTGAAAGTTAAAGCTGGTGATGCAGTGTTAGGAAGAATAGTTCTTCTTATACTTATGGGAATTCCGTTTGGAGCCATATGGCTAATCTTCCACTAATCGATTGTACTCTCAATTATTGTGTTTTTGGTTTGGTTAGTAACTGCAGTTTTTTTTATAAAATGGTTGGCCAAAAAAAGGATAGTTCGTAAGCCTTTCTCAATATTGATTACGGCTGTTATGTCAGTATTCTACTGTGTTGTGTTGTATATTCAACACCTAACAAGTCACTCAAGCAGGACAGTTGGTTAGGTTCCGCTTCGCTACACATTATAACCAACAATTAAAAACCTCTAAGTGGTGCACTTCGATGTGAATTTAGGCATCTTATTTAAGGATATTTATGAATTATTCAAATCATAAGCAAAACGGAATTTATGTCACTGTAGGCTTTGCCTTTTTTATTTATATCGCTTATTCAGTACTTTATTCATTTACTGATGCTGAGCAAGTTAAATCTATTACACAAATAGCAGTTAAAGAATGTCATGAGTATGGTATAAAATCGGTTAGTGTTGATGGTTTCATTTGTCAATCGGCCAACAAAACCTAACAAGGCTGTATTAAGTATCAAAAATGATGAAGAAGAACATCAGGAGTTTGGGGCGCTAAATGGCTCTAATTCGAAATTATATCTTCCAATTTAATGGATTGTTAAATTTTCAACCAAGTCAGCTATTTGGTTATCTACAAAGCTGTAGTGAATATGACAAGCTAACTTATACGGGATCGCTAACAGCTTGCTCGGTTCCGCTTCGTTTGACATTTTAGCAAGCTATTATCAGCCCCTTATTTAGGGGATTATGTACCAAAAGGATTTAGGTTATGCCGAAAAATTTAAAGTTAAATTATGTTGAATTTCCAGCCAAAAATATTCCTGCGACAAAAAAGTTCTTTGAGGACGCATTTGGTTGGAGCTTTATCGATTACGGTCCCGATTATACTTCTTTCGCTGATGAAGGATTGGACGGTGGTTTCTATAAGTCAGATTTATCTTCGCTAGCCTCAAATGGCTCTGCCTTGCTTGTTTTACTAACAGATGATTTGGAGCAAGCTCAATCTACTGTAGAATCATTTGGTGGTAAAATTTCTACTGCAATATTTTCATTTCCTGGGGGGAGTCGATTTCATTTTATTGAGCCTAGTGGTAATGAATTTGCAGTCTGGTGTTTATCTGGCATTTAGAATCAAGCTTTCAAACGCGACAAATTACCGTTGGCTGGTTCCGCTCAGCTTCACATTTTAGCCAGCTACAATTTCCCCCTTACCGGGCGTTAAGTTCTTTGACTATGGAGTCTAAAATGTCGAATAAGTGTTTTTTATTTAAGATCAATCTAATAAAGTTACTTGGATTATTATCTATTTTAAGTTTGATAGTTGCGTGTGGTGGTAATAATGAAAAGAAGCAGCAATTTGATGAGAGAGTATCCTTAGAAGAAAATGTTGATAACTACATAAATACTTTAGTAAGTAGCAATTCACCAGGTATTGCAATTGGTGTGATTAACCAGAATGGACTGCTACTTAGTAAAGGGTATGGTTTGGCTAATATAGAGAAACAAACCCCTATTTCTACCACTAGCCCCTTTTATCTTGCATCTGTAAGTAAGCAATTTTTTTCTATGGCGATCATCATATTAGAACATCAAGGGCTTCTTTCTTTTGATGATAATGTAAGTCAGTATTTCTCTGAGTTTCCGAGTAGCTGGGAAAACATAACAATTCATCAGTTACTCTCTCATCAATCTGGGCTGCCAGATTATTTTGCATACCTAGCTGGTGATGATTTGACCGATATTACCAATGCACAAGTACTGGAATGGGCCGTACAGAAAAATTTGGATTTTACTCCAGGCTCAACATTTAGCTATAGCAATACCGGTTATATAATTTTATCAATGTTAATTGAGCGGGTATCTCAAATGCCAATTAAAGTATTTATGGAGAACAATATTTTTACTGCTGCTGGAATGAGTAATACGCTGATATATGACGAAACTAAACCTGATATACCAGGCCGGGCGATTGGTTATTCCAAAGCTGGAAATTTATTCGATTATAATATTTTGACAACGGGAGACGGTGGCATATTTTCTACTGTCGAAGATTTGCTTTTATGGAGTAGTGCTATTGATAATTATTCAATTGTAGATCAAAATATTTTTGAATCTGCAATTACCCCATACCGAAATGATTATGGTTATGGCTGGTTTATAACCACTTTGAACAATGAACGATTAATTCAACATTCTGGTGGCCTATCCGGGTTTCAAACACTTATCATAAAGCAGCAGAGTACAGGTATAACCGTTGTTATGCTGTCGAATGGTGAGTTTAATTGGTTGTCCGATTTGTCTCGTAAAATACTCATTTTTTTACAGTAGATACACATAATGGTTCTGTTTTAGAAAATATACGACCGCCTGTGACCTCTCAAAGAAAGATAAATATAGGTTATTTAAATCGTATTGTTTTTCAATTTATTTCTATGAGCGTGAAAAGGTTGATAAAAAATTAAAACTTAACAGATAGGTAGTTGGTTAGGTTCAGCTTAGCTTTATATTTTAACCAACTATTTTTATCCGCTTAAGTGGGCGTTAGCTCTTAAAACCAAGGTGTATTTGAACAGTGGAAAATATATTTGCGCATTATGGAATTGATTGGCTAGCAATGGCTTTAAGTTTGTATGCGGCGTATTTACTTGGTAATAAACAAAAGCTAGGTTTTATTATTTTTGCAATTTCTAACGTGTTTTGGATATTATTAGGTTTGTTTTTTATGTCTAGCTATGGAATGGCAATTGGAAATTTTGCGTTCCTTCTTATTAATATAAGGGGATTTATTCACTGGAACAAGGCGACTTTCAAGGAGGAGACAAGTTCATAAACGCATAATGTTAAAAATGATAATATCTATTGGATATTATCAATATTTGTAATTGCAGCTGTTTTTCAATATGCAAGCAACTTTCAATATGTTTATATTCTTTTGATAATATGCCTAGAGTGTTGCTAATCGATTCTTGAAAAAAAGAAAAATAGTATTGAGTGATTAAAAATATAATAAGCTGTTTAAGCATAAATAATTACAGTCGCTGCTCCTGCTTCATATATTAGCTAACTACGAATTTTCCTATTTAATACGGCGTTGTATAGCTAAAACTTTCATTGTCGTACTTCTGTCATATGATTGTCGTTCACGACAAAGTAATCTTTTATTATAATTACAAAATAATTAAGATAATAAGGAGTTAGGTTTATGCTTGTGAAATCTCTAAGGAAAAGTAAAAGTTGGTCTCAAGAACAACTTGCTCATTTGAGTGGTTTAAATATTCGTACTATTCAACGTGTTGAAAAAGGTGATAGTGTTGGAATTGAAACATTAAAATCTTTAGCAGCAGTATTTGAAGTTGATGTAAACGAATTGAAAAGTGAAAACAGTAAAGGTAATGGACTCCATTGTGCAAATAAAGGCTCCTTAATTGACCTAGAACAGAGGCAAGAAATGGCCGAAGCTGAAGTGCAATCAAAAAAGGAATTTTATATTTTAGCCTTGTTTTTACTCGGAACTTTTGTTTTATTCTTATTGCCGAACTATAACCAAGGCGAAAACCTTGATTCGCTTATTTACACGGCTATCTGTTACGCCATGATTATCGGGGTACACGCTATTACAGTGTTCCAACCTTTTGGTGATAAATGGGAAAAGAAAAAAATCAAACAAGCTATGGATAAATACGATGAAGAAGGGGAACTTTAGTTAACATACTATATTTACTCCGTTTATTTGCGTTATCCATAAAAGAATTGTAGTGAGTTCCTCATAACATTAATTAGGGAGAATTGAGTAATGAAAAGGGTTTTATTTATAGTCTTAATGCTACATATAAAAATTAGTTATAGTACGCCTTTTACAACGATAGAACGAGATACCATTCATTCTGCATTTGAAGCACTTAAAACTTTGCAGGTTTTATACGTCATTTCAAAAAGGTGTAACAATTATGAATACATTGAATTGGCTCCTAAAAACGAACTTGATTCAATTGTTAGAAAAAAGCTTCATATTAGTTTAGCTACACTGGAGCAGATGGCCAAAGGAAAAAAAAATTATATGTTATCTTTTGATAATCAGTTAGAAGGAGTCGAGTGTTCAAACATTGATATAGAAAATTTTTTGTCAGTTTTATACGATGATTATGATTTAGCTAAGTTTAGTTTAGGCTTATATGAGCCAATTCCTAATGGATTAGTAATACAATGAAACAGCACTAGTAATAATTAATTTAATTCTCTTATCTAAAGTTTTCATATTATTTTAAACAAAACGTTTATTCTGTTGAATGTACATAATGAGTTATTCAAGCAGGGAAGTAACAGTTGGCTGTTTTCGTTCTTCAACATTTAAGTCAACAATTTTATTTAATCCAACAATTTTTTGCCCATTATTAGGGCATCATACGTTTTAAGGGGTATGTATATGGAAATTAAAGTAGATGTATATTCAAACAAAATGGTTCTTTCATCAGAGGAACGCACGCTAACAGCTGAACCTAGTGAACCATTTTCTACAGATAGATTGTTAATTGGCAATTTGCCTGTCGCTAAAAAGTGTTTAGAGAAAGCTGTCCAAGATTTTGGAGCAATTAGTTTTCTGAAAGTATCACCAACCATTATTATTCAACCTCATGAATTTATTGAAGGTGGCTTGTCTGAGGTCGAAGAATCTCTATTAAGCAAAATAGCTCATTACGCTGGTGCCAAGGAAGTACGAGTTGTAGCCGAGTAACAATATAATAAGCTGTCAAAGGACAAATAACAGTTGGCTAATTCCGCTACGCTGCATATTGTAGCCAACTACAATTCTTCCTATTAACAGGGGGTTATGTGTTTTATATGCAAATATGGTTTTTTAAGGTTTTTTATAACTAATTAAGGATATTAAAATGAATTATGTAGATGGATTTGTTGCAGCTGTACCCACCATGAATAAAGAAAAGTACATTGAACATGCAAAAGTTTCTGCCCTAGTATTTAAAGAACATGGAGCATTGAAAATAGTAGAAACTTGGGAAGATGATGTTCCCGAAGGTGAAATTACGTCATTCCCAATGTCCGTAAAACGAGAAGCAAATGAATCAATAGTTTTTTCTTGGGTTACATGGCCTTCCAAAAAGGCTCGTGATGCTGGTTGGAAAGCATTGATGGAAGATCCGAGAATGGATCCTGATAACAACCCAATGCCTTTTGATGGTAAACGTTTAATTTATGGTGGCTTTAACACAATTTTGGATGAGTAGCTTATACACTATAAGCTGTTTAAGCGGAACAAGTTACATCTGGTTGTTTCCGTTGCGCTTCACACTTTATCCAGCTACAATTTGCCTTTTTACAGGACGTTTGCCATTAATGGAGTTAGCATGAAACGGATTTTTGTAATCATCCTCTGTTTAATCCTTTGCAGTTGCACAAGCATACCAATTGGAACAATGCTTAAATTTAGTTCATTTGATGAAAGTAGCTTTTTGAAACTCGCCCCAAATGAATTAAAAGCTAAAATACATATTGATAAACCGTTAAGCATAAATATCTCTGAAACGACATTATCTTTAACCTTAAAAACTGAAGAAGGTGAAGTTATTCAAAGTTATCCTTTAAAAAAATACGCTGTAAAAACTCTTCCTTCTGAAAGTGGCTGGATTAGTTCTATTGCCGAAAAAACAGAGTATGAACTTGTACTTACTGAAGAAGCGATTGATAATTTCAATAGTCTTAAACAAAAAATGAGAACTAAAAAAACTACTGACTTCAAATTTAAAGTACGTGCCGCATTAGAAGGTACCTTTCAAGAGCAGCAGGATGTTACATTATCTATTTTTGTAAAATTATCCGATATGAGTGACTATATTACATTAATTGATAATGCCACTATTGAAATTGAAAATAATGGCTAACAAACTGTTTTAACAATAATTTTGATTTTTAGCTAGGTGCCACTCGTTTCGAATTTTAGCTATCATTTAAATACCGCTTGATGAGTATTATTATTGCCAGTATTCACATTACATTGTATAAGTGTCCTACAGATGTCCTATAATTGTCTTAAATTTGAGGAGTATTAGTCTTATTTGTTTCTATTTTTGAAATATATACTGATTTTGCCTTCACAATTAAAACAAAAATCGAGAATGATATATGAAGATAAATGCTGAACTAGTATATAAACTGCGAACAAGAAGCTCTTGGACTCAAGAAGAACTGGCAATTGCTTCAGGGCTAAATTTAAAGACGATACAGCGAATTGAGAAAAAGGCCTCAGCTTCGCTCCAATCGAAAAAAGCCCTGGCATCAGTGTTTAATATTGATATTCAAGACCTCGATTATGAGGATAAAACAATGAAAACTTGCCCAGAATGTAACTCTGAAAAGACATATATATTTAAAGGAAAAATAGCCACTAACCCAGAATGTTTACCGCACATGTTGCCTAAATTAGGCTCTGGCTGGACAAAAACAGCAGAATTTATACCAGTTATCTGCGGAGAATGTGGGTTCATAAGATACTTCGCTGACGAGAAATCACGTTTAAAGCTTGAAGACTCTGAGCACTGGGAGTTATTGGATTAAGGGGAGTCGTAATAAGAGCAAAACTTAAAGGCTCTGCCTAAGCTGGGCCTTTAGCTTTACGTTTAATCTAAGAAGGTTTCTAGTGAGAACAATAGATAGTTTTATTTTAGCCTCTTTAGTTGTTGCCTCTTATAAGCAAGTAATTTAGCCTGATAACTGGTCGTTATATTATTCGAGATGCAAGGAGCACTCATGTATAAATCAAATGTTTCAATTTTCCTTTTAAGCTTAATGTTAGTATCGTGTAAAGTAACAAGTGACACTACTTATACGACTGTGAACGTGGTAAAAAAGCAAGATGTAAAATCAATTTCAAATTTTAAATATTTAGCAACTAAGCTTGATTTTATTAAATTAGATAGCAACAAAATTGAATTTATAATTTCTCAAAAAGAAAACTTTGCCAACAGTTTTAATTATGACGATTTAAGCTTATTAGTAAGCAAGCTTGTACACGACAGTAGCAAATTAGAGCTTGTGCAGGAATTATCGTACTTGATTAAAGAGCCTACAAAACTTGAGATAGAGAATCTTTTGAAACAGTTCAAGTTTTCGACTACTAAATCTGAGGCTCTAAAGGTAATTTGAATTCGCGGGAAATTTCATAATAAACTGTTCAAATAGCGCCTTCAATTGAACTTAAATATTATTTATTCACTGCAAGTATAAAACATGATAAAGATAAGTCTGAATGGTTCGTATAAGTATTTTAATTTTCTGCAATACAATGAGAATAGTCTGAGTAGAATGAATTCAAGTCGAGAAAACGGATTTAAAATCACTGGCTAAGTTTCTCGGTTTAACCAACAACTTTTAGCCGCTTAAAGTGGCGTTAATTTTCAGGAGTACTCGATATGATAAAGTATATTGTTCCACTTTTAATCTTACTTTCTTGCACAACACAAGCAGAAGTTACAGAAGTACTAAGCGTTGACCGTTCGGTATCGAAAACTATTAATTTATCTTTCCCTAATGATAATAATATTAAACCTAAGAAGGGAGACTTTGAAATAGTTAATTACGTACTTATGAGTAATGAAATAGGCGAGCGTTGGAGTGTTATTACACTAACTAATTTATCTGCGGGTAATCGTAATTTAGAACATGAACATTTAATTGCATTATTTGCTGACGGCACACGTACAAGCCCACTTGAATACAAATTAAACTTCAAAGGTAAAGAAACACAATCTATTACTGTTTCGTTTGGCGAACATAAGTTTCCAATCTTAAGCATCTATTCAAGTAATGAAATATAACAAGTCATTAAAGTATGGCTACAAACAGTGGACTGTTTGCTTAGCTCCATTTTAGTCAGTAAGAAAGTCTTAATTGGGCAGTATGAGCAGGGTACATCATGAATACATGGTATTAGTTTATTATTGGCTAGTAGGAAAGGTATATCTGCAACGGATATGCCTAACAATAATTTAAAACGGGCTGCGAACTGTCGCAGCTTGCGATTTTTTCACATTTTAGTAAACAATTATTTACTCCTCAAATGAGGGGGGATATATCTAGGAGTAGTCTTGAGTACACGATTTAATAAAAAGTCATTGATCCGCTGGAAGGTCTATATTGACCGTTCGAAGATGTATATTGGCTATGTTCAGTTTTTGTTGATAATTTTTGTTTTTATCAAGTCACTAGGTGATAACCCAGTGACTGAATTTGTATTTACTAGCCCACTTATAGCCGTCCCAATTATTTTGGTAATTTTTGTGTTAGCTTCTTTGGTGATCGGCTATTTAGATTCTAGGCTGGGCTTTCGTGAAGAAGAAATTAGAAATCACTCAAAATCTAATCCTGTATTAATGGATATTCAAAAGTCCTTAGCAGAGTTACATGATAAAGTTTCTCGAATAGAAGAAAATAGCAAAAATAATAATTAAGCTGTATTAGAAACATATCATTTTGTTTAAACAGAAAAAAATTGGCTAGTTCCTTTTCGTTCTATATTCTAGCCAACATTAATTTTTCTCATAACAGAGCACTAAGTGCAAAAGGAAGTAGTCATGTCAGTAGGTATGAGCGCCGCATGGAAAGCAAAGCAGCCAAAACAAAAACGCTGTAATAGGTGTGAGTTATACACACCTAAAACAGGTGAAAAATGTATTCATTGCTCTGCGTTAAATGAATCACAATTGGCTCAATTAAAAGAGCAACATCAAGAAACTCTTCAAGATAATTATACCTTTGGCAAATACTTATTAGTTGCTTCGGCAATTATTGGTTTACTATTACTACTTAGTTTTTTATAGTCGGTATATCATAACTTTACGTATAACACGCTGTTAAAGTGATACAAATAACAGCTGGATTATCTCTATTCTATTCATTTAGCCAACTATAAATCCTCTGTACTAGGGCGTTATATTTACAACTCAGTGAGTGAAAATGTTTAAATTTCGGTTAACTTCTTTATTAACTATCTTAATTTTTATGGTTGGCTGCAAAACAACCATGAAAACTGATTTAGTTGACAGCCAATTATGTAAGAATCCCAAATTATATGTAAGTTCTAATATGGACTCTCTAGAATTAGCTGAATTGTCTACCCTTGCAAAAAATGGCAACCCTTGTGCTCAGAATGAAATGGGAAGAAGGTATGGATTAGGTGATGGTGTCCCAAAAGATTCGAAGGAGTCAGTTTATTGGTATCAAAAATCTGCTCTAAATGATTTACCCATAGCACAAGCTAATTTAGGTTATATGTATTTTAAAGGGGAAGGGGTAAATGTAGATCTCAAACAAGCTAAACATTGGTTTTTAAAAGCGGCTAATAGCGGTCACTTTGAAGGGCAACGCATGTTAGGGTATATGTATATTACAGGTTCTGGTGTAGATAAAAATGGTATAAAGGCCGAAAAATGGTATTTACTTGCTGCTAATCAAGGTCATGTAGAGTCTCAATATGCTCTGCAACATATGTACTCTCAAGGAGATGGCGTAAAGAAAGACTCTGCAAAAGCTGTGATGTGGTTACACAGAGTTAAAGGTGCTCGCCTACATGGTAATGTTTGGAAAAAATAGATCTAACAAAACTTAATGGGAGGTAAAGTTGGCTGTTTTGTTCATTCTGGTCAGCTAATTTTCCCCTTAAATAGCCGTAATAATTTTTATTAATCATGGATGAATATTTTGAAACTTTTAAAACTATCTACTCTTGTATTACTTTTACTATTTTTAATTAGAGCTAACGCTTCAGGACCCTCTAGTTATAACCTTATAAATAATTGTTTAAAATTAAATAGTTCACTAACAAATGCTGTTAATAATAATCCTCTTAAGATTCAGAGTGGTAAAGTAAAAGGCAAAAATAAAGTAAACTTTCATTACCAGAATTTTGATAAGGGTTTTAAAGGTGTTTGTTCAAACGCTGACTTTCTTATTAATAGTGACGGTTTGAAAGGCACAGAAGAAAGTCAACGTTATGTATTTGTATGGTCAGCTAAGTTCAATGCACAAGCCCCTGAATTATCAATAGACAATATTGAATATTTTGTGAATCAACCTGAAAATATTAAAGCGTGGTTACAAGAATAAATTTAGTAATACATTCAAGTAGGGGAAAAATAGCTGAGCGAGTTTACTATTATAACGAGCTACTTTTTATTTTTAACAAGGCCTTATATTAAATAAATCATGTACACCTTTCTCATCATTGTTATTACAATTTTTGTTCTAATTGTTATTGCTTCAGTAAAAACAACAAAAGCGCACCAAAAGTTTATTGAAGAATATAATGCATTTCTTGTGGATAACGAGGGGGTAGAAATTTTTTGTTATACAAATCGCTTAAAATTTTGCCATGTAATAGAAACACAACTAGTTCCAACTTTAGATAAACATATCTATGTTATTAAATTAATTGGTAAAGTACCTAAATCACAATTAAATGAACGCTTTATCTCATATGCATTAAGTAACCTAAAAGAAATAGGTTTCCCTAATGTCATGAGGATTGTAGATGGAAGGATTATTGATTTGTCTTTACGTAAAACAATATATGACGCTATCAATAACAATAATATTAATTTACTACCTTCGTTTGTTAATGAGAAATTAAAGAAGCTTCGAGGCTTAGTGTAAATTTAATATAACGAGTTGTTTAACAAGAGTAAAATACACTTGGCTTTTACTCTTTTGTCGATTATTCTAGCCCACTAGACAGCGTTCTATAACGCAACTAAATATGGAGTTTTAATGAAAGGTGTATATCTTTTCTTTGCTATTATCGGAGCGATTATCCCATACATCTTCTATTTTCAATTTGTACAAGTTGAAGGGATAAATTTCTCTTTATTTATAATGCAATTATTTGAGAATAAGGCTGGTAGTGGGTTTACGGCTGACGTGTTATTAGCAACCGTTGTTTTTTGGTTTTTTATTTTCCAAAGTACTAAAAAACCGGAAGCGCCAAAGCCTCTGATATTTTTTATATTAAGCTGTACCATTGGTTTATCATGCGCGTTACCCGCATACCTATATGCTAATGAAAAACAATCTAGCAAAGCTACATAACATTGCACTTGAGGGGGAAATTTACAGTTGGAAATTTTCCTCAGCTCTACATTTTTTCTGGTTATATTATTGCCCTTTAATATGGGCGTTATGTGATTATTGATGATGAAAATAATGAGTACGATGGGTGGATGGCATGGGAGCAACTCAAAAATGCTTCAACCGAGATCGCATCACATAAGGCTAGATCTAATTTTTTTACCGTTTTCAGAGTTTACTGACGTTTATACCTAGGAAGGTACTGAGGTAACATTACAATACTGTGCAGATAGTGGTGAAATAAATGTAACTAGTGACTCAAACACCTGTATAAGTGCTTTTCTCAGTAAATTAATTTTAAGCTACGATTTTGTGCTAGTCACATAACAAACGATACAAAAGGAAATTGAACTTGAAACATCTTACATATCCACGAGAGAATACACTAGGAACTATAACTTTAGTACTAGGACTTATAGCTTGGTTAGGGCTAATTATAGGCTCTTTTGGCATAGCTCTGATTGTATTAGCACTTGGCTTCGTATTATATTTATTCGTTCAATCATCATTGATTGCTCATATCAAGGGGAATGGTGTTGAGTTATCTGAGCAACAATTTCCTGATTTATACTCACAGTTTATTACTTGCTGTGAGCAACTCGAAATAAAATCTCGACCACAAGCTTATATCTTAAATGGAAATGGCGGTCTTAATGCTTTTGCAACTAAGTTCCTCGGTTCACAATATGTAGTTTTAATGACTGATGTTGTTGATGCAATGGATAAGCATGATGATGGCGTTAGCTTTTACATTGGCCATGAGCTTGGCCATTTACGTAAGAAACATTTAAGTGGGGGATTACTACGATGGCCTGTTCTTTGGTTACCTTTAATTGGTGCCGCTTATTCTCGCGCTCGTGAGACAACATGTGATCGTCATGGGTTAGCTTGTTGTAAATCTCCGGAAGGAGCGGCCCGTGCTCTTGCCGCTCTTGCTGCTGGTGTTGAACGTTGGAAAGACCTTGATGTTGTTTCATATGTAAAACAAGCTAATCACTCATCTAGTTTTTGGATGTCATTTCATGAATTAACCGCGGGTTATCCTTGGTTGACTAAACGTGCTGCAAGGGTGATGGACGTAGAGGCTACTATGCCTAAACGTAGCTTTTTTTCTTATATTTTAGCTGCCTTTGTTCCATTTGCTGGTCGCTTAGGTGCAGGGTTTGGTGTTTTGATATTAGTATATATTATCGGTGTTTTAGCCGCTGTAGCACTTCCAGCGTATCAACAATATACAACTCAAGCGGTATTAGCAGCTAGTATTACTGACTCTCAAGGTACTCGTGATGCACTTGGAAACTACTATGAAAATAATCAAAAAATTCCTGAATCTTTAGACGCTTTAAATATCAATTCGGAGTTAATGGACGGTTCCTTGATGACGCTCAATTCTAATAATATGACACTGTCGATAAATACCGATAAAGGTGAGCTGATCTTTACACCTGCAGAAAATGATCAAGGAAAAATCATTTGGGATTGTGTAAATGGAGAAGGAATCGCTGTCGAAGCATTACCTCCTAGCTGTCTAAGAGTAGAAATTAAATAACACTTAGGCATTTAATATAATAAGTTGCTCAAACAGACCTAGAACAGTTGGCTAAAGCTCGTTTATCAAAACTTTTGTCAACAGTTTCTCGTCGCTTATTAAGACGATATGTATTTCGATAGTACGGTGATAATTAATGGATAATGATGAAATAATAAAACTAGAGGCTCAATTAGAGTTGGAACGTATTTCAGAATTGCAAAGAAATAAAATTGAATTTGAAAAGCTTGGTGATAGTAACATAGGGTTTAAAGAATTTTTAGCGATTATAGTGCCATTTGGACTGATATTAATAGCAAATAACTTATTTACCATCGATAGTGAATTGCTACAAATATTTATTGTTATTTTCTTTGCTTCGATTTTTGTTCAAGGTTTGGTCAAAGCTGAAAATAAAAAAACAAATCGGAGAATCGATTTGCTTCTTAAAATAATTAAACAAGAACAAAATAAGAAGAAATAACAATGAGCTATTTTCTTAGATTACTGTTTATTTTAACCAACCATATTAGACATTAAGTGCAATTTATAAAATTTTGAATATAAAGGTTGAAACACAGGTCAGATTTATTTTATTGAAATAGTTCAAGAAAATAAATATGAAGGAGTAGTGTTTTTTAGGTAGTGATGATTTAGGACAATATTACAGCTCCTTCCATGACACTAATTAAAAATAACAGATGTCTTGTGTAGGAGCAAAAAACACTCTTATTTAAAAATGTATAACAAGATTTTCTTGCGTGAAGAATGCCAATTGGCTAGTTCCACTTAGTATTACACTTTAGCTAACTTAAAATTTATCCCTTAATAGGCGGGATATGTGCTTTACCGATTTAACCTAAACAAAAAGAAGAAATCATGAAAAAACTTTCAACAGATCACATCTTGTCCATATCCGCGATAATCACCGCTATAGTAGCCGTTTGGATTGCAGTCGTAGAGCAACAATCGTCTCGGGAATACCAGAGATTGTCTGTAGAACCCTACCTTGAATTGAGTAATACAAATAGAAATGGCTATGAACGATTGTTAATTAACACGGGACTTGGCCCTGCAAGAATTCAAACAGTAGATGTAAAAATAGATGGAAAGATGATTTCCTCATGGAGGCAAGCTGTAAAAGTATTAACAAATGAAGAGAGCACATCAATAACTACAGGAGGTCTATGGCAAGGTCGTCAAATTCAAGCAAGAGAAACTGTTGTTTTGATGCATTTAAGGGAAAAGGAAGTAGCACAAAATGTTTATAGTAAAATATCAAATGTTAATATGAAAATTTGCTACTGTTCAATGTACAAGGAGTGTTGGG
>Ga0209396_1004040_pt1 | contig 14433 bp, 12 predicted proteins | sample GOMGulsemesocosm_6_FD_184638 | JGI IMG/M metagenome (GOLD analysis project Ga0209396, IMG submission 184638) | Methane-oxidizing microbial communities from mesocosms in the Gulf of Mexico - GOM8C Gulf of Mexico (SPAdes) (version 2) | ecosystem: Environmental > Aquatic > Marine > Cold seeps...
ATCACACTTAATAAAATAGCAGTCGCAATATCAACTTCAATATTTAACGTATTAGCAGCAGCTAAAGTCAGTACAGTAATTGTAATTGCCGCACCAGCCATATTTATAGTTGCGCCAAGTGGGATTGATAACGAATAAGTATCTTCGTGCAGGTCTAATTTTTTACATAAAGCCATATTTACAGGAATATTTGCAGCTGAACTACGCGTAAAGAATGCTGTAATACCTGAATCTTTTAAACAGGTTAATACTAATGGGTATGGATTTTTACGTGTCACGATATAAACAATTAAAGGATTAACGATTAATGCAATAATTAGCATTGAGCTTACTAATACAAAGACTAAATGGCTAAACTCACCTAATGCAGAAAAACCTGTTGTTGCAATTGTATTAGCAACTAAACCAAATATACCTAAAGGCGCAAACTTAATCACTGTTTTAACGATACTAGACACCGCATCAGCCAAGTCATGAACCATCACTTTAGATGAATCGCTCGCACGTTTTAATGCAAAACCTAAACCTAAACCCCAAGCTAAAATACCAATAAAGTTACCAGTAGCTACGGCATTAATTGGGTTATCTACCACTTTAAAAGCGAGTGTAGTTAATACTTCAGCTAAACCTTGTGGTGGATTAGCGGTTGCACCTGCTAAATCAAGCGTTAGTTGTGTTGGGAATAAAAAGCTCATCATGACAGCAACAAAAGCAGCGCTTAAAGTGCCAATTAAATAAAGGCCAACAATAGGTTTTAAATTTGCGTCGCTATCTACTTTTTGGTTTGCGATTGAAGAGGCCACTAATACCAATACTAATATAGGCGCAACGGCTTTTAATGCGCTAACAAATAAACCACCTAACATAGAGAATGATTTAGCTGTATCAGGTGATGCGACAGCTAAAAGACAGCCTAAAATTATTGCGACTATGATTTGACTAACAAGACTTGTTGATTGTAATTTTTTTAAAAAAGCTGTCATAACAGACCTTAATTATTATTATATTTCAATATTAGGTCAGGTTTTTACCACCTAAGCGCGCATCGTGTCCAGTAGTTATTAAAAACCCAGAGTTAAAGTTATTTTACCATTGTACTTAACTTGTCTTTTTGTTTAGTCATCGAAAATAATTTAGTTCCTGATTTGAGTTATATCATTGCTCAAGATTGCTAGCTGTAACAAGGTGTTTCAAAATTTATTTTAATCGTGAAATTATTGCTGTTGAACGTAAGTTAACTAGAGTCTTTATTGACAAAGTTTATAATCATAATTAGGCAAATAATGAGAATAATAAAATGAACTTAACGCGGTCAGCCTTAAAAAATCCCGCAGCTATTATTGTGATAGTTGCTTTAGTGATGGTTTTTGGTGTTATGAGTGTTTTTAAATTACCACTGCAACTCACCCCAGATATAGAACAACCTCAAATCACCATTTCTACTGGGTGGCGAAGTGCGGCACCTTCGGAAATGGAATCCGTCATAATAGAACCCATAGAAAACGTTGTTAAGAATACACAAGGCGTAACAAAAGTAACAACTAATATCCAACGTGGTTTTGGTAATATTTCACTGACTTTTGATGTCGGCGCAGACATGCAAAAAGCCATGTTAGATGTCATTAATAACTTAAATCAGGCACCGCCTTTACCTTTAGATGCTATTGAACCTGTTATTTCGGCCGGTGGCGGAAGAGGTGGCCCAAATACAGCATCATTAATGATTAAAACATTACCTTCAAATCCGGCTCAAGATTTAGGACAATATCAAAAACTGATTGAAGATGTTGTTAAACCTCGATTTGCACGTATTGCGGGTATGGGTCAAGTTAATTTAGCAAGTCATAGACCAAGAGAGCTGAGAATTACTTTTGATGCGCTCAGAGCTGCGTCTTTAGGATTAAGCATATCAGATATTAGCTCCACAATTGCCAGAGCAAGTGATGTATCTGCTGGTATTGCTAATGTTGGCCGTCGTCAATATACAGTGCGTTTTTCTGGTCAGTATAATATTGGTAACTTGACCGATATGATCATTGGATATAGTGGTGAACGTCCTATTTACTTAAAAGATGTTGCGACAGTCGAAAATAAGCTAGTTGATAAGTTTGCCTTTAACTTACGAAATGGGCAGCCTTCATATTACTTTACTTTAAAACGTCAAAACGATGCTAATACAGTAGCCTTATTAGATGAAATTAACATCGCAATAAAAGAGCTAAATGCGGGGCCTATGGCAGCTGCGGGTTTAACCATAGATTTAAGCTTTGATGCTTCTGTTCATATACGAAATGCCTTAGAGCTTGTACAAAATAATTTGGGTTTAGGTGTGCTTTTGGCGCTTATTATTCTTTGGTTATTTTTAAGAGGTATAAAAACAACATTAATTATTGCAATGACGATTCCAGTATCGCTTATGGTCGCATTTGCAGCATTAAGCGTATTTGATCGCAGCTTAAATGTTATTTCACTAGCCGGTTTAGCTTTTTCTGTTGGTCTAGTACTAGATGCTGCAATTATTGTTCAAGAAAATATTGTAAGGCTGAGAAGTCAGGGATTAGATAAATCTAAAGCGGTTATGCGCGGGGCACTTCAAGTGACAGGTGCACTATTTGCCTCAACTGCCACCAGTGTTGCGATATTCTTACCTATATTGTTTATGGCTGGCATTGAGGGGCAATTATTTTCAGATTTAGCGCTTACATTATCTATCGCGGTAATTGCATCATTTGTATCGGCTGTCACTATTTTACCAATTGCCAGTAAGTATTGGTTAAATAGCAAAGAAGAAATTGACCCTTATAAAGCATATTGGCAAAAATTGACAAAGTTTGTAATGAAAGTCACAAATACAACAACTAAACGTCTTTCTTGGATAGTGATATTATTAGGTGGTTCATTAATGGCAAGCGTAATGTTAATGCCAAAAACAGACTTTATGCCAAGAGCTCCCACAGATGGCTTTTTCATGAGTTTAAATATGCCACCAGGCGGTAATGTTGATTTTATTGAAAAAGAGATCGCTTCTTTAGTTAAAGCGCGTTTAGCGCCTTATTTATCTGGTGAGCAACAGCCTAAAATTAAGAGTTATAACTTCTTTTCTTATGGCGCGGGCTCTACAGGTGGATTCATCTATTCAGATGATCCAAGACGCGTAGAAGAATTAATGGAAGTCATTCGAGGCAAAGTCCTTGCAGGTTTACCTGATACACAAATCTTTTTATTTAGAGGCTCGATGATCAATGTATCTGGTGGTGGTAATGGCCGTACAATTGATATTGATATCAATGGCTCTGATATTGAAAGTCTGATGGAAGTCGCGCAAACAGGCATAGATGCAATTAATGAAAATATGACAGGCACAACTGCTTTTCCTATTCCCAGTTTAAATTTAGCAGAACCTGAGTTGAATTTAATACCGGACGATCAAAGAATTACCCAAGCTGGTTTAACACGAAGAGACGTTGCAAATGCAATAAGAGCGTATACCAGTGGTTTATTTATTAGCGAATACTTTGATGGTAACGATAGGGTGAACGTGATTTTACGAGGTCAGCAATGGAATACGCCTGATGAACTAGAGTCATTACCAGTATATTCTCCATTAGCAGGAACTCAAACGATTGGAGAATTAACGACTTTAACCAGAACCGCAGGGCCAACACAACTGCGCAGAGTTGATGGTAAGCGTACTATCAGTTTGCAAGTATCACCACCTGCAGATATGTCGCTGGAAGAGGCGCTTGTAATGATTAATGATAAAATAATCCCTCATATGAATAAAAGCTTACCTAGTGACGCTTCAATTTTATTAAGCGGTAATGCTAATAAAATGGCTAATGCAATCAATGATATGTTGAAAAACTTCGCCCTGGCTATCGTAATATTATTTTTATTGATGACTGCGTTATTTAAATCGGCCAAAGACAGTTTATTGGTTTTACTTGTTATGCCTTTAGCGGTTGCTGGTGGTGTGATTGGTTTATATGTATTAAACCTGTTTACTTATCAGTCGCTAGATTTATTAACCATGATAGGTTTCATTATTTTATTAGGTTTGGTTGTTAATAATGCCATTTTATTGGTAGATCAAACACGAGAAGCACAAAAACAAGGTTTATCTCGAACCGATGCAGTAGCACAAGCTGTGAGTATTCGAGCACGTCCTGTTTATATGAGCACTCTAACAAGTTTATTTGGTATGTTGCCATTGATGTTAATGCCTGGCGTAGGAAGTGAGATATATCGCGGATTAGCCACTGTTATAGTTGGCGGTATGAGCATAAGTGCGATGTTTACATTGATATTATTCCCATGCTTATTACAGTTAGGAAAAAACACATCTACAGCCAATAAAGTTAATTCACCAAATACACCAGATAATAAAGTAGCGGATTTAAAATCGCTGCATCAAAAGGCTAGCTAGGAGTCAGTATGTTAACTAAGAAATTTATAAAAGGGCTATTAGCGAGCAGTATGGTGTTTTTAGCCATAGGTGTAAACGCAGAAGATAAGCCAGCAAGCCCGGTAAAGTTAGATACAGTAACTAAAATATCATTACCTGCAACCACTGATTTAATGGGCACTTTGCACAGCCAATCTCATATTCAAATTACAGCGGGCATCAATGGTCGCCTTGAATGGCTTGCAGAACCAGGAACAACTGTGAAATCAGGCGATACCTTAGTTAAGATGGATTTATTACCGCTAAAATTGAAATTTGCTGAGCAAAAGGCGCAAATTAAGCGTGCAAATATTAATTTAGCTTATCTAAAAAATGAATGGGATAGATTACAAAAGTTGCGAAAAACCAATTCAACATCTCAGTTTCAGTTAGATCAAACTAAATCACAATATGAGTTAGCACAAACAGATATTGAAATCGCAAATCTAAAGTTACAACAGATTGAAGATCAAATTAATCGTGCAATCGTAAAAGCACCTTTTGATGGTGTGATCACCCAAAGGATCACACGAGCGGGCACAGATGTGAGTAGAAGTGATACTTTGCTTAAATTACTTGATACCCAGAACTTAGAAGTACGAGTATTTGTGCCAATTAAATATTTAGCATATATAACACAAGGCAGTAAGCTAAAGGTATTTACAAATGATAAGGAAATATCAGCCCCGATCATTGCTAAAATTCCGAGCGCAGATCCGCGCTCTCAAACATTTGAAGTGAGAATCAAAATCCCTGATGCGATTAATGATTATTGGGCTGCCGGGCAGTTAGTTAAGGTGACGATTCCAACCCAAAATAACTCAGCAAAAATAACGGTTCATCGAGATGCGTTAATTTTAAGAAAAGACGGCACTTATGTTATTAAAATAGATAATCAAAACAAAGCACATAAATTATTAGTCAAAGTTGGTTCAGGTAGCTTTGAAAGAGTGGTAGTTGAAGGCGAGTTAACTGAAGGCGATAAAGTGGCTATAAGAGGCGCTGAGCGTTTAACACAGGGGCAGCTTGTTGTAGTGAATTAAGCTTGATTGAAAAACGAAAAAGTGAAAACTAAAAAGGAAGCTTAGCTTCCTTTTTTCATTCTGATTGGTTGGTAAATGAAAATATTTCATTTATTCAGATAGGTCAGCTGCTTTTACACCTGTATTTGGTTGCGTTACTGTGTTTTTTGCTAAAGTCCATTGCGTATTAACCGTTTGCAGTGTTAATTTAGGTGCAAATGATTGTGCATTAAATGAATCGTTTAGTTGTACAGCAATAACGTTTTTAAGCTGGGCTGTTACTTCATTTTTTAACTGTGCTTTTATTTCACTTTGCGTTTGTGCTGCAAAAGTATTTGCGCTAAATAAAGTGATTGCGAGTAATGTGATGCTAGCTGTTAAATTCTTCATAATATACCTCGGTATTGAATAGAAATAGTTATGCAGGTTGAGGGCATAAATATATTCAAAGTTAAAATCAATTTTAAATTCTTACCTTCAGTTCCTTTGGTTGTAAGGTGTTCCTTAAGGTCGGGGAAATAATAACCGTTTGGTTTGTAATTTAAAAACGATCATTTATAATGCGAATAGATTAGAAAAACTAATGCAAATGTAACGGAAGTGTCATGTCTAGAAGGTTACCCCCATTAAATGCATTAAAAGCATTTGAGGCTGCGGCAAGAAACCTCAGTTTTACCAAAGCTGCAGATGAATTATTTGTGACGCAAGCTGCTGTTAGTCATCAAATTAAAACCTTAGAAGAACACTTAGGTTTAAAGTTGTTTTTACGTAAAAATCGCTCTCTTTTATTAACTGAAGAAGGGCAAGGTTACTTTTTAGATATTCGAGATATTTTCACTCAATTAATTGATGCGACAGAGAAGTTATTAGCGCGTGGTGCCAAAGGTTCTTTAACCGTAAGTTTAACGCCTAGTTTTGCGATTCAATGGTTAGTACCTAGACTTAATTTATTTAATGAAGCGCATCCTGATATTGATGTAAGGATCAAAGCGCAAGACCAAGATGAAAACTCTTTAACCGATGATGTTGATGTTGCTATTTATTATGGACGCGGCAACTGGAGTGGTATAGAGACTCATAAGCTACACACAGAGTATATGGTGCCATTATGCAGCCCTATGCTATTAAACAGCACAATACCGATGAATACCCCAGCAGATTTACAAAAACATGTGCTGTTGCATGATATGACGCGTAGAAACTGGAAAACCTGGATGAAAACTGCAGGTGTTCGAGATATCAAAGTAAATCAAGGTCCCATCTTTAGCCATTCATCTATGGTCTTACAGGCAGCTGTGCATGGTCAAGGTGTGGCGTTAGGAAATAGTGTATTAGCTAAACCTGATATAGATGCTGGTCGTTTAGTCATACCTTTTAGTCATTATTTAGAAAGTAAAAATGCATTTTATTTGGTCTTTAGAGAGTCGCAATCAGAGCTTGGAAAAATCGTTTCTTTTAAAGATTGGATGTTAGGTTTAGTTGCTCAAGAACAAAATTAGGAAAGCGTTAATGATTCAATGGTACAAAGCAGATAATGCAAAAGCACAGTTTATATTTGCACATGGTGCAGGTGCGGGTTTAGATTCAGAGTTTATGCAACAAATGGCACAAATGCTCTCTAAAAAGCAGATAACGGTTGGTTTGTTTAATTTTGAATATATGCAAAAAATGAAAGCTGAAGGCAAAAGAAGACCACCAGAGCGAGCTGACAAGCTATTAGCTTATTTTGATAAAATACTAGCCCATGCAACTAAAGAAAGTGATTTACCCTTATTTATAGGTGGTAAATCTATGGGAGGTCGAATGGCATCTATGATAGTGAGCGATGAAGCTTATCTAACACATGAGCCTATATCATCGGTTAAAGGTGTAATTGCATTTGGTTATCCATTTCATCCACCAGGCAAGCCTGAAAAATTAAGGACTGCGCATTTTCCTGAGTTGAATTGTGCTTTAAGAGTCATTCAAGGGCAAAGAGATACTTTTGGTACAGAGTCAGAGGTGTCAGCTATGGAATTATGCAGTAATGTACAGCTCAATTGGTTGCCTGATGGAGATCATTCTTTGGTTCCTAGAAAAAAATCAGGTTTTACCCAAGAGCAAAACTGGGCAAGTGCAGCGGAAAAAGCCCTTAGTTTTATTGACGAGCAATTATCATGATTAAAATATATTTTATGTTAGGTGGCATTTTTGCTGCATTAAGTGTGATTTTAGGCGCTTTTGCCGCTCATGGATTAAAAAGTAAAATATCAGAGCAAGCAATTGTGACATTTCAAACTGGTGTCACTTATCAGATGTACCATGCATTAGCGTTGATTTTATTTGCACTTATCGCTAAACAAGGCGTGCCACTTAATTGGGCATCAGGTTTTTTGGTTGCAGGTACATTACTTTTTAGTGGCAGTTTATACGCACTAGCACTAACTGGCGTTAAATGGTTTGGTCCAATAACACCGCTAGGTGGCTTATTTTTTATAATCGGTTGGGTTTTATTTATTGTTCAGTTATATCGATATTTTGAAGCTTAAAATTAAAAAGGGGTCGGAGTGAATTAAATTTAATTCACTCCGACGCCTTTTTAGTGCGTTTTTAATTATCTGAAATATATGATGTTTTTATTTTAAATGTCTTTAGTCAGAACCTTATTAAGTATTATTTAGGTTTATTAACTCCGACCCCTTTTTAGGATTATGGCTAATGCACTGATAAATAGTGTTATTAGTGCAATCCATAATGGTGTGTCACCGTGCTTTGAATAAAAAGTACTGCCCGATATCTTGTTAAACTGTGTTTTAAGCACGTTAGTTTCAAATTGCTTTGATGACTCTTGCTTATCAGTTAAAGGGTCGTATACAGCAGTTATGCCATTGTTGGTAACTCGTAATAGTGGCAAGCCTAATTCTTGTGATCGCATGCGGGCTATTTGCATATGTTGGTGCGGGCCGTGAGAGTCACCAAACCAAGCGTCATTGCTTACGGTTAGTAATACATCGGTATTTTTTTGTTGATTAGCTCGAAGATAGCTAGAAAATACGATTTCAAAACAATTTGCCGGTAAAACATGCAAACCATTTGCTAATAAGTTTTTTTGAATAGGCTCGCCTGGTGTAAAAGATGACATAGCCAAGTTAAACAGAGGTGCTAATGGTCGTAAAAAATCTTCAAATGGTACAAATTCACCGATAGGTAAAAGCTTGTGTTTGGTATAGCGGTTCTTGTGTAAATATTCATATTGGCCAGTTGTGCTATCAGAGTCTTTTTTACCAACAACGATTAAATTATTAAATACGGTTTTGGTATCTCTTTGATAATCAACAATGCCTGTGATTAAAGCTGCATCGTTAAAAATGGCTGCATTATCAAGGTTTGATAAAAAACGGTAAGCATAAGTTTCAATTTCAGGGATCGCAGCTTCTGGCCAAACAACTAAATCTACATCCCAGTTTTTACGCGTAAGGTCTTGATATTTTTGCATCGTAGGCCAAGCTTGATCTGGGTTCCACTTAAGGCTTTGTTGAATATTTCCCTGAACCAGCAATACTTTAATTTCTTGCTCTGTATGCTCAAGTTTGTTGATCAAAGGCGCAGCAAAATATAAGCCAGCTATTACACAAGTTGTAGCTAAAAGTGCTTGCCAATGTTTCTTCTCTATCAAAAGCAATAAGCTAAATGAAATGATTAAAACAATAATGCTTAAACCAAATTCACCAATAATAGGGGTGAGAACATTCAATGGGCTATCAGTTAAAATATAACCTAATGATAACCATGGGAAACCAGTGAGCATAGTCGCTCTCAGTGCTTCCATTATGATGAATAAAGGTAATAAGCAAGCAAACCACAAATAGCAGCTATTTAAGCTCTGCTCTTTATTATGGAGGCTTTTTTTAAGTAATTTTGTACTGAGTCCACATGCAAGGGCTGGATAGATTGCCAAATATGCACATAAAATCAGCATAAGGATTAATGAAACAATTAATGGAAGACCACCAAAATCAGCTATGGCAACATGTACCCAGCTGATCCCTGCACCAAACCAACCTAAGCCAAACAAAAATCCTTGTTTGGCTGAGCTTTTAAATGTTGATGTTTCGGTGGGTTTTGCATTATAAAGCAGGGTGGCAATGCAAATAAAAGCCAATGGCCATAAATTATAAGGGGCATAACTTAATGTCATAAGCACACCCGATAAAAATGACAGTGTGCTTGTTACCATTTGCTTTTTATAGAGCTTGATCAAGAGGTGGCTTCAACTTCCAATTTTTTTGGCACAGTGATCTGTAATTGACCTATACGTCGATTATCAGAGTTTGCTATTTTAAATTGAATACCATTAACTTCAATGGTTTCGCCTTTTTCTGGCATATGACCAAAAGCGTGTAATACGATGCCGCCTATGGTATCGGCTTCATCAGTATTAAATTCAACACCAAAGTATTCATTAAACTCATCAAGAGGAGTCAATGCTTGAACCAAGTAAACATGTTTAGCAAGTTGCTTAATATCTTCTACTTCTTCTTCATCGTGCTCATCTTCGATTTCGCCAACGATAATTTCTAAAATATCTTCGATAGTGACTAAGCCAGAAACACCGCCGTATTCATCAACCACAATGGCCATATGGTAGCGTTTTTGTCTAAATTCATCTAATAAAGTATCAAGTCTTTTGCTTTCTGGTACTACGATAGCAGGGCGTAAATGATCTGTTAAAGGTGGTAATTCATCTTGATCTTTTAATATTAATGGCAATAAATCTTTTGCTAATAAAATGCCTTCAATATGATCTTTATCTTCAGAAATAACCGGGAAGCGTGAATGTGATGCTTCAACCATCAGTGGCAATAATTTAGCCAATGGTTTTTCTACATCTAAAGTGATCATTTGCGAACGCGGTATCATAATGTCACGAACTTTAAGTTCAGAAACACCTAATACCCCTTTGATCATTTTTTGAGTGTCAGAATCAATAAGTTCTCGATGCTGTGCATCTTCTATTACTTCTACTAATTCTTTTTTGCTTTGGGGTTCTCCTTGAAACATTTGGGCAATTGCCCCTAACCATGTTTTGCTTGAAGAACCCTGGTTACTCGGCGAGTTGTCGTCGCTCATACGCTTTTATTTAGCTCCGTAGTATTAAAATTAATCACTTCTTTATAGTGAAAGTGAATTAAACATCATCTCTATAAGGGTCGTCAATACCTAAACCCGCTAAGATTTGTTTTTCTAAGCTTTCCATTTCATTAGCTTCATCATTATCTATATGGTCAAAACCCAGTAAATGCAAGCATCCATGAACAACCATATGGGCAAAATGATTATGAAATGTTTTTTCTTGTTCAATTGATTCTTTTTTTACGATCTCAGGAGAAATCACTAAATCACCTATTAAAGGTAAATCTATTCCTGGAGGCGCTTCAAATTCAAATGATAAAACATTTGTAGGTTTATCTTTACCGCGATACTCAAAGTTTAATTGCTGGCTTTCTTGAACGTCAGAAATACGTATTGTCATTTCAGCGTCAGGCTTTAAGTTTTTAAGTGCCGTATTAGCCCAAAGCGAAAATTGTTCTTCATTGGGTAAATCATCAAATTCGCAAGCAATTTGTAAATCAAGATCAATCATTTTGAACTTCTTGTGTTTGTTTAATTATATATTGTTCTTTTTTAGCTAAAGCACGTTTTCGCTCTACTTCATCATGGGCTTCATATGCCATAACGATACGACCCACTACAGGGTGACGTACAACATCTTTTGCTTCAAAAAAGTTAAAGCTGATTTCATCAACTTCAGATAATACTTCAATTGCATGACGTAAACCTGAGCGAGCACCACGTGGTAAATCAACTTGCGTAATATCGCCCGTGATAACCGCTTTAGAATTAAAACCAATACGGGTCAAGAACATTTTCATTTGCTCTACTGTAGTATTTTGGCTTTCATCTAAAATAATAAACGCATCACTTAAAGTACGACCACGCATATAAGCAAGCGGTGCTATTTCTATGACCTTTTTTTCGATTAAACGTTCGACTTTTTCAAAGCCTAACATTTCAAAAAGCGCATCATATAATGGGCGTAAATACGGATCTATTTTTTGCGTTAAATCACCAGGTAAAAAACCTAGTTTTTCACCGGCTTCAACAGCTGGGCGCGTTAACAAAATACGGCGAATTTCTTGACGCTCTAAAGCATCAACAGCAGCAGCAACGGCTAAATAGGTTTTACCCGTACCAGCAGGGCCAATACCAAAACATATATCATGATTAACAATATTCGAAATATATAAATTCTGATTTGGATTACGCGGTTTAATAACGCCTTTTCTTGTTTTAATATAAGCATCATTAACATAATCACTTTTAGGCTGATCTTGCTCTAAGCAATTAGCTTCTTGTATGCATAAATGTATTAGTTCAGGCTCAATTTCTTTAATAACACCTTGTATCGGCGCTGTTTCAACATAAAGACTTTGCAACAAATCTAAACCGGTTTGAACATTTTTATGCTTACCCGTTATACGAAAGAAGTTTTCGCGATGGGCAATTTCAAGTCCTAAACGACGTTCTATTTGTTTAATGTTGTCATCAAAAGGGCCGGTAAGTGAGCTGAGTCTTTGATTGTCGGAAGGTTCTAAATATATTTCAGAGGTTTTTAATTTGTTGCTCAAAATGCAATCCTTGAAGGAAATGCCAGCGTTTGCTGGCATATCTGTATTGAGTAGTTAATTAAGGTGTAAAAGTCGCTACGCCTATTTCATTAACGTCTTCTTTCGCTGGTGCCTTGTTTAATATATCTGAAGGGGCAATATCTTTACGTAAATCCATTTGCGCTTCAGTACGTAATAATTTACCACGTAATGAGTTTGGCAATGCTTCAGTAATGCGTACATCAACAAATTGGCCAATTGTAGAATGTGGGCCTTCAAAGTTTACAACACGATTGTTTTCTGTGCGGCCACGTAATTCCATTGGGTTCTTTTTAGAAGGACCTTCTACCAAAATACGTTGCTCAGTATCAAACATTTTACGGCTGATATCTTGCGCCATTTGTGTAATACGGTTTTGTAATAAATATAAACGCTCTTTCTTTTCTTGCTCAGTTACATCATCTGGTAAATCTGCAGCAGGTGTACCTGGGCGAGCACTATAAATAAAGCTAAAGCTCATATCATAACCAATATCACTAATAAGCTTCATTGTAGCTTCAAAATCAGCTTGTGTTTCACCAGGGAAACCAATAATGAAATCTGACGACATACATAAATTAGGACGAACTTTACGAAGTGCTCTAATTGTTGATTTATATTCAAGGGCAGTATGGCTACGCTTCATTAGCGCTAAAATTCTGTCTGAACCACTTTGAACGGGTAAATGTAAGTGATCTACTAATTCTGGCACATCTTTATAAGCTTCAATAATATCAGGCGTAAACTCCACCGGATGAGAAGTGGTATAACGAATTCTGTCTATGCCATCAATTGCTGCAACGTAACGTAAAAGGTCTGAGAAATAACAAATTTCACCGTTATGTGTATCACCGCGGTATGCATTTACATTTTGACCAAGTAAGTTAACTTCACGTACACCTTGCTCTGCAAGTTGAGCAACTTCTAATAATACGTCATCTAATGGACGACTAACTTCTTCACCACGCGTATAAGGCACAACACAGAAAGTACAGTATTTAGAACAGCCTTCCATGATAGATACAAATGCACTAGGGCCTTCGGCTACAGGTTCAGGTAAACGGTCGAATTTTTCAACTTCAGGAAATGAAATATCAATAACAGATCCTGAATTAGTTTGAACTTGTTTAATCATTTCAGGTAAGCGATGCAGGGTCTGAGGACCAAAAATCACATCAACAAATGGTGCACGTTTACGAATGCTATCGCCTTCTTGAGAAGCAACACAACCACCAACACCAATTACAAGATCGGGTTTGTCATCTTTTAATAACTTCCAACGACCTAATTGATGAAATACTTTTTCTTGCGCTTTTTCACGAATAGAACAAGTATTAAGTAGAATTACATCGGCTTCTGTCGCTTCATCAGTCAATGTATAACCGTTTGTAGCATCTAATAATTCAGCCATTTTCTGAGAGTCATATTCATTCATCTGACAACCCCAGGTTTTGATATGTAGCTTCTTACCCATAGTGTTTCTCTTGCCTCGTGCTTTGGTGATGATAGCCGCAATTTGTTGCAACTTTTAACGCCCTTATTGGTATGATTTTTAGATCAGGAATAAGAGCAGGGCGCGTATTTTATAACTAACTAAGCAAATGATCAAAGTTTAATAATTTAGGTTTGTTAATTCATGGTTAGTCCCGAAATTATGGTCTAGAATTTTAAGTGATTAACTTTATATGTTTAGGATTAATTAATGAGATATCGTCTTGAAATACTTATCCCTCTTTTACTTTTAGGTTATGTTGCATTTTTCCCTTCTTTATCGGGAGAGCTACAAGAACATTTTTTTAAATTACATATATTATTACCCTATATTTTAGTTTTAATTGCATTAATTGTGCAGGCATTTGGCATATCTCAATTATGTGAATTAATAAAATCGTTAAAAGTCTTTTTTATCAATCAGCCTGAAATTTCAAATTTAAAGGTTATGACTGTAAAGGGGGCAATATCATTTAGTTATGTTTCAGCTACGCTTTGGGTTTTATATATTCTAGTACTATCTTCTGCTTATTCATTTAAGCTTAATGAACTAATTCCTGAAATTGCACTTGCGTTTACATATGCTTTCATTGTGGCTGAAATTATATTAAGGCCTTTAAGTAAAAGGTTGGAATTTTTGAATATAGATTAACTTGTATCATTGCTGTAGACCTTTTATGAAGCGTATAATATAAGTAATTGCATTTTTAGTTAAAAAGTTATGAAAAATCAAATTGTTATTGTTGGTGGTGGCATGGTTGGTGCTGCGACAGCTGTAAAACTTGCCAAA
>Ga0209396_1004042_pt1 | contig 14430 bp, 7 predicted proteins | sample GOMGulsemesocosm_6_FD_184638 | JGI IMG/M metagenome (GOLD analysis project Ga0209396, IMG submission 184638) | Methane-oxidizing microbial communities from mesocosms in the Gulf of Mexico - GOM8C Gulf of Mexico (SPAdes) (version 2) | ecosystem: Environmental > Aquatic > Marine > Cold seeps...
AACAAAGATATCAATTAATTTTCTAGCCAATAAATTATTATTTCGAACTCTTTTTAAAAAGCCAACTTTATCCCAAACAATCTCGGTCAGCGTGTTATCTTTGGTATTCACTTCATTATCAGTATCTGTTTTATGTACAAATTGTTTATTATCCTCATATTCCTTTTTCATTTCCTTGTTATTGATTTCTTTTTCTTCTCCTATCCAATAAATCATTTTTTCATATAACGTATCAGGGTCTACAGGTTTAGTCGCATAGTCACTCATTCCCGCAATAAGACATTTCTCTTTATCCCCTTTCATCGCATTAGCCGTCATGGCGATGATAGGTACGTCATTATAGAATTCTTTCGTTTTACCCATTCTAATTTCTCGGGTGGCCTCATAACCATCCATTTCTGGCATCTGACAATCCATTATAATTAATTTATAAGGTGCATCATCGGGTGAACTCATGAGTGCTGCCAACGCTTCTAAACCGTTGCCAGCAACATCAGCAGACAAACCAAAATTAGATAATATGCCTAATAGTACAACTTGATTGATACGATTATCTTCAACCAACAATATTCGTGAATTTTTATTTATGACTCTGTTACTTGAGGTGTCATCTCCTAATGATTTTAAGTGTTCACGAGTAACAGGTAGCTTTGCTTGCGTTAGTATTTTATCACTCTCTAATACGAGAGTTAGCGCGCCTAATAAATCAGATATTGTTGCGGGCTTGGGGAAGTTCGCAGAAACCCCTATCTCACTAAAAAATGCAACATCCATGCGTTCGGCCATTGGCGTCATCATTATCAATCCCATATTGATACAATTCTGCTCCACCTTTAATTTCCTTGCTAATGTTGCACCATCCATTTCTGGCATTTTCATATCCAAGATAGCAAGGTCAAAGTGATTTTTTTCTTTTTCTTCAATAATTCTTAACGCCTCATCACCACTTAACGCCTCATTAACTATTGCCCCCCACGCTTCAAGTTGGCCTTTTAATACCTTAAGATTAGTAAAATTGTCGTCGACTATTAATATTTTGGTTCCATTAATATCGATATTAGGCATCATATGATTTGATTGTTCACTCTTTTCAAGAAATAAAGTAAAGGTGAACTCACTACCGTGACCATAAGCACTTATAACATCAATCGTTCCATCCATTAATTGGCACAGTTGTTTAACAATTGCCAATCCTAACCCTGTTCCTCCGTATTTTCGCGTGGTAGAAGCATCAACTTGGGTAAAGGAATCAAACAATGTGGCTACTTTATTTTCAGGGATACCTATGCCGGTATCCGAAATACTACAAGTTAGCTGTAATCTTTCATCATATTCATTAATAAATGCTTTGATAAAGATTTCACCCGTACTAGTAAACTTTATTGAGTTGCCAACTAGATTGGATAGAATTTGTCGTAAACGGCTTGGGTCACCTTTAACAATTGAGTACTCAATATTGGCAACATCCAAAATTATTTCAAGTCCTTTTTCTTGAGCGCGTATTGCCATTGACTCAGCAAATACTCCCAGTTGACTACGAATATCAAAGTCTAAAATTTCTAGTTCAAGTTTTCCTGCTTCTATTTTTGAAAAATCCAAAATATCATTAATTAACAATAATAACGACTGACCACTTGAACCAGCAAGTTGCAAATAGTGGCGTTGCTGTTTAGTTAATTCACCTTGTTCCAATAGAGTGATCATTCCTAGTACTCCATTCATAGGTGTTCGTATTTCATGACTCATACTAGCTAGAAACTCGGATCGTAAACGTAAAGCGTTTTCAGCCATTTCAAGTGCTTGTTGTTTCAATACTCGTGCGTTGTGTTGTTCGGTAATATCTCTATTTGTACCAACAATCCGGATCTTTCTATCATAGTCGTCTTTCAATACTTGAGCGTGACATTCTATAAATTTAACGTCCTCATTCTGCAGTACGATTCGGTATTCTAAGTGAAAGTCTTCTTCTATCATTGAGAAGGACTTTAGAAAATCCTCAAACAATGCCATGTCATCTTTATGAATAAATGATAACCATTGTTCTTCAGATATTAAGGTCTCACTAAACATCAATTCGTGTAATGTACACATTCGTTCATCCCAAGTGCTACTTCTCGTGATGATGTTATAATCCCAAACTCCAATTTTAGGTGCCGATAAGGCAAAGTTAAATCTTCTTGCCATATTTTCAATTTCTAAAGTATTTCTTTTTTTGTCAGCCTCTAGTACTTTTTGCTCGGTAATATCTCTGATTAGTCCCGTAAATAACATGCCCTCGGGTGTCGTTGTTCGACTAATACTTAAACTCATGGTGAATATTTCACCTGATTTACGAAGGGCTGGAAACTCTCGACCTTGACCACCAATTTTAGTCTCGCGAGTTTTCAAATACGCTTGTATGTAACCATCATGTTGTTCACTGTGATGGTTAGGCATTAACATACTAATATTTTCACCAAGTATTTCATTTTCTTGATAACCAAACATTAATTCAGCTGACGAATTGAACCCCGTAATAACTCCTTTCTCATTGATATTTATAATAGCGTCAACGATTGAATTTAAAATGGATTGTAATTTCTCTGTGGCAATTTCAGCACGCTGAGTTTCAATAATTTGTTGTTCTGATTTTTGCTCAATTTTCACCAATAAGTTGTGAAAACTTCGAGCTAAGACTCCAGTTTCGTCTGTTTCATTAATAGGTAACGCACCACTTTTTCCTTTTTCATCATACTCATACAAACTCTCTGTCATTTGTATAAGTGGCCTAACAAGACGTCGTGATGCAAAAACCGAGAGAGCTAAGCTTAATATAGAAAGTGAAATACCAATTAAAATTGCTCTCAAACGCATATTTTGTATTGCATCAATATAACTATCGGTATCACTCTTTATTAAAAGATGTAGTGGTTGCAGTTGCCCATAATCGGATAGTGCGATGGTTGAATAAAAAGCATTAAACGGTTTTTTGTCATTATCACTGACCTCATTAATCCACTTTTCATTTATTCCTTGCGATACTGACGCCGAGAAACTTGGAAATTTGTCTAAAAATAAATCACTAACTGCATCTGTTTTAGCATCAGGATTAAAAATAAACTGACCAGAATTATTTGCGAGGTAAAAATCAATATCCTTTAAAGGCCCTCTTTTAATTTCCGTCACAAATTTAGTAAAATCAACTTCAATGGCAACCATGCCAAATATTTTGCCAGTTAAATTTGAATAAATTGGGATACCAACAAATACATTACTACGTGCTTGTTCATTATTTTGTATATTTTTAACGCTAAATTCTACCTTTGAGAATACTGACTTTTTGTTATCAGCCATTAAAGCTGATTTTAAAGACCTTATTTGAATATCTTGTGCTAATTCATGATCAGGAACAATACGAACTTCATCTTGCAAGTATTCGGCACTAACTACTGCATAATCCTTATCATCGAGAATTAAGTAACTAATTTTTCGAAAAATTGGCTTGTTCTTTAATAACTCATAATAAATAGCTTGTAGCCGTTGGCGCCACAAGAATAGGTTTTCTTTATCTTGTAATTCAACCGCTTGAGTAATTCCTTGAATAGGCGGAACATTGCTCATTAATGATATATCTTTGATACTTTGTATATATAACCCTTTAATTAATGGCTTAACAATCAGGCTTTTACTTTTTAGTTCTTTAAGCTCTTTTGCAATAACTAACTGTTTACTTTCTATATAGAAAGTTGTTCCGATAATAAAAGAGATCACTAACGAAAAAAAGAAACCCGCCATAGGTATTTTAAATGCTAGAGACCTGAATACCTTTTTGGTAGATATAGACTCCATTGCAAGTATATTGGTATTGGTATTGGTATTGGTATTGGTATTGGTATTGGTATTGGTATTGGTATTAAATGAGGATACATGACCTCTCGACAGATCCAGTAAAATACCAATAAGTACGCAGCCATAAGCAATATTTTTAAGAAAATGGGCAATATTAAAATGATTATCAAAGAGTGCTATAGAGCCAAAAGCCATATGGAGCTGAGTAACAACTTCAGGGATAATGCTTAATAAAAGTGCATACGTTAATATTGTTAATTTACCTTCATACCATAACCAATAAAATACCCCAGCAAAAATAAAAAGTGCTAGCGGCAACACATCATACGGACGTGTAATTAAGGCATTAGCAAACATAGTTTGCGGTAAAGAGTCACTTGATGTAGCAATGAAAATAACGAGTGCAGCTAACGATATAAATAAAAATACGGCAGTAAAAATAATTTTAAAATCCAATTTACTGTTCGTATATTCCAACCTCTTTTTACTCAACCATAAGCTTGAACCTGCAGCAATAATCATAATAACCGCGTTAAATATACGCGATAGTGCCCAAGTAAAAGGTATAAAATCAGTATTGGGCGCAGCGGAAGAAATAATACGAGTCGCGGCTAAAGTATGGAATGCATCAACAACACCTGCGGCTAACATCGCCAAGCCGATAATAGGCACAGTAACGTCACGTTTCATTCGATAATGCATAAATGACGCAATCGCTGCCATAATAGCTAGCGTGACTGCACTCCATTCAAGCAGTGCATGATGAATAACCCCTGCAACAGCCGCGAACAATTGTTCACTTGTCACTTTTCCCGTTGCAATAATGTCAGCATTGATAACTGAAATTGAAGAAGAAAAGTCAAAGCCCACAGCATTTAATAAAAGTGGCAGTGAACAAATAAACATTACCGTCAACCAAGACAGTCGTCGCCATCTAATTTGACTAGGTGATAAAGGAGTCATTAATTATACGCTCAACTATATTCAACAATGTTCAACTTTCTTATGTACATAAAAGTAACAGGCTACAAAAGCAAGAGAGTTATTAATCTTAATTACTCATATTCCATTAGAAACTGAGTTAATTCTGTAGAGTTAAAGGGTTTACGTAAAACAGGGTATAACCATTCATTATTTTCTTCTGCGATATAACCGCTCATTGAATAAATTCGAATATTGGGATATTTCTCTTGAACCAATGTCACTGCCTGACGTCCAGAAATATCGGGGAGAATCATATCGGTAATAAAAACATCAAAATGTTGATTATTATTTATTATTTCAATAAGTTCGGGCTTATTGACTGCATGTTGAGTGATTACCCCTTCATTTTCAAGGTATAAAGCAACAAATTCAGCAATACTCACCTCATCATCCAAAATTAAAACATTTTGGCCAACGATACTTAGTTTCGATTTCTTTTCAATTGTCTGAATAGAGGTTTTTGGACTTGCAATGACCTTACAATTAAAAATAAGCGTAAAATGAGCCCCGCCTAATTCTGTGCTATGTCCCTCAACCTGAATTGCACCATTATGCTTATATATCGTGCTATATACATTTGCTAGACCAATACCATTGCCTTTATTGACTGACTTACTGCTATAAAAGGGGTCAAATATTTTGGCCAAATTCTCTTGTTCAATACCTATACCATTATCTTCAATATGGATTTCCAATTTATCATCATCTGTGATGTTGGCAGATATTTTTATCTTTCCAATCAATGTTCGTTCGCGTATAGCATCTTGAGAATTTAATACTAAATTTAATAATATATTAATAAATTCACCTTGTGGAAATGTAATTTCACAATGAATATCGTCAATATTCAATTGAAAATCAATCGTACTTAATAAAAGCTGTTTAAATAGGTATTTATTCGCTTCTATTTCTTTCATGGGATCAAATTTTATAATTTTAACCGTTGGTTTACGTGTAAATGCCAATAATCTTTCAGTGACATCCTTGCCTTTATCAATTGCATTTTTAACTCGTTCTATGTATTTAGAGATATCCTGTACACCTTGAGAAAACTTTAATTCAAGCATTTCCGTTGCCCCTAAAGCGACACCGAGCACATTATTAATATCATGAGATACATTGCCGAAAGTATTACCTAATAACGCCAAACGATTGCTTATAATTTGTTGTTGATCTTTTCTAAATTTTTCAGTTACATTTTCAACAATCCAAATATAAATCCCGGCATCACTTTCATAAGTTACAGATAAATCAAATACAGAATTAAATTTATCAAAGCTTATATCTGTTTTCTTTATTTGACCTTGCTCTTTTGCTTTACGTTTAAAATCTAAATATTCAGAAATACTAAAATTAACATAATTAAATAAAACAGAATTCTTGTTACCCATCTGTGGGGATAAATCTTGATAAACAACATTGTCTTGATCATCAATAAAAAAAATGGGCACCTTAATAGTGTAATTGACCATTGCAAGCAACTTTAATTTTTCAAACACACGTTCAGATTTAGTGATATCTCTAAAAACACCAAAAATCCCAATAACGTTACTTTTACTGTCGAGCTCTATTTTACCCAATAACTCTACTTTTATTTTATTTCCTAAAATATTTTTAATGGTACTTCTAAAATGAAAACCTTGTTTATTGGCAATGGCTAGTTCAATACATGCTTTGAATTTATTTTGCTCTTCTGGAAGAAAAAAACGTAACGATGAATCAAATGAGGGCTGGTAATCATTTTGCTTTACACCATGAATTACATATACTCCGGTCGACCAATATAATTCTTGGTTAACTACATCAAGATGCCAATGCCCTGAATTTCCGAGTTTTTCTGCTAAGGTTAGATAATTATTTTGTTTAACCAAACGTTCTTCTAAAAAGTGATTTTCAGAAACATCTTTAACGGTTCCAAACATTTTTAATGGTTTATTTTCTTGATCTTTAAATATTTTACCTATTAAAGTGATCCATTTTCTTTCCCCATTTTTAGTCGTGATAGGGGAAGTTAAATGAATACATGGAGAATGTCCTTCAAGGTGAATTTTTATTTCGCGATAAATATTTTTTAAGTCCTCTTTGGTGATATGTTGCTCGATAAAACTAATTGGACCATAAAAATCTTCGGCTTTATAGCCCAGAAGAACCATCACTTGTACTGAATAATAAATAACATTTTGTTCGATACTCCATTCCCAAAATGCTTCTTCAATACCATTTAATACGTTATGGGTGTCTTTTAAAAAAGCAGGTGTAGCGTCAGTATTTGTAGCAGCGTGATTAACAAAAATCACATAACCATCATCTACATTATTGACGTTAATAACGCAGTTAATTGTTTGCCCGAGTTTACTCGTGAGAGAAATTTCACATTCCATAAGCGCAACACCGATTATTGTCTCATCATGTTGTTGGAGCTTGAGGTTATGACCAAAACTTGGAAAAAGAGAAGTTACTTTCTTCCCCGTTAATTCTTTTTTATCATATCCAGATAACCTTTCAGACAAAAGATTACAATCCTTAACTTCTCCCAAAAAATCAATATAGAAAAGTGCAAAAGGAACACAATCTAAATGTAGCTTTTTAAGCTCATTCAAAACAGTTCATCCTCATCATCAATAAGCTCAAGCTCATCAGAGTGTTGATCATTTAATACACCCAAATCATCAACACTTTCAAGTGCGGTGTCTAATAACTGAACAACTTCTATAAAGTTAATATCATCTTGTGTATGTTTTTTTAAGGCGTTATGCACTAAGTTTGTTAAATAGTCTTCCTGCTCCATTGACATATCTAAAACGTGAAAACTTTGTCCAATACTTTGCACAATTTCATTCATAACCTCTTGTTGATGATGTTTAGATATCTCGATCATTCTCTTGGTTTTTCCTACCGCTAATTGAATTTGCTCTTGTACAGTAACCAGTGAATGTTGATAAGCAATAAAGGAAATTCTTGCACCTAAACATTCAATAATAGAGGCAAGTGCATCAATATAAATGTCAGTATCGACTGAGCCCTCTTCCATATTTAAAATAAGTATCGATACTAACGTGTGATTAAAAATGGTACGACTACCAAAACGATAAAGTCGAGGCTTATCTTTAAGCAGTTTCATCACATCAATTTCTACGGGGGAACAAAAACCATTTTTTGAATTAAAAAACTCCCTTTCTCCGTTTATTGGATAAAAGCCAATACACCCTTCCAAATTCATTGTATATAAATAGGAAAACACTTCATCTCGTATTTTCTCTAAAGTAAAACAGTGATTTATACGGGATGTCAGTTGCATGCAACTTCCGTATTTAGAGGCTTGTGCCATAGAAACATTTATGACTCGATCTTTCGAATTTATTTCAGACTCAAAATTGTTTATTTTCTTTTGATATTCGATCAGTTTATGAAATTTTTTAATGAGTGCAATTAACGATATGGGCTTTGCCAAGAAGTCATTGGCTCCACATTCTAACCCTTTAATAATAGCGTCTTCTGTTGCCAAACCAGAATATAAAACAAATGAAGTAGCAACCGTTTGCTCTATAACTTTTGATTTAATCCAATCAGAGCCTTTATCATCACCTATATTTTCATCAACTAAAGCAATGTCAAAAAAATTATGCTGACTAACAATGTCTTCTGCTTCATGTAAATCTATAGCGCATTTAACATCAAAGTCATCTTCTAAGGCTTCATGCAATAGCTCTAAGTAATCTTTATCGTCATCAATGATCAATACCTGAGGTTTAGACATATATCTATATTCCTTTTTAATATTTAAAGAATAAAATAAAAATAAGTAACGGCTATTTAAGAACAAAACATACAGATCTACATAATATCTATAGGTTAATATTTAAATAAAATATCCACTTTATTCACTTCCACAGCTAAAATTATTACTAAGTCGTCCAGACATACGACGCCTCTACTAACGTTCCGTTATCTTTAAAAGCTAAACTTTCACATAGCTGCTCTACTAACTCGATACCACGTCCACTTAACATAATAGCATCCGATTTTTCTGCTCTTTTTCGATAATGTGCCTTAAGATCAAACCCTTGACCACTATCTTGAATGCAAATTTTAATTCGCCCCCCCTGTGGAAAAGGATGAGAACTCAACCTAATTTCAACAAAACCGGAATCTAAGGTTTTTAAACGAACCTCCCGTTCTTTATAATATTCCGCAAACCCTTCATGACTTGATTTCAAATCAGAGCTCAAAGCCAATACACCATGGTCTAACGCATTGACAAATAACTCCGTTAAAATAGTGTATAAACTTTGCCAGTGCTCTGCATTACCTTCGAATTCATTTATTTGACTCATGGCCATAGGTATCGGGTTAACACTAGATAAACGAGGACCAGTCAACGCCAAACGCCATCGCCATGCAGAGTTTTGTTCATCATCGGAATCATTGAGATGCTCTTCAGCAATATTATCGGTGGTATTACTAACAACAAATGTTTGCTCCCAACCATCACAAGGGATATCAATCAATGAAATATCGTCTTCTTGTGGCATGCCCATGCAAAAATCATTAACACTATTTAATACGGTATTGCTAACACTGCCAGAAATTACACCTAATTTTGCGGCCTGCTCAAAACGTTCAAATTCATACATTTCACCTTGTTCATTTCTTGCTTCTACAATGCCGTCGCTGATCAATATCACCCTATCTGTTATTTTTATAGGAAGAATGGTTAATTTTGTATCTGGCAGTAAATAAGGCAAAACGCCCATTGGAGGATGACATGATTCTATTTGATTTTTAATATCGCCTTGTTTTGAAAAAACATAAACATCAGGTAAACCAGCATTAAAAATATAGGCTGATTCATCATGAGAAGAAATAGTGACAAACGCGGCCCCTAAAAATAAATCTGGTGGCAATAAGTCATACAGTTGCTGATTCACTTGTCCTATGACTTCTAATAAAGTAAACCCTTTTTTGGTCATGACTCTAAATGTTTCAGCCAGAGGGATAGCTCCTATTGATGAGCGTAATCCATGTCCCGTAAAGTCACCTAAGAGAATATTCACATCGCCATTGGGACATAACGCAGACAGTTGAATATCACCACTAAAAAGCTCAGCTGCTTTTTTTACAATACCAATTTTATCAAGCGCGTAATTCCTTGATTCAATAACATCAGACATGAGTTTTTCTGCAAGTTCGGCGTCTTGTTGTTGCTCTTGTTGTAATGTTTTTACTTGTTGATATAGGTCGCTAATTCGTTGGATGGATTTTATTTTTGCTTTGAAAACCTCAGGGGAAAATGGCCGAACCAAAATACCGTCTCCCCCCGCTTCAATACTCTCAATAAAAGCTTGGTCCGTATCCATACTGGTTATAAATATCAATGGACATAAGCTAGTGCCCGTTGATAGTGATTTAATTTTTCGAGCCGCTTCATAACCATTCATTATCGGCATATTAATGTCCATCAATACCAAGTCTGGCTTATATTTAATATACATTTTTACGCCGCGAGCACCATCATTTGCAGAAAACACTCGATAACCTTCCTCCTTTAACAACACACTTAAAACTTTGCACTGCATGGCGGAGTCATCAACAACCAGTGCTAATTTAGTATTATGCTTTCCAGTAAGATTGGTCATTCATTAAACCTTAATGGTCATCAATCGGTGAAATTGCGCTATTTCCAATATTTTATTTACCCCTTCACTAGGTCTATTAATTAATACATCGCCACCAACTTTTTCGGCATGATCCTTCAATAACAAAATCATTCCTAAAGCAGAACTATCCATATACGTGGCTTTAGATAACTCTAATGAAAATTGAGTGCCACTATCATTACAACTTGAATAGGCTTCTCTAAATTGTTGATGTAATGAAAAATCAAAACGCCCTTCTATTTCTATAGAAACATTTCTGGAATTTTCAGCAATAACCTTTTTTACTGTCATTTTCTTCTCCAATCAAAGTAGTAAAATTTTTCCATTAATTTAAATCTTGTTAAAATAAATCTACCTCTCCTTCCTCCATCGACATTTGTGAGACACTACGACTTTCATCAGCCTGCTTAGTATTTTCGATAATTTCTTCGCACTGTAGCGTTATATTTGACAACTGCTCAGCACAATTATCCTTATTTCTATCAAAGTCCGTTAGTAGTTGGCTCAATGATGATATTGCGGCGAGATTATCTTTAAGAGATGCGAGTGTTTGAAAAGTTAAATCTTCAAATTGTAACGAACGCACACCTGTTGCTACGGTATCAACAATCTGTGGCCCTAAAGCTGCAAGTTCCTCAACGACAAGGTTAGTTTCATTATTAACATTACTTACATGCTCAACCATAAGGCTCACTTTATCTTTTGCTTTAAGGGTTGATGTCATATCAGCTGAAGCCATATGCTCTACTGATTTCCTTAGATTATCAATAATTGTTTGTGCGAGAGATATTTCACTTCGAATATCATTATTAAGCTCTGTTGAATTAATCGATAGTGAACGAACTTCATTGGCAACAACAGCAAAACCTCGCCCAGCATCACCCGCTCTAGCCGCTTCTATGGCTGCATTTAGTGCCAATAAATTAGTTTGACTTGCAATATTTTCCACTTGCGACAATAACTTAAAAATACCATCAAGCTGCTTGACCATTTCATCGGTATAAACCATGGTTTCCAAGCTTTTTTTACTCGTTGTAATAATCACATTAACAAAGTCTTCAAGTGTCTTACTTGAGTCATTTACAAATGACTCAAGCGTAGTATGTTCGTTATCATCAGTCTTTTGCTTACTAGAAATAATGCTATTTATCATCTTTTGTTGTTCGAGACTTAAATTTTGTAGATACTTAAAGCTCTCAGATATTCCACCTACTGCATCACGAACAAGATTACTCACCCGCTCTATCTCATTTTCAATAATCTCTATCTGCTTGGAAATAAGCATATTCATTTGTATAAAAGAATGACGAACAATATCAACATCGATAGCGTCATCGTTCGCTTTATTATCGACAGTTTTGTTACCTTGTTTTTGCTCTTCTCGAAAAAGTAAAAAGAAGATAACACCAATAAAGAACGTCGCTGCCACGGACAAAACACCCATCTGAATAAATAAGGTATTAACGCCAATGAATAGAGAGAGTCCTATACCAATGAAAAACAGCAATTGACGAAAATCAATCATTACGTGCCTCTTTCATCTCATTACGGTCGAGGGCTGCATAATTAAGGATCTGTTGGGCTATCTTTAATAACGAGCACTGTTTAATATGCGCATTTAATTCAAATGCTCTGCCCGGCATCCCCCAAATTAAGCTACTTTGTTTATCCTGAATAATAGTCATTGCACCATTATCTTTTAATTCAAGCAGCCCTTGAGCACCATCTTGTCCCATGCCTGTTAACAAAACAGCTTGCATATTGGCTGCAAGAGGAACAAGCGAGTTAAATAAAACATCTACGGCAGGTTTATGTCTATTTACGGGTTCAGAGTCTTCCAAAGTACAAAACAATGAACCACTTTTACTTTCAATTTTTAAATGTTTATCTCCTGGAGCTATATAGACATTGCCTTCTTTTATTTTCTGTCCATGCCTTGCTTCTTGGACATTAACGGCACAATTTTCATTCATGCGCTCAGCAAAACGCGCACTAAAGGTTTCAGGAATATGCAGTGTTATAACAACCGGAGGAGAATTACTGGGTAAGGTGGTTACAACCTGTTTAATTGCCTCTGTTCCTCCTGTGGAAGCACCAATAGCAACAAGATGATTGGACCTTTTACAGCCAGTAAATGATAATGTTTTTTTGTTTGTGTCAATGGCGACAGACGCATTAATTTTGTAATTTTTTTGATCAATACAAACTGCATTTCTCACTTTTTCGATTAAGACTTCTTTGAAATTATTTTTGCTGGCGAGTAATTCTTCAAAGCTTGGTTTCGCTATAAAGTCCACGGCGCCAAGCTCTAAAGCCTCTAAGGTGATATCTGCACCTTTAGTTGTTAACGTCGATAGCATAACAACAGGCATTGGTCGTAATCGCATTAAGTTATCTAAAAAAGTAATGCCATCCATTTTGGGCATTTCAACATCCAACGTCAGTACATCAGGATTAAGCTTTTTAATTAACTCCCTAGCAACTAATGGATCTTTAGCTTCACCAACAACGTCAATATCTTGTGCGCCACTTAATACTTCCCTGACAATGCCACGGATAACAGATGAATCATCAACAATTAGTACTTTTATTTTCTTCATTCAAGTAACTTCCTTTAAAGGCAAAGAACTAAAACAACTCTATATCACCATCAATAGGTGCATGGTCAATACTACTGCGGTAATCTTTTTCTCTTTTTACGATAGTATCGTTGTGTAAATTATCGATGGTTTTAACAAATGCTTTACCTGTATTAGGTTCAAAAACTATTTTCCGAGGATAATAAGATCCCAAATCAGAGCCCACAATCGGAATATTCTCTTCTTCTAAGTAGTGCTCAACAAACTCAATATTGCGCTCACCAACATCAGACATCTTTTTTAATACTTTGCCGCCGCCAAAAACCTTGGCACGTAAATTAACCTTTCGACCACCATTTTTTAAAATATTATTGATCAAATGTTCCATCGCAAAATTGCCATAACGGGTTGCATCTGATGCCATTCCTCTTTGTCCCCAGTCAACTTCATGAGCTTCTTTATCCGTTAATGGCAACATAAAATGGTTCATTCCTCCGATGCCGACTTTACCATCCCATATACATGCAGAAACACATGAGCCTAATGTAGTAGCGATGACAACGTCTCGTTTTGTCATGTAAAATTCACCAGGTAGTATTTTAGCGACGACTTTAGAACGTTGACTATCCCAATAATGATTGACATGAACAAACTCAGGCAAACATTGCGATAAACACTGTTGAACATGGATGTTTGTCTTTCTTAATACTGTCATATAGTTAATTGCTCAATGCTTTAATATGGCTTTCGAAAGATTGTTCGACCAACATTTTCAAAATATTTTTGGTATTGACCGAGATTTTCACTATGACCTAACATTAATAAGCCACCCGGTTTTAACAATTCATAATATCGATCAAATAATTCTAACTGTGTTTTTTTGTCAAAATAGATAATGACGTTTCGGCAAAATATGATGTCAAATGGTCCTTTCATTGGCCATTCATGCAATAAATTCAAATGTTTAAAGGTAATTAAGCGCTGCAACTCGGTTGTTACTTTTACATTTGACTTGTTTTGTTCGTTACCTCTTCTGAAATATTTCTTTTTCAATTTTGTTGGAATGTCTTCTATTTTACTGCTCTCATAAATACCTTGTTTACCCTTCGCTAAAACGTTGCTATCGATATCTGTCGCGAGTAACTTTACATCCCATTGAGTTATGACCGACTTCATTGCTTCACACAAGGTTATTGCAATGCTGTATGGCTCTTCTCCTGTTGAACTGGCTGACGACCAAATACGTAACCGTTTATTATTTGCCGCACTATTTTTAATGAGTCGTGGTAATTCATGTTCACTCATATAATCAAAATGGTGTTGCTCCCTAAAAAAACTCGTTAAATTAGTGGTTATGGCATTAATAAAATAGTCTCTTTCCT
>Ga0209396_1004044_pt1 | contig 14427 bp, 15 predicted proteins | sample GOMGulsemesocosm_6_FD_184638 | JGI IMG/M metagenome (GOLD analysis project Ga0209396, IMG submission 184638) | Methane-oxidizing microbial communities from mesocosms in the Gulf of Mexico - GOM8C Gulf of Mexico (SPAdes) (version 2) | ecosystem: Environmental > Aquatic > Marine > Cold seeps...
ACCGTTAAAACCCGATAACTTTTTTGCGGCATGATTGGCGGCTTTTGCTAAAGTAGGCGTTGAGCCAAAACCAACACCAACAGGCAATCGAGTTTCTTTCCATACCGCGCGTCGTATTTTATGACCGTAATCATGCCAATCATCAATGATGTTGCTGTAGTTTTTAAATTGCAAAAATGACTCATCAATTGAATATACGTATTGGTTATCACAATACCGAGAGATAACATTCATCATTTTTTCGCTCAAATCAGCATAAAGTTCATAGTTAGATGAACGAATAACAACATTGTGTTTAGCCAAAAAATGTTTTATTTGAAAATAAGGTTTAAATTTTGGGACACCCAAGCGCCTTGCTATAGGGCAAACTGCACAAATACAGCCGTCGTTATTAGTGAGAACAACAACCGGCTTATTTCTGATGCTAGGATCAAACACCTTTTCGCATGACGCGTAGTATGAAACTGCATCAACTAAAGCATACATTCGATAACTCTTTGGTTTTGCGGTGTATACGTATTGAGCGCGTTACAATGCCTTCAACTTGAAATTCATCATCGGCGGATACAGTAACGGGTTTATGCAATGGCGAGGCTGAGAGTAATTGTGCTTTATCCTTATCGATAAGTTTGCACGTAAAGCAACCGTTGTAGTTAGCGACAATAACATCACCTTGGTGCAACTGTTCGGCTCTGTCTACAAGTAGTAAATCACCATCGAATATACCAACTCCTTCCATAGAGTTACCTTTGGCTAAGCCAATAAAGGTTGCATCAGGGTTGATGATCAATAGTTGATCTAAAGACAAGCCAAGCTCTTTATACTCGGCCGCTGGTGATTCAAAGCCAGAGATGCCAGCTTCAATGTTGAGAGGGATAACTTTCATAACGAAATCACTGTAAATAAACACAGTATAACAGAAGGTGGAATAATAATGTTTTTTATCTACAAGGCCGTGTTATATATCAAACTATGCAACTGTTATATAAGAAAGTATTTACACATAACCTTGCATCAACTACATTTACCGCTCACCCATTAAAGGAATAAAGAAATGAAATTATCTATTGTTGCCGCGTTGTCTTTTGCGTTGTCTGGTTGTGTTGTCGCTATAGGTGATGATCGTCCCGAATTTAGTTATACAGAATCAGAAGATATAAAAAGAGTGTTTGTCGAAGACGCTAAGATAATCAATTTATCATCATCAACGAACGGATGGTCTTATGACTTCTATGTTGAAATTGAGGGTGGTACTGGTGAATGCGCGGGCAAGAAAATTGGGTTTACTCGTATCGGTCATGTAAAAATGGGTGAAAGGCTTTTTGATTTGGCTAAGATTGCTTACTTAGAAAAGAAAACCGTTACTATCGGCAATAATGGCGGCGGTAACGGCTGTAATGATGCAAGTTTTATTGTGACAACAGGCTAAACCAACCCGTCCAAGTGTCCTATCCATAAATCATAAGCGGCAGACTGTTCATCTAAGTAATCATGTAGATCATAGTTGCCGTCAACACCCAATTCAAATTTATACATAATCAAACCAATTAACTAATCAATACAAATATATTCAACCCAAAATCATAACCTGACAATCTAGAAAAATAGCTAATTTCATAATGACCGAACTTTTTACAATCCAGACAATTTTGTACAATAATTAATTATTCAAACATCACAGTCTCTATTGACGAACTTTGTATTCATAGGATATATTTGTCGGACGGACAAAGGAAGGGACTTCCAACTTGTACGCCGAACAGATAAGCGGAGCTTATCCAAATATAATCCACATAGTGTTACCGATTTAACCCCCTCAAACCAAAAAACCAAAACACAAACCCTTATACACCAACGCCTACAGCTATGTTTGAAGTAATTACTCTAATAATACTTATCCTTACCCACCAATCCAAAACCGTGACTTCGCTACAGCACCGTTAATTTACCATGCTACAGAGCATTTGATTAGTTTTTGTACAGGGTTTGTGACACGCTTTTATACCCAATGTCCCGCTTTTTTTGAGCAACGTGACTAAGGAGGTTGCGCGATTTGTCCCGCTTTTCGCTAATCGCCTGGCATAAAAAAACGGCCTATAAAAGACCGTTATTTAGTACACATTTGCTGTTATTATCGTTAATTTTGTAAGATGTCCTTGGTATGTTCCATACGAAAACCAAATTATTATTAACTTAAAAGTGTCGGCAAACACCCTTCATGGCGTCGCTGAATCTTTGTAATATCTTTAACAATATGTTCATTGCCCGTAAGAATTGCTGCCATCATTGCAGTCATGGTAAGCAAGCCGTTTGATGATTTTATAATGTCTTTGATAAGCTGTTCAGGATAGCCAGCACCATGACGTTGCAAGGCATGAATGCCACCATGAACGTAAGAGTTCAATACTCGCCATTGAACATCTCTAAACTCAGTTAACATAATTACAGCTTGCTCAGGGGCTTCACCCTGCATTCCTTTAATCATATCTTCGTTACTTGGCTTTTGCTCTGCCGTTTTTGAAAGCGTTCTTGCTTCTGCCATAGTGTTATCGACTTTTTTGTCACTTGCCGCATAAAACAACCATATAGCCCGCGTTATGGCTTCAAACTGAGAACGGCACAGACATATAGCCGATGTAAAGCTACCAAGTAAAACAAGTTGCCTAACACTGCCACTATGCTCTAATGCTACAGAACACATGATCCAGCTAGCAACAATGCGGTTACTATCATCAACAGGCCCATAATCAAAGATACGGCTAAATTCGCTGTTCAGTGCTTCTGACTTTTCTAAAAGTTCATCCATGCTTATTCTTCCATATCGTTATTTATGTATCAAAACTTGAACTAGATTTGCTCACAAATTAAAGCTTCAAACCTGCACCGTTTTCTTTCAACCACTCTTTGCATTCCGAATAATTAGGCATGACACGTTCGAGCTGTCGCCAAAAGTGCGGTGAATGGTCGTGATGTATTAAATGGCAAAGCTCATGCGCAACAACATAATCAACAATGCGGTTCGGAGCCATAATGATTAGCCAGTTATAGTCGATGTTACCTTCAACGCTACAACTGCCCCAACGGCTTTTATATTCTTTTATGCCAACAGCATTACACGTTACGCCGATGCTCTGTGCAAAACGGTGAGTTTTTTCCGTTAACTTTGCCAACGCGTGCTGTTTATACCAACTCGCCAATGAGTCTTGAATCAATTCAGGGTTATCACTCCCTGCACGTAAAGTAACGGTAAATCGTCCTTGAGCAAGTTTTACCGGTTGATACGGCCCTTTGTTCACCTTTAGTCGGTAATTACGTCCTAAGTACGAGAACGACTCACCAGAAACATACTGCTTTTCACTTGCCGCTTGTGAAGCTCTGTGCAACGCTAACTTTTCTTTTATCCAACGGCTCTTATCTTCAAGCAGCTTAACTATTTTTGTTGATACAAGCGCTTGCGGTACAATGACGGTCACTTCACCACCTTCTACTTTGATAGTGGCGGACTTAATACGCTTGGTGCGGCTAACTTCAGCAACAAAGCCATTGCCTTGTATAAACTCTGGGGTTATCACTATTTATGCCCTGAACTTTTTCCGTTACTTGTACCGAACTTGTTCTTACCTAAGTCCATAAAGCGCTCTTGTATGACTTTAACGAGGCTAGGATCGCCAAACGATTGTTCAATAACAGCGCGTTTAATTACTTTTTTCATACGTCTAACTTCGTCTTGCTTGTTAAAGAAATCAACAATTTTGGTTGCTTCATCAAACGTATTTACTAAGGTTTGGGTCGTGGCTTTTATTTCCTGCATAACATCGTCATTAACAACATAATCGCCGTTAGCCTCAGCCATGTTTGATACTTCTGCCATTAAAATATTATAAAAGGCGTACTCTGTTGCCGATAAGCCAATATCATCAGCGGCTTTTTTATGATTGAACTCGATGCCATCAACCATTTCAAGCAACAACTCAAGCTGTTGTTCCCACTTACCCGCGTTCTTTAATATGATGTCTTTAAGCTTAAGGCTTAACGACTTGTAATACTCAGGATCATCATCAAGGTTTACGGTAAGGTGATGCTTAATTGCACTTTCAACTTCTGACGCCTTTGACTCGTCCGATTTTACCGCGCTAAGCTTTTCTTTAAAGTTAGCCGCCAATAAATCCACGGGCGGTATTTTTGGATCTACGCCCGTACTAATAATGTGTTCGTCAACTAACTGCCGTACTTTAGCGCCAACGTCTGACAAGTCTAGCCCTTCATCACGGTAACGATTACGCGCCGCATTATGTAGCTTGCCGAGAAACTTCAAGTCAGGCACAAACGGAGCTGCCGCAGTGTCGGGTAATACTATGTTCATTTGTTTAGCAAAACGTTTAAAGGCTATTTCAAATTGACCGCGTACTTCATCGTCTTTTAAGGCGAGTACACAAAGGTCAATGTCACGTTCCTTAGCGCCTAATACATCTTTGAAAAAGCCCATCGCGACTGTGTGCGTAGCTTTTAACTTGGGTATTTCGTCTTTAAGCGATTGATATGTGCCGTCGACATCGTTACTGCTAAACAGCTCTAAGGCTTCAATTAAATACTCAGACAAGCCGTGATAATCAACAACAAAGCCGCACGACTTACCCGGATAAGTTCTATTAACTCGGGCAATGGCTTGCATCAAGGTATGCTCTTGTAGCTTACGGTCGATGTACATTACTTGTGCTATTGGCGCATCAAAGCCCGTTAACAGCATATCCTTAACAATAAGAAACGCCGTTGGGTTTTCCGCTTCTTTATTAGTACCAAGGGGCTTGGTGAAATCAGCAATCGCTTTCTTTTGATGAACTTTATCGGTGTACTGGGCAATTTCAGGAACGTCATTATGATCCCCTGATATGATCACCTCTGACGGTGGCGCGCCTAACTCATCTAACGTTTTCTTGTACAAGGCCGCCGCATGGCGACTACCCGTTACTATCATGCCCTTAAAGCCGTCAGGCTGAATATGTTCACGATAATGTTTGAGTAAATCAATACACACCCAACGAATACGAGCAGGAGCTTCACGTACAGCACGTTCTACACCATATTTTGCTTTAATTTCTTGCCGTTGCTCTTTAGTGTAATCAGCAAAGTATTCTTCAAATAATTTATCTAACGACTCGGCTGAAACATCAGTTATAACTTCACGGCCTTCGTAAAGTAATCGCACCGTTGCGCCATCTTCCACCGCCTCATTGATCTTGTATTGGTCAATGTAACCGCCGAAAGCATTACCCATTTTTTGCGTTTTAAGCAGTGGCGTTCCGGTAAAACCAATTTTAGGGGCATTAGGTAAAGCGGCATTGATAACCATAGCTAATCCGCCAAACTGTGTTCTATGTGCTTCATCGGCAAGTACAATGATCTTAGCGCTTGGGTTTAGGTCGGTAAAGCCGCCTTCTTTCTCAGCGTCTTGAAACTTTTGCACCATAGCCGTAACTAAATCAGACGAATCTTTTTTCAGTAATGCTTTTAAAGAAGCGACCGAGTTAGCGTTATACACGGTTTCACCTTGCGCATCACGAAAGGTACTCGATAACTGCTCGTCAAGTTGCGTGCGGTCGGTAATGAATACCAGCTTGTATTGTTGTAGTTCGGGATCACGGCGCATCTTCACCGCCAGCATGACCATAGTCAGCGACTTACCTGAACCTTGGGTATGCCAAACAATACCCGACTTGTCTTTACGTGTTGTGCCGGTTTTAAGGCGTTCAATTACTTTGTTAACCGCCCTGAATTGCTGATATCGAGCTACTTTCTTTATCAGCCTACCTTCAACAGGTTCATAAATAACGAAGTTTTGTAAAATATCGAGGAAACTATTTTTGTTGAACATACCCGCCAGCATACGTTGCTGTGCAGTTGTTCCATCGCCGCTAAGCTCTTTATCGGTAAAAGGATAAGCATCTTTCCAATCGCCGTAGTGCTGGCCACTAGAACTGATAGTGCCGACTTTAGCTTGGTCACGACACGTCGAAACCATTAGCTGGTTATACCAAAATAGCTTGTCAGCGCCTTCATCATCGTGCGGATGGCGCAAGTTCGCATAACGACGTAGTTGATTAATGCCCTCGGCAATGGGGTTAGGAATGTACGGGGATTTACATTCGATAACCGCCAGCGGCAAACCATTCACAAAACAAACAATGTCGGGAATTATGTTCTGGTTAACGCCTTCTACTTTGAATTGGTTAGTGTAGATAAATTCGTTATTTTCAGGGTTATCAAAGTCGATGATTTTCACGGTTTGCCCTTTGCGGCCTTTACCTAAGTCTTGCTCAACTGATTGATAATTGACTAAAGTGTTGTACAAGGCATGGTTATACTCCATCAAACCGGCATAAACAGGGTGCGTTAGCTCGCGCGATACTTTGCGCAGGTTTTCATCACTGATCCACTGGTTGATGCGTTTAATCGCCGCATCAAGTTGCTTAACCAGCACTACATCGCGTAAATAAGTTCTAGCGCCCGCTTCTGGTGTTAACTCTGCGCCGTGAATGTATGTCCAGCCTAGTTGCTTTAACTGAGCAATAGCAGGCAATTCAACCTTGTTTAGTTCATCCTGATTCATGATAACGACAATTACATCCTTATTTTACTTTGCTTTATATTACATAGACTTCACATAAATAGCAGTACTTCATCGTCGTTTAAATTAAGCGAAATCAAAAAAATATCGTTTTGGACAACTTCCCCCCCTGCCTCGCCTTAAATTAGCAGTGCATAATCCGTTTTGTTAGCAGAGGCTTCTGCTAATCATCATTTAATTAACAGGAGTGTGCACATGAGCACCAAGAAAACCCCAATGACCACCGACGCAGCCCGTCGTATTCAAAGCCAAACCGCTAAAGTGAATGGCGGAAAAATAGCTAAAGGCAGTTTCGCGGCTAAAGCACTAAGTGCAGCGGCAAAGAATGAAAACAATGGCATAAATAAAAAGGGAGTGAACTAACCATGGCTCAACATGATAACGACAATCACGCAGATCAGCTCAACCCTGAAAACGATGCTTACTGGCAAAGTCGAGGGGAAGATGAACGACCAGACGATTGGCAAGAGCAACTTGATGACTAAGAAGCACATCATCATTGTTCTATGCTAAGAGACTGTATAAAAGCAATGAGCCAACTATAAAGTATTTACTTATGTAGTTGGTTCTATTTTATTAGACAACCTTTTCAAGTTGGCGTGATAATAATCGGGCATGGTTGCTAATACTTTTTTAATAATGACTTCAACATCAGCTTGCTGGCAATTTTCATCTTCGCAGTGCGCTATTATCTCACTAACTAGTTTATCTACACCTAGCGCTATACGACACATAAAAAAGGTAACAAAGCCGGTGTTTTTATCTAAATATTCGTCTAAGTTAACTAAGAAGGTAGCGAGTTTTTCAGTACTGGGGGGCATTCGCCCGTTTCGCCAGTCTTTGAGTTGGTTATGTTGTTTAGCTTCTAGTGTATTACCTGAAGCTTTTGACTGTTCTTCTTCTTCAATGTCAATGAAACTGGCCATTGTCCTGTAAGTAGTTTTACCAACAAACTCAGTAGCGAAATTTTTGAGTTCTGTTAAAACACCACCAAAGCATGTTTTTACCTCATCATCGGTCGCATAGGCATTTATCGCCTTAGATATCATCCCTAGCTCTTTGTTAATTTTTTGTTTTTCATTACCGAAGTACAAACGACAGCCAATTTCATAATGGGTGATCGCTTCAAAATAGAAGTCTAAAACGAGATGACAATAACTCTCGATAAAAGTTAATGTTTGTTGCTCAGTTAACGGTTTCTGTTGCTCTTTGAGTGTTAGTGTTTGCACAAAACCGTCGATAGCACTCTGTGGAATACCGGCAGAGTTATCCCAAAGTGTTTCTTGTGCGTTCCACCTAGCGACGCTATCCGTTGACTTTAATTCACCCGCTCTCAATTTTGATCTAATTTTCGACAATAAAGATACTTCGGTCTTGCAACGATGTTCAATAAAGTCAAACAACGGCTGCAATTCATGCTCTGAAGGCGCATCAGACGTTTGGTAACCTTCATCAAAGTTGTATAAAGCGGAAAACCAATTACCGGCATTAGAGCCTACCTGTCTACTTTTGAGGATCTTAGCCATTAGCCTTTTTGTGACCAGTGTTTCAAACGGTAAAGGCAGTTCTTTGCACCAATCTATGATTTTACTCACCGTTGGAGTACCTACGCCTATATTATTAATAAAGTTATATCGACTTGTGCTTTTTACTTTTAAAGGCACTTCGTAAGCCGTTTCGAGTAGGTCCATCAGTTGTTTCAGCGTTGACGGAAAGCCTAAAAACTCACAAACATTACCTAACGGTGGTAGGTAAAAGGATGGCGACTTAAAGTCGTTAATTTTCATTTTATTGTCGGCGCCGGCACTTTGTATGAGCGTTTCATGGAACTTATCTAGTGCTGTTTCACTTTGGTTGTTTTGCTTGCTCGGCTCAGTGTGCTTAATTGATTTGGTGTTTGAAGCGTCCATGCTTAGCTTTATCCTTTTTTAAATGTGGCTATCGTTTAATTGCTTGTGCCAGAAAGACACTAATACCGACTCGCATTACGTTGTAGGAACAGTGACGCGTACCTTGCCGGTGAGCAAGTCTTGCATAAGGGCTTTTTTGGTGTTTTGTAATGATAATAATTTTATACCAATCACTCCTGCTTTTACATCAATACTAGAAAGAACCTTTGTTATTTGTACCTGCTCATCATGAGAAGGAACAGGTATCAATAATTTTCTGATCGCACCTAAATTAATACGTTTAAAAGTTGAACCTGCGGCTAATAACTCGACTTGTACACGCACAACTGGTGCATTAACAACATAATAAATAAACCTTGAATCGCAATTTTTGGGATGAATAACACATACATCTTGACCAATGGCAAAGTTCATACTTTTATGAACATAAGCTCCGATACCATAAGTTTGGTTTCTACTGTAAATAGTATCTCCAACAACAGGTAGGTGGTTTTCGTTAAGATTATCAAACCCACTTTTATCAGTAAGCGCACAACCATTTATATCTAGGTTTCCTTCTTTAATATTACCCGGTTTCACTACTGCGAACCCTTCTGAAAAATATTTAGGTGTTGCGTGTTTGCAATCGATGACTTTGGCAATATTATCAAGAGTATCAACTTGCCAGCTAACAGGTATTCTACCCACAGGCGAGTCTTTGAATTCAGTGTGGCCGATGCCTTTGGTCAGCAACTCTTGCATCATGCCGGTTTTTAAGTCTTTTAACTTGTCGATTTGTACTTGGGTCTTTTCAATGACCTCGTCAACGGACGTTAGGATAGCGGCGATTTTTTGTTGTTCGGGGAGAGGTGGGGCGATAAATTTAAGTTGCCGAAGTTCAGTTAACCCAATACGTTTCCTTGTGGAACCAGTACTATGAGTTTCAGCTTGGCTTCTGAACGGGACCGCATTTATTGTGTCATGAATGAACTTTGTATCGAATTTAGAGTTATCTACGGCTAAACGTATGCCATCTGAAGCCATTAGGTAACGTGGAGCATAATTAGGCATGATTACTGCGCGTGCTACTGGGTCGCCCATTTTTGACAAAATAATATCATTTGGGTAAATGTTACATGAATGTAATTCGTTTGCTTTTTCTTCTGATGTATAAATTTTGTATTTATTTTTAAATTTACCATCGCCAATATTCTGTAATTGTATAATGCGAACACCGTGTTCAGTGTAGTCTTCCGATTTCAAATTAGAACCAAATGGTCCGCCAGTAAAACTATATCGGTCATCCGATAAGGCAACATCTTTAATGTTGTAGATAGCCCAACCATCAGGTAAAAGACTACTCATAACCCAATTCCTTTAGGTAGCCTTGCATCACATTTTCTGCACTTGTTACCTGTTCATCAAGCTGATGCATAGATACTTGGTATTTGTCCCACCAGTGCTCTAACTGTGTAATGGCCTTAGCATCAACATCACCGGCGTTATCAGAAACAACGTCTCGTATCGCTTTTTTAGTGCTTATCTCTGCCTTGAAGTCGTAATAGTCATTATCACGTTTATCAAAAACCACACTAACATCAAAGCCCGCCAGTATTTCTTCTTGTATGTAGTCGTCCTCAACTTCACGTACTGGCACACCGCCGTGCAAAATAGCACGGACATCAAATATTTCTGGTGGTGGTGAAGTGTCGGCATAACGGCGAATGTTAAGGTTAAAATCGTTCTCGCTAATGTCAGCGAGTGCTACAAGTTTACTGTAGCGCTTTATCTCAGTGTAGTTGTCGAAGGTGTTGACGATTTTAGCAATGTCTTGCTCGCGTAATTTGTTTTGGTTTTTACCTTCTTGATATTCTAACTCGCTGTTAATAAACAACACTTTGCCTTTTTGTTCAGCGGATTTGTTTTTGTTAATGATCAACAAACACGCCGGAATACCTGTGCCGTAGAACAAACCTGATGGCAAGCCCACCACAGCTTCGAGCAAATCATCTTCAAGTATGCCTTGGCGAATGGCTTTCTCGCTTGAACCGCGAAACAGTACGCCGTGCGGCATAACAATGCCTGCCATGCCGTCGTCGTTGACGCTGGCTATCATGTGTTGAACAAAAGCTAAGTCTCCGGCATCTTTCGGTGGAGTGCCGTAAGGGAAACGACCATAACCATCGTTATCGGCTTCATCTTTGCCCCATTTTTTTAGACTAAATGGTGGATTTGCAATAACACGATCAAAAGTCATTAACTGACCTTGCTCTTTATGTTGCGGGTCGCGCAAGGTATCACCTTTGCGAATATCGGCACTGAACACACCATGCAAGAACATGTTCATTTTACAAATAGCCCACGTATTCAGGTTCATCTCTTGCCCAGCAAGGGATAAGTTAGCGGCGTTTTCGCCGTGCGTAGCAAGGTAGTTGCGCATTTGTATCAACATACCGCCTGAGCCTGCCGTTGGGTCATAAATACGCATACCAGCATGAGGCTTTAACAAAGCTACTAACAACTTTACCACTTCACTCGGCGTATAAAACTCACCACCTTTTTTACCTGCGCTGTCGGCAAACATCTTGATCAAGTACTCGTAAGCCGTACCGAGCAAGTCAGGACGTTCAAAGTCACATGTACGTAAACGATGTTGATTAAAGTGCGAAAGTAAGTCGCGAAGCTTTTTATCTGACAGTTTGTTTTTAATATTAAAGTCGATACTAACCAGTACGCCCTCAAGCGAGCTGTTGTGCTCTTCAATGGCTTCTGTGGCTTTATTCAGCTCAGCGCCTATATCGTGTTTTAAGTCTTTTAAAACGCCCCAGCGAGCGCTTTGCGGAATAAAAAAGGTGCTGTCGTATTCATCTTCATCTTGCGCCAGTTCAGTGGCCTGTACTTCGGTTTTACCTTTAGCTAGGTAATAAGCGATAACCTTCTCTTGCTCCTCGTCAAACGAGTCAGACAAACGTTTAAGGAACATCATGCCGAAGATGTAGTCTTTAAATTCAGACGCGTCCATATTGCCGCGTAAAATGTCGGCCGTTTGCCAAAGAAAAGATTCGAGTTGTTGCAAGGTAATTGGTTGAGACATGGGGAAAAGATCGCCTATTAGTGTGTTTATTAAGCTGTGAAAAAATAAAAAATAAATGAGTATTCGGTTTATGCGGATAACTTAACATTTTTGCCGAAAATAAAAATAATTTTTTCAGGTAATTACAAAACCGAAACTAAATTAGGAGGACAGTTAAATGTGTTGTGATCGGCACTAAAAATTTTATAATTTTTTAAGTCAAATTAGTAATAGCTGATCTGTATTTATAGATGGCCCCGTCCATTCTTTCAGTTGTTGGCCTAGGGGGCCTGCTAAAGCATTTTCATTCGTCGCGGGCAGACTACATCACCGCTTAAACGGCTTCACAGTTTGTATTTGTCGATTATTATCTAGACTTCTATTATCAATTTAATCAAGGATGATAAAATGACAAATAATGATTTTGAACGTTTAAATGATCTGGCTGATAAAGCGCTTAATGAAGCTGTAACCGAAAATGAACTTAAATAGTTTAGCCAACTCCTGAACATGTGGAATGACTCAACAGAGCTTAACTTGTATAGTTGCCGCAACTATATCCAACTAACACTTAAACGACAGCAATAAAAAAAGCACCTGTTAAGGTGCTTTAAACGATGCACTGATTGTCACTAATGCCACTAATAAGTCGTTAGCGTTTGATGAATTTAGAAGGCAAAAACCGAACTACTTCCGGTGGAGTGATAAGGCTAACTAATGCCACATAACGGTCATTAGTTAACAAGCGGAAAACAAAGTTTTGGATTAGATTTTGTATTGATAACGCCGCATTAAGCGGTGAGTAATAGTTTGCCAAAATGTGAAGCGAAGCGGAACCGGGCAAACTGTTACGAATCCGTTTAAATGCCTTGTTAGCTATACATTACTCTGTAAGCTTAAATTCAATTCTTTCCGTTAACCCATTTGAAGTTACTGGTTTATTATTTATAACCTTTGGACTATATCTCCATTTAGCCAATGCTTTTTTCGCTGATCGGTCAAAAACTCTGCTGGGAGAGGACTCCAAAACAATAATATTTGTAACCTCTCCTAGCTCAGTAACATCAAATTGTAACTTTACCCAGCCCTCAAGGTTTTCATTATGGTATGGCTGAGTTGGAAATTTTGGAGCAACTTTAAGAATTAACTTTGCTTCTTGAGTGACATCAGCAAAAGTAAAAAGCGACGTGCTTATTATTACTAGCATAATTAGAAGTCTGCGCATCGTTCATCCTGTATAGCTAACGCCCCGCTAAGGGGAAATTTGTAGTTGGCTAAAATGTTGAACGAAGTGAAAACAGCCAACTGTAAATTTTCCCTCTTGAGCTCCTTGTTAGGTGTTTAGTCACTAAAACTAAACAAATTACTCTTTTTTATTAAAGGTTTAAGCGATTCAACTGTACCATTATTTTTATGATAAAGGATATATGTGTAATCCCAAGTTTCAACTAAAACTGCATTTAACGAAGGAATAATAATAGTCGTGAAGTTCATTTGCCCTCTATCCATATCTTCTGCGTAAGTGGGCAAATATTCATCTAGGTCTTCAAGTTTATTAATGGTCTCGTTTTCTAAATTAACAGCGTACATTTCATATTCTGAATGTAGCAACCTAACTAATTGATTAAACCTTTCCCATTCAGGTTCTGTTACTTCATCTAGCTTGTAACACTCATCTCGACCTAGCCAGCCACTCCATAAGGAAATGAACTCCTGAGAAAACTCTTTCTTTACTTCCCAATCATCAAAATACTCAGAGATCACAGAAACACCTAACGCCCCATTAAGAGGCAAATAATTGTTGGCTAAAATAAGCGACGAAGGAGCAAATAGCCAACTGTTATTTGTCCTTTTGAATGCCTTGTTATATGTATTTACTCCTGCTTCCCTTTAAGAGAATTTTCAATTGAAACCATAGCAGCTAAAAAACCCGCAATAGCAGCAGCAATCACACCAAATGCAAACATAATAATATGCTCAGAAATTTGCGGTTCCCACTCGTGGGTCATTGTATATGAGCGCTCTCCAACATCTATTACTGATGTAGTATCAGAGCCAAAAAGATTAATAATAAATAATAGTATTGAGCTTATCATTAAAACATACCCAAACATTCCAATGAATCTAGCAACAAACAATAACGATTTTAAATTATCAGAATTAACTTTATGATAAGGATATAATTTCATAACACCTACTTTTCGATACATATAACGCCCCACTAAGAGGCTTTTAATAGTTGGTTATAATGTGAAGCGAAGCGGAACCTAACCAACTGTTAAAAGTCCTGCTTGAGTGGCTTGTTAGAAGGCTATTCACTAATATCCATGTTTATTAAACTCTAACTGTGTAGTTTGATTTGTACCATACAAACTAGCCATAAAGTTCTCTACGATATTAGTAATTTCCGAAGGACTACCCTCTAAATTGAAATCTATGAATTCAGCTTCATCTGATCCCAAATTTATAATAGCTTCAAGCGCCATTTCTTTTCCTACATTTTCAATTGAAACTTGCAAAGATTTTTGCTTCGAAGTTACAAGAGGGAAATCCATTTGAACACCTGAAACACCGCCAGTAAATTGAACAAATTTAGAAGTCCCTGAGATCGTTATAATAAGAACGCCATCTTCTTCAGCAGCCCCCATTAAACCCTTAATATAATTTTCAATATCAATTATCGAACCTCGAACGGGATCGTTCGCTTTTAGTCGTTTTAGAAAATAAATAACAATTACCGCTAGAACTACTAATAACACTACAATTTTCAGCATACTCCCCTAGCCTTCTAACGCCCCATTAAGAGGCTTTTAATTGTTGGTTATAATGTGTAGCGAAGC